>TARA_R110000850_G_scaffold120624_6_pt1 | contig 99748 bp, 91 predicted proteins | sample TARA_R110000850 | Tara Oceans TARA_R110000850 (sample SAMEA4397586) | marine metagenome | biome: Polar Biome; feature: [SRF] surface water layer (ENVO:00010504); material: water (ENVO:00002006), including particulate matter (ENVO:01000060) such as... | depth 5 m | reverse complement strand
GCGAAACGGCGGCGCGCCGATGGCTTCGGCGCCACGCGACTCGGTGCTAACCTTCGACGCATGTCCTGGCCGGTCCTGTTCTTCGCTCTTTCGGCGCTGCTCTATGTGGCCGCGACCCTGCGCCTGTGGCGGCAGCCGCCCGCCATCGATGGCCACGCAGGGGGGCTGACCCTGCTGGCGGTGCTTGCGCACGCCATTGCGCTGGTCGGGCGCATCATCGGGCCCGAGGGCTGGAGCATCGACTGGACCACGGCGCTTAACCTGTTCGCCTGGCTCGCCAGCGCCCTGCTGTGGGGCTTTGCACTGCGCAATCCGGTGAAGATTCTGGGCCTGGCGGCCTATCCGTTCGGTGCCCTGGCCAGCGCGGTCGCAGCGGTGGTGCCACCGGCGGCGGCCACCATTGAACACGGCGGGTTGGTGGGCCTGCACGTGCTGCTGTCGCTGCTTGCCGCAGGCCTGCTGACGCTGGCCGCCATGCAGGCGGCCCTGCTGGCCGCGCAGGACCGCTGGCTGCACCGGCACGAGGCCCCTGCGTTGATGAAACGCCTGCCACCGCTGCTGACGATGGAGCGGATGCTGTTCGTGCTGATTGCCGCGGGCTTCCTGCTGCTCAGCTTGGCCTTGCTCACCGGCATGTCCTTCATCCACGACTGGCTGGCCCAGCACCTCGCACACAAAACGGTGCTGTCGGTGACCGCCTGGTTGATCTTCGGCGGCCTGCTGATCGGCCGCTGGCGGCTGGGTCTGCGCGGCCGACAAGCAGCGCGCTGGACGCTGGCCGGCTACGGCATGCTGATCCTCGCCTACCTGGGTGCCAAGCTGGTTCTGGAGCTGGTGCTGGGCGCCCGCTGGTCAAGCTGATTGCCGCAGACGTCGGCGTAAAGATTGACGCCACCTGAATGTTCCGCGATTCTCGACGGCCCTTGGCCACTCGCCTCCGTGCGTTTTGAACGACATTCCTTTATTGGTGCTCTTTGCACTGTTGTTCGTCCTGCTGCTGTGCTCCGCGTTTTTCTCCAGCAGCGAAACTGGACTGATGACGATCAATCGTCATCGCGTCCGCCACCAGGCCAGGCTCGGGCAGCGCAGCGCCAAACTGGTCCAGCGCCTGCTGGACCGCCCCGACCGCCTGATCGGCACGGTGCTGCTGGGCAACAATTTCATCAATGTGCTGGCCGCCTCGGTGGCCACCGTGATTGGCCTGCGGCTCTACGGCGATGACGGCATCGCCATTGCCACCGGAGCGTTGACGCTGCTGCTGCTGATCTTTGGCGAGGTCACCCCGAAGACGATGGCGGCCTTGCACCCCGAGCGGGTGGCGTTTCCGGCGGCCTACGTGCTGTATCCGCTGATGCGGCTGCTGTGGCCGCTGGTGCTGGTGGTCAATTTCATCAGCAACAACCTGCTCAAGATTTTCGGCGTGTCGCCCGAAGACGCCGCCGAGCACAACATTTCGTCAGAAGAATTGCGGACCATCGTCGCCGAGGCGGGCGCGCTGATTCCGCAACGCCACCAAAAGATGCTGCTGTCGATCCTCGATCTGGAAAAGGCCACCGTGGAAGACATCATGGTGCCGCGCAATGAAATCATCGGCATCGACCTTTCAGACCCTTGGACCGTCATCCGCGACACGCTCACCGAGTCGGAGCACACCCGTCTGCCGGTCTATGACGGGTCCATTGACCAGCTCAAGGGCGTGGTCCACCTGCGGCGTCTGGTGGGACTGGCCGCAGACGACCAGCTCACGCCCGGCAGCGTGCTGGCGCTGGCCCGCGAGCCTTACTTCATTCCCGAGGGCACGCCGCTCAACCAGCAGTTGCTCAATTTTCAGAACCAGAAGCGGCGCATCGGGTTCGTGGTCGACGAGTACGGCGACATCCAGGGCCTGGTGACCCTGGAAGACATTCTTGAAGAGGTGGTCGGCGAGTTCACCTCCGACCCGGCCACGCGCATGAAGAACGTCTACGCCGATGCCGACGGCAGTTACCGCATCGCCGGCAACGTGACGCTGCGCAGCCTCAACCGCAATCTGGGCTGGAAGCTGCCGGTGAAAGGTCCGAAAACCATCAATGGCCTGCTGCTGGATCATCTGCAGAGCATTCCGCAGTCGGGCAAGCGGGTCTCGATCGGCCGTTACGAGTTTGAAATCATCGAGGCCCGCAGCCACGCGGTAAAAGCCGTGCGGGTGCGGGCAACGACCTGAGCGGGGCGTTATGCCGCTCGGCCGGCGACGCCCCTATGATGCGTGCGTCATCATTGAGTCACTCATGATCGCCACTCAAACACCCCCCCGCACACTGGTGGTGTGCCCGCATTGCGACGCCGTGCACCGCATGGTGACCGTGCGCCAGGGCGCCCGCGTGGGCTGTCATCGCTGCGGCTGCACGCTGTGTAGCGAGACGCGACTGCCGCTGCAGGCGCTACTGGCCAGCACGATCGCGGCACTGATGTTCTTTGCGATCGCCAACCTCACCCCCTTGCTCACTTTCGAATTGGCCGGTGAGCGCCGGCCGGCGCCGCTGTGGGCCGGCGTCACGGCGGTCTGGACGGCGGGCGAGCCGATGATGGCGATGATTGCCGGCCTGACCACCTTGGTGTTCCCGTTCATCAGCCTGTGCCTGCTGCTTTACGCGCTGTTGCCGCTGGCCTTCGGCCCGCCGGCGCCGGGATATCGCCGGGTGTTGAGCGCATTGCGGTGGCTGCGGCCGTGGAGTTTGCTGGAGGTGTTTTTCCTCGGCGTGCTGGTGGCGCTGGTGAAGCTCACCGATGTGGCGACCGTGGTGCTGGGCCCGGGTTTGATCGCGATCGTGGCGTTGTCACTGCTGATGGTGCGCCTGGGCAGCTTCGACCTGGCGCTGTTGTGGGATCACGCCCCTCCGGTGGCGCGGTGACGGTGGCCACCGCCAAGTCACTGGGCCTGGTGGCCTGTGAAACCTGTGGCCGCGTCGCCCGCGCGCCACGCGACCCGCAGGCGGCCGCGCGTTGCCCGCACTGCGGCGACCCTCTGCACAGCCGTTTGCCCGCGTCCCTGGCCCGCACCTGGGCCTACCTGATCGCCGCGTGCGTGCTCTACGTTCCCGCCAACCTGCTGGTCATGATGCGCAGCTCCGACGTCACGGGCACGCGCAGCGACACCATTCTCAGCGGCGTGATCAAGCTCTGGACCGATGGCGCGCCCGGCATCGCGCTGGTGGTGCTGGTGGCGAGCGTGATCGTGCCGTTGATGAAGATTGGCGTCATGGCCTATCTGGCGCTCAGCGTGCAACTGGGCTGGACCCGCTTCCGGCGGCAACGGGCGCAGATTTTTCGCTTCATCGAGCGCATCGGTCACTGGTCGATGCTCGATGTGTTCGTGGTGGCCCTGCTGGTGGCCCTGGTCGACTTCAAGGTGGCGCGGGTCGAGCCCGGCCCGGCGGCGCTGGCCTTCGGCGTGGTGGTGATTCTCACCATGCTGGCGGCCAAAAGCTTCGACCCCCGCCTCATCTGGGATGTCGCCGGCCAGCACGCTGACACGCGCGGCACACCTGACGCATCATGCCCCCCAACTTCTGGCCCCTGACCCGATGACCCAGCCCTCTCTCGATTCGCTGCCCGAACCGATCGTCACCGCGCGCCGCAGTGTCGCCTGGATCTGGCTGGTGCCCGCCGTCGCCGTCATCATCGGCGTGGTGCTGCTGGTGCAGTACCTGCTGGCGCTGGGGCCGACCATCGTCATCGAGTTCGAGACAGCCGAAGGGCTGAAAGCAGAGCAGACCGAGCTGCGCTTCAAGGACGTGGTGGTCGGCCGGGTCACCGACATCCGCCTCAGCGAGGACCGGTCGCACGTCAAGGTCGAGGTGTCCTTGATACCGGCTGCTGCAGCGCTTGCGGTTGAAGACTCCCGCTTCTGGGTGGTGCGGCCGCGCGCCGACCTGGGCGGCGTTTCCGGCCTCGATACCCTGATCACCGGCGCCTACATTGCCGTCGATGTGGGGGTGTCGGACCAAGAGGCGCGTGAGTTCACCGGGCAGGAACGGCCGCCGCGCGTGCTCAACCATCAGGAGGGACGCCGCCTGACCTTGCGCGCCGAGGCGCTGAACTCGCTGAGCATCGGCTCTCCCATCTATTTCCGGGGCATCGTCGTCGGCCGCATCGTCGGGTACGACCTCGATGCCAGCGGCGACGGCGTCACCTTACAGGGCTTTGTCGAGGCCCCGTACCACGAGAACCTTCGCGCAACTTCGCGGTTCTGGAACGTCAGCGGGGTCGATGTCAGCCTCGATGCCGGGGGCCTGCGGGTCAACACCGAATCGGTTCTCACGCTGATCAGCGGCGGCGTCGCGTTCTACAACCCCGAGGGCGGTATCTCGACCTTGCCGCGGGAGCCCATGAACCTTGAGGTAGCGGCCGAAACCGATGCCCTGGCGTTTGCGCTGTTCGACAGCGAAGCCGACGCGCGGGCCAAGGCCGACCCGATCGTTCTCGACACGGTGATGCGATTTGCCGGCTCCATGCGCGGACTGGCGGTGGGCGCGCCCATCGATCTCTTCGGGGTCGAAGTGGGGCGCGTGACGGAAACCGAACTGGAATACGACGTTGCGCGCAAAGGCTTCGTCGCCGCCACCCGGGCCGAGCTTTACCCCGCGCGGCTGGGGCGCGCCTTCACCCAATGGCAGACCTGGCAGGCCAGCCTCGGGCGCACCTTCAGTTCACCGGCCGAGGCGGGCGATCAACTGATCCGCCGGCTGATCGACCAGGGGCTGCGCGCCCAATTGCGCACCGGCAACCTGATCACCGGGCAGCTTTACATCGCGCTCGACATGCTGGCACCCGCATCCCGACAGAGCCCTGACCAGGACGGCGAGGTTGCCGAAGATGACAGCGCGCGGCTGGAGATTCCCAGCGTGGCGGGCAGCTTCGACCAGATCCAGATTCAGATCGCCAACATCGTCAGCAAGCTCGACGCCCTGCCGCTGGGCGACATGGCCGGAGACCTCGCCGGCACGCTCGAAAGTCTGAACAAGCTCATGGCCACGCTGGAGGGCGAAGTCAGCGTCGAGCTGACCCAGACCCTGGAGCAGGTGCAGGCCCTGGTCGAAGGGCTTTCGAGCCAGGTTGCCGCGCCCAATGCGCCCTTGCAGCAAGACCTGCAGCAGATGATGGAGCAGATCGACCGGGCCGCCCACTCGCTGCGCAGCCTCACCGACAGCCTGCAGCGCAATCCACAATCGCTATTGCGCGGCCGCCCCGCGCCGGACGAATGAACGCCATGCCCACACTCGACCCATCCGGCGGTTACGGACCCCCAAAGTCACTCAAGTCACTGTGCGCGCCGGTTGCGCTGGCCGCGGTCATGGCCCTGGCCGGGTGTGCCTCCTCGCCGCCGCTGCGCTATTACACCCTGCAAGCCCCGGCGATCGAGCGCGCCGCAGCCGCCGCGCCCTTCGCGTTCGCGCTGCAGGCCGTGCGCGTGCCACCGCAGGTGGATGTGGCGCCGTTGATGGTCCGCGAAGGCGCGGCCTCACTGGTGGCGCTCGAAGGACACCACTGGGGCGCGCCCCTGGCGATGGAATGGCGGGTGGCCCTCAGCACCGCCCTGCGTGATGCGCATGGCGGCATCGACCTGGCCCGTGCGGGACTGGCGCTGGCGCCCGATGTGCCGGTGCTGCGGGTCGATGTGCAGCGCTTCGACGCCGAGGCCGGTGCGCGCGTCCATGCCAGCGGGGTCTGGTCGGTGGGCCAGACCGAGCCTGCCATCGCCCTGAACTGCGCCTTTGCGCTGGAGGCGCCTGCGGGCGCGTTGCCGGCCGACATCGCCAACGCCCATCAGCAGCTCATCGCCCGATTGGCCAACCAGATGGCCGCGACCCTGGCGGGGCTGCGGACCGGCCGCGAGGCCCGCTGCCCGGGCTGAGGGCTGAGGGCTACCGCAGGATCAACGGTGGATTTCGGCTGACCGACAGCCTGTTGTCGGCCGGGTAGGCAGGGCAGACTCTTGACGTAAGAAAAGGCGCACAGACGCGCGCACATCGCCTTCTTCCGCCACGAGGACACTGCCTGAGCCAATGGACGCTGCACCTGCCACCGACCGCTTGCTGCGCGCCGCCACCGCCTATGAGGTGGCCGCTGCGCTGATGCACCATCAACCGGCCGCCGCCTTCCGTTCGCTGTTCGTGCTGCACGGGTATGGCGCTGACCTGATCGACCGCGTGTCGCTGGCCGAAGTGTTCTCTCTCGACGCGAAACTCGAAGCCCACAGCGACGAGCGCCGCTATGTCATCGATCAATTGCGGCTGAGCACGCTGGGCGGCGGTCATCGGGTGATCGAGTTGGCCGGCATCTGGCCCAGCTTCTACTGTTTCGCCCGCTGCTCCATTCGCCAGTTTCCGGTGTTCTTTGCGCTGCGCGACGCCGATCAGTTGCCGCAGGTCGAGCACCTGCTGACCCGCATCGTCGGTCAGGCCACCGTGCAGTATCACGACTGGCGGCTTGAAAACGCGTACGAGTGGGCATTGATCTCGGCGGCTGCGGCGCAGGGCAGCCTGCAGCCGGCGCCGGGTTTCGGGCTGGATGCCGCGGTGGCATGGCGGCTGATGCGTCCCATCACCGAAATGGGCGGTCGCGCCCCGGTGCTGGAATGGCACCTGATGAAGACCCTCGAGCGTGATCACGTTGAAGCCCTGCCGCTGATGACGGTCATCACCGATGCACACGGTCATTTGCTGCGCAAGGTCGATCAACACGTGCTGCAGGCGTTTCGTGCGCGCAGTGATGCGCCGTCCCAAAGTCAACCCGCGGTGGCGCTGGCGCCGGATCGCGCGCCCCTGATTAATGTGTCGCTGCAGGGCCCGGCACTGCGCCAGGATGCGCCGCGCCGCGCCCCGGCCGCCCCGGCGTTCGAGCGCAGCCCGGACCACGCCATCGGCATGGCGCCGGCACCGGCCAACCCCAACGTGGTGCCGCTGCACCGGCTCGCCAGCTAGGCCACGGCCAGAGGGCGTGGGGCCGAAATGCTTGAGTCCGGGGCACTGGGGCGCTAGCCTTCGCGGCCTTCGAACGGTCTGAGCCCACACACACATGAACTCGATTGCCTTGCGTCCCCCCCAGCGATTCCTCATGGGCCCCGGCCCCGGCCCGGTGGCCCCCAGCGTTCTTGAAGCGCAAGCCGCCCCCACCATCGGCCATCTTGATCCGGCGTTCATCGAGCTGATGGACACGCTGCAAGGCCAGTTGCGGCAGGTGTTTCGCACCGAAAACGCCTTCACCATGGCGTTTTCCTCGCCGGCAACGGCGGCCATGGAGGCCTGCATCGTCAACGTGCTGGAGCCCGGTGACCGGGCCCTGATCTGCATCAATGGCGTGTTTGGCATGCGTCTGGCCGAAATGGCGCGTCGCTGCGGTGCCGAGGTCGACACCCTGAGTTTTGACTGGGGCCGCGCGGTCGATCCCGAGCAGGTCGCCCGGCACCTGCACGACCACGCGCCCTACAAGTTGGTGGCCTGGGTGCAGGCTGAAACCTCCACCGGCGCGCTGAGCGACTCCCGGCGCCTCGCCGAACTGACGCGCGAAGCCGGCGCTCTGAGCCTGGTCGATGCCGTGACCGCGATTGCCGGGGTGCCGCTGGAAGTGGACGCCTGGGGCCTCGACATGGTCTACGCCGGCTCGCAGAAATGCCTCAGTGCACCGCCCGGCCTGGCGCCGCTGACGGTGAGCGCGCGCGCGCTGGAGGCCTGTCGCAACCGCAAGACGCCGGTGCAGAGCTGGTTCATGGACTTCTCGCTGCTGGGCGGCTACTGGGGTGGCGAGCAGCGCCGCGCCTATCACCACACCGCGCCGGTCAACGCACTGTACGGCCTGCATGAAGCGCTCAGGCTGGTACTGGACGAAGGTCTGGAAGCGCGCTGGGCGCGCCATCAGCGCATCGCCGGATTGCTTGCAGACGGCCTTGAGGCGATGGACATCAACATCGTGCCGCCGGTGGCCGAACGACTGCCGCCGCTGACCACCCTGAGCATTCCCGATGGCGTGGACGACGCGGCATTGCGCCGCTGGCTGCTCGACACCCACAGCCTGGAAATTGGCGCCGGCCTCGGCGCGCTGGCGGGCAAGGCGTGGCGCATCGGCCTGATGGGCCATGGCTGCACCGAAGCGGCCGTGCAGCGGGTGCTCGGCGCGCTGGAAGAAGGGCTGAAGAAGACCGTCGGCGCTGCGGCGTAAAAACGCTATTCGAGCAGGGGCTCGTTGAGCACGCCGCCCGCGTCCGGACGGTTCTGATAAAGCCGGTAGCTGATGAACAGGCCACCGGCAATCGCCGAGTCGCTTTCCACCAGCGGACTGTTGCGAAAGCGGGCGCCATCGAGGCGGGTGTAGCGGCCGAAAACGCCCCAGCGCCAACGCTTGCGGCCTTCGCTCCAGCTCAGCCCAAGCGCGCTGCCGCCGTAGCCGCCGCTGGCGGCAAAGCCCGGCCGTTCGGGCGTGATGAAGACGTCCGCCACGTCGTGGTAGTAGGCGTGGTGTTCGCCGCTGGCCCAACGGCTGCCGAGGCTGACCGACACCACCCGCGCGTGCTCGGGTTTGCCGACCCGAAAGCCGGCGCGAAAGGTCGGGTTGAACACCCAGCCGGCGGCCTCGCTGTCCTTCAGGTTGGTGGCGATCACCGCCCGCAGCGGAAAGCTCAGGCGATAACGGCGGTTGGCGCGGTCCAGCGCGCCCAGTTCCACGTCCAGCGTCGGTCCCAGCTCCAGCGTCGGCAGCAGGCGCGGCATGCCCTGGCGCGGCGGCTCGTCGCGGCCGCCCGGCAGACTGCCGGAACCACTGAGGCTGAAACTGGCGCGCGGATTCAGGGGCAGGCGCGCGCGGGCACCGTCACCGCCCAGCCGCAGGCGCTCGCTGGTGTAGCGCACGTACGGGAAGGGCAGAGCGCCCACCTGGCCGCGATCGGATCCGGGGTAATTGGGGTAGGCGAACGCGCTGGCGCCAATCCCCAATTCAAGGCGTCCGTCGAACAAGGTTTCCGGGGCGTCGTCACCAGGTGCAGCCACGTCGTCGGCCGCAAAGGCGGCTGCGCTTGCCAGCAGGCTGTACAGACCGGCGGCGATCAGCGCTCTCATCCGGGCCGCACACGCTGCCGCCATTCCGCGGCGCGCGCCACGATGGCATCTTCGTCCAGCGTGGTCAGCACCCGGTTGCGCATCAGCGCCTGGCCGGCCACGTAGCTGTGCGTGACCTGCTCACGCGAGGCGGCATAGACCACCTGGGAGATGACGTTGTACAGCGGCTGGGTGCTGACATCGTTGAGATTGATGGCGATGAAGTCGGCCCGTTTGCCGGGCACCAGCGAGCCGATCTCGCGGTGCACGCCCAGGGCGCGGGCGCCGCCCAGGGTGGCCGCGTGCAGGGCTTCAGTGGCCGACATCGCCATGGCGTCGGCGGCCACGGCCTTGGCCAGCAGGGCGGCGGTGCGCATTTCGCCCAGCATGTCGAGATCGTTGTTCGAGGCCGCGCCGTCGGTGCCGATGGCGACGTTGACGCCCGCCGCCATCAGCTTGCCGATGGGGCAGAAGCCCGAGGCCAGCTTCAGATTGGACTCGGGACAGTGCGCAACACTGATTTTATGTTCAGCGGCCTGCGTGATTTCCGCATCGGTCAATTGCGTCATGTGCACGGCGATGAAGTCCGGGCCGAGCATGTCGAGGTCGCGCAGCCGCGCCCACGGCCGCTGGCCGCTGGCGTCGACCGCCATTGCCACTTCGGCGGCGGTTTCGTGCACGTGCATGTGCACGCCCAGGCCCAGTTCGTTGGCAAAGATGCGCAGCTTGCGCAGCGGCGCGTCCGAGACCGTGTAAGGCGCGTGCGGCGCGAAGACGGTCTTGATGCGCGGGTGGCCGTGCAGGCGGTCGTGCACCTCGCGGCCCTTGTGGATGTAGGCGTCGGCGTCCTTGGCCCAACTGGTGGGAAAGTCGAGCACGATCAGCCCGACCACCGCTGCCATGCCGGCCTTGTCGACACGCTGCGCGGTGACGTCGGGGTGAAAGTACATGTCGTTGAAGCAGGTGGTGCCGCTCTTGATCATCTCGGCCATGGCCAGGTCGACCCCGTCGGCACAGAACGCGGGCGAGACGTGCGCCGCTTCGGCAGGCCAGATGTGCTGGTTGAGCCAGTCCATGAGGGGCAGGTCGTCGGCCAGCCCGCGCAGCAGGCTCATGGCCGCGTGGGTGTGCGCGTTGATCAGCCCCGGCAGCACCACGTGGTGGGGCAGTTCCAGCGTTTCGCGCGGCTGGAAGGCGGCCTCGGCTTCGGAGCGCGGCAGAATGGCGATGATCTGCCCGCCGTCGATGGCCATCGAGGCCTGTTCCAGCACCACATGGCCCGGCTCCACCGGCACCAGGTGGCGCGGATGCACCAACAGATCAATGCTTTGCAACGTGAGCCCCTTACACTTGCGGAATTGAAATTAGTGTATCGGAGCCCTTCTGCAATGACCTTGCCTGACGCCGCTGTCCAGCCCATCCAATGGCACGGAGACGCCCTCGAACTGCTCGATCAGCGTGTGTTGCCGCTGCGCACCGAGACGGTTCGCTGCGTCTCGGCCATCGAGGTGGCCAAGGCCATCCACGAGATGGTGGTGCGCGGCGCCCCGGCGATCGGCATTGCCGCCGCTTACGGCCTGGTGCTGGATGCGCGCGCCGGGCGCGACCTGGTCGACGCCGCCGGGGTGTTGGCGGCGTCGCGACCGACGGCCATCAACCTGCACTGGGCCCTGGCTCGGTTGACGGCGCTCAAAACCACCGATGCCGATCGTCTCGAAGCCGAAGCACAGGCGATCTTCGCTGAAGACCTCGATCAGAATCACCGCATGGGCGCACTCGGCGCGGCGCTGATCGAGCCCGGCGCTCGGGTGCTGACCCACTGCAACACCGGCGCGCTGGCCACCGCCGGCCACGGCACGGCCCTGGGGGTGATTCGCACGGCCTGGGCCAAAGGGCAACTCACCGAGGTGTTTCACACCGAAACCCGACCCTGGTTGCAGGGCGCCCGCCTCACCGCGTGGGAGCTTCAGCAGGAGCGCATTCCCAGCCGGATGATTGCCGATGCGGCGGTCGCGCAACTGATGCAGGCCAAGAAGGTCGACTGGGTGATCGTGGGCGCCGACCGCATTGCCGCCAACGGCGACACGGCCAACAAGATCGGCACCGCCACCCTGGCCATCGTGGCCAAGCACTATGGCGCCAGGGTGATGGTGGTCGCGCCCAGCGGCACGTTTGATCTGAACACCCTGCGCGGCGCAGACATTCCCATCGAAACCCGCCCGGATGTCGAGTTGACGCACTTTCGGGGCGAGGCGATCGCGCCAGAAGGGCATCGCGCCTTCAACCCGGTGTTCGACGTCACGCCGGCTGGCCTGATCGACGCCATCGTCTGTGAAAAAGGCGTTCTGACGGCGCCCTACAGCGAAAGCATCCGCACCCATCTCGGCAAAACCTGACCGGGCGTCTTATGGCTGGTGGAAAGCGGCTCCGCTATGATCCGGCGCTGATGAACCTCCGCCCCCTCCATCTGCTGCTGGCCGTCGCGCTGCTCTGGCGCGGGCTCATGCCGGTGGGCGTGATGGCGATGCCCGGCGAGACCGGGTTTGAAGTGCGCCTCTGCGGGCTGACCGGCGGCACCGTGGTGCTCGATTTTGGCCTGGACGAGGCCGATCCGCAGCCGGCCATGGACCACGGCGGCGAACATTGCCCCTTGTGCGTCAGCGTGGCCAGCGTGGCCTTGCCGACGACCGTTGATATGGCGATGCCCGCCGCCCTCGTCGGCCCGGCGCGGCCGCCGGGTTTCAACGATGCCGCGCCGCGCGGCCCGCCCCTGCAGCCGGTTGCCCGGGGACCGCCGCGGCTCATTTGACGTCACGCCTGAGGCCGCATCCGCGGCTGTCAATCGTTAATCAAATGAGCAAGACCCATGAAATCATGCAGTGTGGTGTGCGCCTGGACCTTGGCGCTGGGATGTGCAAATGCCGCCGCGGCCAACGCGGTGGTGTTGGATGAAATCACCGTCACCGGGCAGTCACCCGAAGCCGAGGTGGTGCGCGACGCGCGCGAACAGATCGAACGTGTGCCCGGCGGCGTGGCCGTGGTGGGCCGCGAAGCCTTCGAAGACCAATACGCCCTGACGTTTCGCGACACGCTGGGCTTGGTGCCCGGCGTGTTCGCCCAGCCGCGCTTCGCCGAAGAAGTGCGGCTGGTGATTCGCGGCTCGGGTTTGGGGCGCAACATCCACCTGGGCGGGGTGACGCTGCTGCAGGACGGTGTGCCGATCAATCTGGCCGATGGCAGCGGTGACTTCCAGGAAATCGACCCGGCGGTGATCCGCCATCTGGAGGTCTACAAAGGCGCCAATGGCCTGGTGCACGGTGCCAGCAGCCTGGGAGGCGCCATTGTCATCAACACGCCCACGGCCTTGACCACCGAGCCCTATCGTTTCAGCTTCGACAGCGGCAGCTTCGAAACCCGTCGTGGCAACGCGCAGATCGCGCATCAGGGCAGGGGCTACGACGTGTTCGCCAGCGTCACCGCCGCCAGTGCCGAAGGCTGGCGCGACAACGCCTTTGGCCGCAGCACCCGCTGGTCGAGCAACCTCGGCATTCCGCTGGGTGCGCGCGGCGAGACGCGGTTCTATCTGGCGCGCAATGACATTCGTCAGCGGCTGCCCGGCAGCCAGACCCGCGAAGATGCCCTCAACAATCCTCGCGGCACGTCCGATGCCAACATTGCCAACCGGGTGGCACGCGACATCGACTCCACCCGCATCTCCAACCGCACGACGCTGGCGGTCGGCCCTGGGGTGGTGACGGTCACGGGGTACTTTTTCGACAAGGCCCTGTTCCACCCGCTGAGCTTCGGCATCATCGATCAGGAGGGCCAGTTCTATGGAGGGGGCGCCGCCTATGGGGCAACGGCGGGTGCGCATCGGGTCACGCTGGGCGTCAATCTGCGGGCGGGCGACAACGACGCCCGCATCTTCGCGCCTCTGTCCGGCGCAGGCTTCACCGAGCAGCGCAGTGACAACCGCGAGCAGGCCCGGCATTTGAGCGTCTACGGCCAGCATGAATGGACGTTTGATCCGGCCTGGATGCTGGTCAGCGGCGTGCAGGTGATTCGCGATGAGCGCGATTTCGACAACCGCCTGAATGCCGAGCAGAGCGCCGACACAACCTACGACGGCGTGTCGCCCAAGCTCGGGGTGATTTTTCGGCCTGCCGCGTCGCAGCAGCTGTTCGCCAACATCAGCCGCAGCTTCGAGCCGCCGACCTTCTACGAGTTGAACCAGACCAACCAGCCCACCAACCCAGGCTTCGTGCCGTTGAAGGCGCAGAAAGCCTGGACGGCGGAAGTGGGCAGCCGCGGCGCGCTGGGCGCCCATGCCTACGAGGTGAGCGTCTATCGCGCGGCGGTCGACGATCAGCTGCTGGGATTCAGTGTCGATCCCGCCGCGGGCGTTCCCGCCGCCACCTTCAACGCCAAAGCCACCACGCTGCAGGGCATCGAAGCGGGGCTCACCAGCCCCCTGTGGGCGCATCCATCGGGCTACACGCTTGCGCATCAGATCGCCTGGACGTTCAACGACTTCAGGTTCGACGACGACCGGTTCTATGGCGACAACCGCCTGGCCGGCGTGCCGAAGCATCTGCTGATCAGCGAGCTCACCCTCACGACCCCGATCGGCATCACGCTGCGGCCGCAGGTGGAGTGGAGCCCGTCCGGCATGTGGGCGGATTTCGCCAACACCGAAAAGACGCCCGGCTACGCGGTGCTCAACCTCAGCCTCAGCACCGACCTGGCGCGCGGCATCAGCGTGTATGTCGATGGCCGCAATCTGCTTGACCGGCGCTACCTCAGCAGCGTGTCGGCCTCGGCCGACTTCAGCGCCCTGGCGCCGGCACAAAGGGCATCGTTCTGGCCCGGCGAAGGCCGCGGCATCTTCATGGGCGTGCGCTGGGTGCCCGGCGCATGACCGGCCGGCGCCTGCACCGGCGGTTGTCGGTCTGGGCAGCGCTGGCGGTGATCGGGTGGGCCCTGTCCGGGCTCACCCATCCGCTGATGAGCCTGCTCGGCCCGCGCGCCGCGCGCTTTGCCCCGCCGTCACCGGTCATCGGCCCCTTGCCGGAGGGCTGGGCATCGGGCCTGCAGCGCGACGGCGTGACGGCTCTGTCCGGTGTGCGGCAAGTGATACTGGATGGCGAGGTGGTGTTGCAGCTGCGGCAGACGCAGGGGGCGCCGCTGCGTTATGCCGCGCGCGCCGGCGGGCCGTACCAAGACCGTGATGCCGACTACGCCGCCGAACTGGCACGCCATTACGCTGACCGGGAGCCGGCGAGGGTGGCGTCGTTCGAGCACATCACCGCCTTCTCGGACCGTTATCCCAGCGTCAATCGCATCCTGCCGGTGTGGCGGGTGCGTTTTGACGATGGCCTTGAGCTTGACGTGAGCACCGCCGAAGGCCGGCTGGTCGGGGTCAGTGACGCCAGGCGGCGGGCGCTGAGCGCGGTGTTTCGCAATGTGCACACGCTGGCGCCGCTGCAACCGTGGCCGTGGCTGCGCGTGTCATTGATGCTCGCGCTGCTTGCCGCCATCTGGGCGCTGGCCCTCGCCGGGCTGCGCATGCTCTGGCAGCGCGGCGGGCAGGGCCGCGTGCGCCGGCTGCACCGCCGGGGCGGGGCGCTGCTGTTTCTGCCGCTGCTGGCGTGGAGCGGCACCGGCGCCCTGCACCTGTTGCACGGCCGCCTCGCACCGGCCGCCGCCACGCCGGACTGGGCCACCGTCCCGCCCGAGGCGCTGACACCGCTGGCCGCTCTGGATCTGCGTCAACTGTGGCTGCACGAGGGTGAGGTCTGGGGCCTGGACCCCGATGGGCACTACCAGAACGGACGCCAGGTGCTCAGCCCCGCAGAGATGGCGCAGAAGATCGCCGGGGTTGCCGGCGAGGTGAGCCTGGTCACCACCTTTGCGCCGGACTACGGCTTCATCAACCGCCGCCTGCCGGTGTGGCGCGTGACCGGTGCCGACGGCCAGCGCCGCTTCGTCGACCTGATGCAGGGGCGGGTGGTGGCGCAGGTCAGCGCCGTCGATCGCGCCGAGCTCTGGACCTTCACCCAGATCCACAAATGGCAACTGGCCGATGGTTTGGGGCGCGCCGCTCGCGATGCCGTGATGAGCGCCTTCGCGGCCCTGCTGCTGGCCTTGGCCGTCGCCGGACTGTGGCTGCGCCTGAGGCGCCGCAAAAGCGGCTCAAGGGCCTGAACATGCTAAAATTTTGGGTCTAAAAATCCAATCGAATCGAAGCCTCGACCCACCGGGTTGCAAGGCTTCGCGGGGCACGCCAGATGAGTGAATTTGCCAAGGAGGTCTTGTCCGTCAATCTTGAGGACGAGATGAAGCGCTCGTACCTCGATTACGCCATGAGCGTGATCGTGGGGCGCGCCCTTCCCGACGCCCGAGACGGCCTCAAGCCGGTGCACCGCCGCGTGCTGTTCGCGATGAAGGAACTGGGCAACGACTTTAACAAGCCGTATAAAAAATCAGCCCGCGTGGTCGGCGACGTCATCGGCAAATACCACCCGCACGGCGACTCGGCGGTGTACGACGCCATCGTGCGCATGGCGCAGCCGTTTTCCATGCGCTACGTGCTGGTGGACGGGCAGGGCAACTTCGGCAGCGTCGACGGCGATTCGGCTGCCGCCATGCGCTACACCGAAATTCGCATGGCCAAGCTGTCGCACGAACTGCTGGCCGACATCGACAAGGACACCGTCGATTTTCAGCCCAACTACGACGGCGCCGAGCATGAACCCGTGGTGCTGCCGGCCCGCGTGCCCCTGCTGCTGGTCAACGGCAGCGCCGGCATCGCGGTCGGCATGGCCACCAACATTCCGCCGCACAACCTCACCGAGGTGGTCAACGGCTGTATCGCGCTGATCGACAACCCCGAGCTGACCATTCCGGAACTGATGCAGTACATCCCGGCGCCAGACTTTCCCACCGCCGGGTTGATGCTCGACGCCCACGGCGTGGTCGATGCCTACACCACCGGGCGTGGCCGCATCGTGCTGCGCGCCCGCACCCACCTTGAGCCCAATGGCAACGAGCGTCAGACCATCATCGTCGACGAGCTGCCGTATCAGGTGAACAAGGCGCGGCTGCTGGAAAAAATTGCCGAGCTGGTCAAGGAAAAGCGCCTGGAGGGCATTTCCGAGCTGCGGGACGAGTCTGACAAGGACGGCACGCGCATGGTCATCGAGCTCAAGCGCGGCGAGAACCCCGAGGTCGTGCTCAACAACCTCTACCAGAACACCCAGCTGCAGACCGTGTTCGGCATCAACATGGTGGCGTTGGACCAGGGCCAGCCCAAGCTGCTATCGCTGAAGTCGCTGCTGGAAATCTTTATACGTCACCGCCGCGAGGTGGTGACGCGCCGCACCCGTTATCTGCTGAAGAAAGCCCGCGAACGCGCCCACGTGCTGGAAGGGCTTACAGTGGCGCTGGCCAACATCGACGAGGTGATCGCCCTCATTCGCCGTTCGCCCACCGGTGCGGACGCCAAGACGGGATTGATGGAGCGCGTGTGGCAGCCCGGCCCGGTGCTGGCGATGCTGGAACGCGCCGGCGCCGACGTGTCGCGCCCGCTGGACTTGGCCGCCGAGTTCGGCATCATCCACGGCCACCAGCCCGACCCTGGATATCGTCTGTCCGAAGCCCAGGCCCAGGCGATTCTTGATCTGCGCCTGCAACGCCTGACCGGCCTTGAGCAGGACAAGATCATCGAGGAGTTCCGCACCCTGCTGGACGCCATTCTCGACTACCTCGACATCCTTGGCTCCGAAACCCGTCTGCTCAACGTGATCCGCGAAGAGCTGGAAGCGGTGCGCGATGGCTATGGGGATGCACGCCGCACCGAGATTACCGATGCCGCGCTCAACATTGCCCGCGAAGACCTCATCACCCCGCAGGACATGGTGGTCACCCTGTCGCACGCCGGGTATGTGAAGGCCTTGCCACTGGAGGAATACCAGGCGCAGAAGCGCGGCGGTCGCGGCAAGATGGCCACCAGCACCCGCGACGAAGACTTTGTCGACCGCCTGTGGGTGGCCCACTCGCACGACACCCTGCTGTGCTTCAGCTCACGCGGTCGTGCCTACAAGCTGCGCGTGTTCGAGCTGCCCGCCGGCTCGCGGGGCTCGCGCGGCAAGCCGTTCAATAATCTGCTGCCGCTGGAAGACGGCGAGAAGATCAACGTCACCCTGGCCATTCAGTCGTTCCAGGATGCCAACTACGTGTTCATGGCCACCCGCCGCGGCACGGTGAAGAAGACGCCGCTGGAAGCGTTCCAGAACGTGCGCAGCAGCGGCATCATCGCCGTTGACCTGCGCATGGACGACGAACTCATCAACGTGGCGCTGACCTCGGGCGAGAACGACATTCTGCTGTTCTCCGACGCCGGTCGCGTCATCCGCTTCAACGAAGCCAATGTGCGCAGCATGGGGCGGGGCGCCACCGGCGTGCGCGGCATGCGGCTGATTCGGGCGGGCAGCCACGAGGCCGAAGACGTCGTCGCGGTGGACGAAACCGACGATGCCGATGCCGACGACACCGGCACCACCGCCACCGATGTGCAGGTGATTGCCATGATCGTCGCGGAGACCGGCTTCGACGTGCTCAGCGTGACCAGCCAGGGCTTTGGCAAACGCACGCCCATCGACCAGTTCCCGCTGCGCGGTCGGGGCGGCCAGGGCGTGATCGCCCATTCGCTCAACGACAAGACCGGTGACCTGGTCAGCGCGTTGGTGGTGGATGACAGCCACGAGATCATGCTCATCACCGAGGCGGGCACGCTGATCCGCACCCGCGCGTCCGAAGTGCGGATCGCGGGCCGTAACACCCAGGGCGTGCGCATCATGAAACCGGATGCCGGCGATCGCATCGTCGGCATCGACCGCTTCGCCGTGGAAGAGGAAGAAGGCGTACTCGACCTCGACGCCACCAACGGTGACCTTGGCGTCGACGACGCGCCCGACGCGCCCGACGCGCCCCCAGACGCCGGGCATTGAGTCCAGACCCACCCGGTCCGCTGCGAGCGGGCCGGGTGGGTCTTGAGCCGGATCCGGCGCTCGTATCTGCGTCCGCCTTGCGCCCCTTCGCCCGCCATGGCGCGGCGATGGGCGGCGTCATACCGTTCAAGAAGTCCCGCGCCGTGGCACCCCCGGCGCCGCCATGACCTGCGGCTGAGGGTGCGCGGGTCGGTCTGGGCCCACCACACGTTCACGTTGCCCTTGAAGAGTCCCACATCGATACTGTTTTTTGCGGGCCTTGCACATAACCTAACAGCACCTGTTAGACTTAGCGCCCATGAACTTCAGCGTACACATCGACGAGGAAACGCTGGCCCGCGTGCAGGCCGCCGTGGCCCGTGTGGGCATGACGCGCAACCGGCTCATCGTCACTGCGGTGCAGGAATGGCTGACCCGCAACGAGGCCCGCGACTGGCCGGACAACCTTAAGGCCCATTTCGCGAACCCCGCGCCGTCCCTCATGGACCAGACCCTGGATGTGCAGCAGTGGCGCGACGCGCTGCCCGATGCCGCCGCCGCCGAGCGACGCTGGTGAAGTATTTGCTCGATGCCGAAACCGTGATCGCCGCCGTGAAGGGTCGCCTGCCCGTGGTCCTGCGGCTGGGGCAGCTCAAACCCGACGATGTGGCGGTGTCGGTGATCTCGCGCCTCGAAGTGGAGGCCGCCCTGCGCAGCCAGGCGCAGCGCAACAACCAGCACGGCGTGCTGCTGAAAAGCTGGTTCGACACGGTGCGGCTGCTCGACTTCGATGCCGCATGCACCCAGCAGGCCGGCGCGCTCAGTGCCTATCTGCATCAGGCCAAGTCGCCCTTGCCGCCCTTCGAGCTGTTGATTGCCGCCACCGCGATGGCGCGGCAACTGGTGCTGGTGAGCCCGCGCAAGGCGCTGTTCAACCAGGTGCCGCAACTGGATTGTGAAAACTGGATGGTCGCGTAGCGGCCGTCGTCTACCCCCGACCCCTCTCATTACTCAAGGACGTTCAACCATGAGCCGTATCTTCAATTTCTCCGCCGGTCCCGCCACATTGCCACAGCCGGTGCTCGAAGCCGTGGCCGCTGAAATGCTGGATTTTGGCGGGCAGGGCATGGGCATCATGGAAATGTCGCACCGCGACAAACCGTTCATGCAGGTGGCGGCCGAGGCCGAGGCCGACCTGCGCACGCTGATGAACATTCCCGCCAACTACAAGGTGCTGTTTTTGCAGGGCGGGGCGACCGGGCATTTCAGCTTCATCCCCATGAACCTGCTGGCCGGCAAGACGCGTGCCGACTACATTCTGACCGGCGACTGGGGCAAGAAGGCGGCCAAGGCGGCCAAGGACTTCTGCAGCGTGAACATTGCCGCGACCAGTGAAGAAACCAAGTTCACGACCATTCCCGACCGCGCCGGTTGGAGGCTGAACCCCGATGCCGCCTACGTGCACATCACCCCGAACGAAACCATTCACGGCGTGGAATTTCTCGACACGCCGGACGTCGGCAACGTGCCGCTGGTGGGCGATTTCAGCTCCACCATCCTGTCGCGCCCGGTCGATGTGTCGAAGTACGGCCTGATCTACGCCGGCGCGCAGAAAAACATCGGCCCGGCCGGGCTGACGATTGTCATTGTCCGTGAAGACCTGATCGGCAAGGTCTTGCCGGGCCTGCCACCCATCTTCAACTACGCCGAGCAGGCCGCCAACGACTCGATGCTCAACACGCCGCCGACCTTTGCCTGGTACATGGCCGGCAAGGTCTTCAAGCACCTGCTGGCCGGTGGTGGCCTTGAGGCAATGGCCGCCGTGAACCAGCGCAAGGCAGAAAAGCTCTACGGCTATATCGACCGTGAAGCGTTCTACACCAACCCGGTCGACAAGGCCTGCCGTTCGTGGATGAACATTCCCTTCACCCTGGCCGATGCCGAGCAGGACGCCGCGTTCCTGCAGGGCGCCAAGGCCGCCGGGCTGGCCGGGCTCAAGGGCCACCGCGCCGTGGGCGGCATGCGCGCCTCGATCTACAACGCGATGCCGGAGGCCGGCGTCGATGCACTGCTCGACTACATGAAGGAATTCGTCCGCACGCGCGGCTGATTCCGGGGCGCGGCACCCACCGCGTCCGACTCATCAACTCACGATTTGGAATTCAACATGTTCAAGATTCAAACCCTCAACAACATCTCGGTGCGCGGCCTGGACCGGCTGCCGCGCGACACCTTTGAAGTCGCCTCGGAAATGACCAGCCCCGACGCGATCATGGTTCGCTCGGCCGACATGCACAAGCGCGACATTCCCGCCAGCGTGCGGGCCATTGGCCGCGCCGGTGCAGGCACCAACAACATTCCGGTTGCCGCCATGAGCAAGCGCGGCGTGCCGGTGTTCAACGCCCCCGGCGCCAACGCCAACGCGGTAAAAGAGCTGGTGCTGGCCGGGCTGCTGCTGGCCTCGCGCAACATCGCGCCGGCACTGGATTTCGTCCGCAAGCTGGAGGGCGACGACAAGGCCCTGCACGAAGCCGTGGAAGCGGGCAAGAAGAAGTTCGTCGGCTTCGAGCTGCCGGGCCGTAGCCTCGGCGTGATCGGGCTTGGCGCCATCGGCATCAAGGTCGCCAATGCGGCGCTCGATCTGGGCATGGAGGTCTGGGGCTATGACCCGGCCATGACCGTGAACAATGCCTGGAAGCTGGACGCCCGCGTGCGGCGGGCCGTGTCGGTGGACGACCTGATCTCGCGGTCGCAGTTCGTCTCGTTGCATGTGCCACTGATCGACGCCACCCGTAACCTGGTGAACGCCGATCGACTCAAGCTGCTCAAGAAGCAGGGCGTGGTGCTGAACTTTTCGCGTGCACCCATCGTGGACGAGGCGGCGATGGTGGAGGCCCTGAACGCCGGCACGCTGCACGCCTACATCTGCGACTTCCCGTCGGTCACCCTGCAGGGCCATCCCCGCGTGGTGGCCACCCCGCACCTCGGTGCGTCAACGGGTGAAGCCGAGGAGAACTGCGCGGTGATGGTCGCCGACCAGCTGCGCGATTACCTGGAAACCGGCAACGTCACCAACTCGGTGAATTTCCCCGATGCGGTGTTGCCGCTGCTGCCGGGCAAGAGCCGCCTGGCCATCGTCAACGAAAACGTGCCCAACATGGTGGGCCAGATCTCGACCCAGCTTGCCAAGGAGCGCCTCAACATCGCCGACCTGCTGAACAAGTCGCGCGGTGATCTGGCCTACACCCTGGTCGATCTGGACGCACCGCCCTCGGCCGAAGCGCTGGCCGCGATCAAGGGCATCAGCGGCGTGCTCAACGTGCGCACCATCACCGGCTGACGCGACTGGGCCGGAGGCGCTGAATCACGCCTCCGGCCATGGGCTCAAGCCACTGCCACACGCAGCAAAAAGGCCCTCGCAAGAGGGCCTTTGATCACGATGGATCAGCGTTTGCAGCACCGAGATCAAACGTTGCGCGTGCAGCCGTCGCAGACGTTTGCAGGCCGATGCTCAGTCAAACGCTCAGGCGAGCGCCTTGATGTGCGCGTTGAGGCGGCTCTTGTGACGCGCGACCTTGTTCTTGTGGATCTGGCCACGGTCGGCGTAACGGTCGAGCACCGGCACCATCTGGCCATAGGCTGCGGTTGCGGCGGCCTTGTCGCCAGACTCGATGGCGAGCACGACTTTCTTGATGGTGGTGCGGATCATTGAACGCTGGGCGACGTTACGCTCGTTGTTCTTGACGGCTTGACGGGCGCGCTTTTTGGCGCTGGCGATGTTGGCCAAGGGGTGACTCCTGATCAATCTGAAAGGTGAAGGCGGAATGCCAGTAAGCAAAACTCGCCGAACCTTGCCAGATGTCTCTGACCGAAGCCCCGCACGAGTGGATAATGATTGGTGGAGCGGAGGAGGATCGAACTCCCGACCTCTGCATTGCGAACGCAGCGCTCTCCCAGCTGAGCTACCGCCCCAATCAAGCGATAATTGTAGCATGCAGTCGCCCGACTACCAGCCCCCGCCTGACGAGGCTTTGCCGCCCGAAACGCCCCACAAACGGCCGTTGCTGACCGATTTTGCCGCGCTCAACCGGCCCGCGGACGAAGCGGATGCCCACTGGATGGGCGAGGCGCTGGCGCTGGCGCAGAGGGCGGCCCAGCGGGGCGAGGTGCCGGTGGGCGCCGTGGTGGTGCTGGACGGCAAGCGCATCGCCGGCCGCCACAATGAGCCGATTCACCTTCACGACCCGGCGGCCCATGCCGAGGTACTGGCGTTGCGTGACGCGGCCCTGCACCTGCAGAACTACCGTCTGGTCGGCGCGAGCCTGTACGTCACCCTGGAGCCCTGCGTGATGTGCGCCGGATTGATCATCCATTCGCGATTGAGTCGCCTGGTGTTCGGCGCCGCCGACCCCAAGGCCGGCGCGGTCAACTCGGTCTACGACGTGATCGCCCGCCCGCGACTCAACCACGCCGTGGCCTGGACCGGTGGCGTGCGCGCCGAAGAATGCGGCGCCGCGCTGCGGGACTTCTTTCGCCAGCGTCGCCGCTGATCCGGCACGCGCCGGGCATCGCCGCCGGACGGGTCGGACCCGCGTTGCTGCGCCGCCGCCGCTGGAACCTTGGTCATCGTGCACACACTCGGCGCATGGGCCACGCTGTGGCCCCGTTCCGGTTCCGGTATCGCCCATGACCCGCCCGCAAAGCAAAAAGACGCCCTTTCGTGCCGGATTCCTCATCCACGACGCCTCGCGATTGCGCCGCACCGTGTACGACCAGCGACTGAAGCCTCACGGCATCACCCGGTCGCAGTGGTGGGTGCTGAGCAATCTGGACCGTGGCTATGCCAACGGCCTGTCGCAAATCGAACTGGCGCGACTGCTCGATGTGGGCAAGGTGACTCTGGGCGGGCTGGTCAGCCGACTGGAGAAGAACGGACTGGTGAGCCGCGTTGCAGATACCGAAGACCGCCGCTCCAAACGCGTGCGCCTGTCTGCCAAGGGACGGGCACTGCTGGACCGGCTTGAGGTGATTGCCCTGGAGGTCAACCGGCAGATCATGGACAACATCAGCGCGGACGAAGAGCGGCAGCTGATCGAGACCCTGACCAAGATGAAACGCAACCTGAAGGCGATGGACGGCGTCCCCGTGTCCACCACCGGGCGCAAGGGCCCGGCGCCGGCCGGTGCGGACGGCACGCCGGACCAAGGCTGATGCACCGCATTCGTACTCTAACTTATCATTGCACCTGAACCGATCGCGCTGCCCCCGTCATCCTCGACGGCTTGCCGTCTGTTGGTGCGGGGCGGCCGGTCGCGCAGTTTCCATCTTTGAGGGTGCTCCAAGGCCCTCACTGCTTACTCCACAACGACAAGAGCCCGACCATGCCCGGCGTTTACTTTGATCACATGAAGGTGGGTCAGAAGTTCGACCACCCCATCCGCCGCACCATCACCGAAACCGACAACGTCTGGTTTACCGCCATCACCCACAATCCGGCGCTGCTGCACCTCGACGAAGAGTACTGCCGCACCGAGACCGAGTTCGGCCAGCGCATCGTCAACAGTTGTTTCACGCTGGGCCTGATGGTCGGCATCTCGGTGAATGACACCACCCACGGCACCACCGTCGCGAACCTGGGTTGGGATGAGGTGCGCTTTCCCAAGCCGCTGTTCCACGGCGACACGCTGCGGGTCGAGAGCGAGGTGCTGGAACTGCGCGAGAGCAAGTCGCGGCCCAACGCCGGCATCGTGGTGTTCCTGCACCGCGGCTTCAACCAGAAGGGCGAGTTGGTGGCCCATTGCAGGCGCTCGGCGCTGCAGCTCAAGTCACCGGCTGCGGTAGGTCAGGCATGAAGTCGCTGTTGTTCGTGCCCGCCGACAGCGAGCGCAAGCTGGCCAAGGCCGAGTCCTGCGGGGCCGACGCCTTGGCCATCGACCTTGAAGACGCCGTGCTGCCCGATCGCAAACCGCTGGCCCGCCAGATGCTGGCCACCTATGCCAAGGGCTATCGCGGCAAGAGCCAGCTGTGGGTGCGGGTCAATGACCTGGCCTCGGGCGAGCTGCTGAAAGACCTGGCCGCCGTCGTGCCGCTGGCGCCGGTGGGCATCGTGCTGCCGAAGGTCACCGGGCCCGAGGACCTCGACATTGTCGGTTACTACCTCGACATGGCCGAAGTTGCCGCCGGGTTGCCGCAGGGCCAGACCAAGCTGCTGACGGTCTGCACTGAAACGGCCTCGGCGGTGCTGCGCATGGGCGACCTGCTCGGCACCGCCCGGCCGCGTCTCATCGGCATGCTCTGGGGCGGCGAAGATCTGAGTACCTCGCTGGGCGCGGGTGATCCACGGCACCCCGACGGCCGCTGGCGCTCGATGTACGAACACGCGCGCAACCAGTGCCTGCTGGGCTGCCATGCGCTGGGCATCGAGGCCATTGACACGGTGTATGTCGACTTTCGCAATCCCGAAGGCTGCCGCGCCAGCAGCCTCGAAGCACGTTACGACGGCTTTACCGGCAAGGCGGCCATCCACCCTGACCAGGTGCCGGTGATCAACACCGCCTTCACCCCCACCGAGGACGAGATCGCCCACGCCCGGCGCGTGATCGCCGCGTTTTCAAGCGGCGCCGGAGCGGTCTCCCTCGACGGCAAGATGCTGGACATTCCCCACCTCAAGAGCGCCCGGCAGATGCTGCACAGCGCCGGCCTCGAACAGGAGTGAACCGTGAGTCATAAAGTGTTCAAGGATGCGGCCGCAGCGCTTGAAGGGCTGACCTTCGACGGCATGACCGTGATGTCCGGCGGCTTCGGCCTGTGCGGCATTCCCGAAAATCTGATCAGGGCGCTGCGTGATTCCAACGCGCGTGAGCTGACCGTGATCGGCAACAACGTCGGCTGCGACCACCACGGCATGTGGCTGGTGCTGGCCAACAACCAGATCAAGAAGGTGCTGGCGAGTTATGTCGGCGAGAACAAGATTCTGGAGCAGCGCTTCATGAGCGGCGAGATCGAGATCGAGTTCAACCCCCAGGGCACCCTGGCCGAGCGCATCCGCGCCGGCGGCGCCGGCATTCCGGCCTTCTACACCCGCACCGGCTACGGCACCAAGGTGGCCGAAGGCAAGGAAACCCGGCAGTTCAACGGCGAGTGGTACGTGATGGAAACCGGCCTGGTCGCCGATCTGTCACTGGTCAAGGCCTGGAAGGCCGACGCCGAAGGCAACCTTGTCTATCGCAAGACCGCGCGCAACTTCAATCCGATGATCGCCACGGCCGGCAAGGTGACGGTGGTCGAGGTCGAAGAAATCGTGCCGGTTGGCAGCTTCGACCCCGACCAGATTCACACGCCCGGCATCTTTGTCGACCGCATTGTGGTCGGCGCGCATTTCGACAAACACATCGAGCGGCGGACCACCCGCCCGCGGACGGAGAACGCCTGATGGCCTGGACTCGTGACGACATGGCCGCGCGTGCCGCCAAAGAACTGCGGGACGGTTTTTACGTCAACCTCGGCATCGGCATTCCCACGCTGGTCGCCAACATGATTCCCGAGGGCATGACCGTGACCCTGCAAAGTGAGAACGGCATGCTCGGCATGGGGCCATTCCCGTTCGAGGGCGAGGAAGACGCCGACCTGATCAACGCCGGCAAGCAGACCATCACCGACCTGCCGCAGACCAGCTATTTCTCCAGCGCCGACAGCTTCGGCATGATCCGCGGCGGCCACATCAATCTGTCGATTCTGGGCGGCATGGAAGTGGCCGAGAACGGTGATCTGGCCAACTGGATGGTGCCCGGCAAGATGGTCAAGGGCATGGGCGGCGCGATGGACCTCGTCGCCGGCGTCAAGCGCGTGGTGGTGGTGATGGACCATTGCGATCGATCAGGGGCCTCCAAGGTCAAGAAAGCCTGCAGCCTGCCGCTGACCGGCAAGGGCGTGGTCGATCTGCTGATCACCGACCTGGGCGTGTTCGAGATCGACAAACAGGCCGGACGTGCCGCGCTGATCGAACTGGCCCGCGGCGTCACGCTGGACGAGATCACCGCGAAAACCGAGGCGTCTTTCAGCGTCGCCCTGCGCTGAGCGGCTGCGGGCCAGCCGGGTCGCGATCCGTCGATCTTTCGTTAGGCGCGCGCCGAGCGGGGCGCGCGCCATTGGCCCGTGGCGGCGGCCTCAGCCGGCCCGCGCCGACCACGCGCTGCTCGGCGCGTCGCTGATCAAGACCCGCATCAGCGCGCGGGCGGCAGCCTGCGGCGGCTCGGTCTGTTCCAGCACCTCGCCGGGGTAGCCTTTGAGACGCGTGGCGGTGCGCATCGGCCCCGGGTCGAAGGTGTGAAAGCGCAGCGTGCTGCCGGCACCGCCTTCCTGCGCCCACTGCGCCGCCATGACTTCAAGCGCGGTCTTGCTGATGCCGTAGGCACCCTGAAACGGCTTGGCGACGCGGCCGCCGATGTCGGTCACGTACAGCACGCGACCTCGCGGTGCGGCGCGCAGCAGCGGCAGGCAGTGACGGGTCAAGGCAAAGCTGGCGGTGAGGTTCACCTGCAGCGACTCCAGCCAGTCCTTGGGCTCGATGTCTTCCATGCGGGTGAAGGTCTTGAAGTGCGCAGCCGCCAGACACAACACGTCGAGGCGCCCGAAATGGGTGTCCAGCGTCTGGGCCACCTCGGCCAGATCGCCCCAGTTGGCGCCGGTGAGATTGAGGGGATAGATGGCCGGCTCGGCGCCGCCGGCCGCGACGATGGCGTCGAACGTTGATTCCAGCTTCTTCACGGTCTTGCCCAGCAGCACGCAGGTGGCGCCCAGCGCTGCCGCCTGCAGGGCCGCGGCTTTGCCCAGCCCGTCCCCGGCGCCGGTGATGAGCACGGTCTGATTCTTGAGCGCGTCGGCTGCGGGCTCGGTGGTGGGCACTTTGGTCAACGGCAGCATGATCAGCCTTGTGTGGAAAGAGGGTGCATCAGGTCCAGCAGCTCGGCCGGCGTGGCACAGCGATCATCGGCCTGCCAGGCCTCGGGCCGGGTGGTGCCCAGATACCCCCACTCGGCGGTGACCGTGCGCATGCCGGCGGCACGGCCGGCGTCGATGTCGCGCAGGTCGTCGCCCACGTAGGCGCAGCGCTGCTGCGCAAGCCCGGCGCGGCGGCAGGCTTCGATCAGCGCATCCGGCGCCGGCTTGGCAAGCGGCACTTCATCGGCGCTCACGACGACCGTCGCGCGCGCGCTCAACTGCAGCGCGGCCATCAGCGGCTCGGTGTAACGCCTGGGCTTGTTGGTGACCACGCCCCAGGGAATGCCGCGCGCTTCGAGCCAGCGCAGCGCCGTGTCCAGACCCTCGAACACCTGGCTGTGATCGGCGATGTGCGCGGCGTAGTGGGCCAGAAAGGTCTGCCTGAGCGGCTCGAACGCCGCGTCGTCCGGCCCCACGCCCAGGGCGCGGCCGATCAGCCCGCGCGCGCCTGAGGAGGCGTGTGCCCGGTAATGATCCAGCGGCAGCGGCGCCAGGCCCTGGGCCACGCGCAGGGCGTTGGCAGCGGCGGCGAGATCGGGCGCGGTGTCGACCAGCGTGCCGTCAAGATCGAACAACCAGGCCTCGATCATGGTTTGCGCGCGACCAGAAAATAGTTCACCGCCAGGTCGTTGTTGAGTCGCGCGTTCTTCAGGATGGGGTTGTAGTGCAGCCCCTTCATCTCCACCAGTTGCAGGCCCGAGGCCATCACCGCGCGGCTGAGCTCCGACGGGCGGATGAACTGGGCAAACTGGTGGGTGCCCTTGGGAATCAGCCCCAGCACATGTTCGGCCGCAACAATGGCCAGCGCAAAGGCGCGCGGGCTGCGATTCAGGGTGGAGAACACGGCGAGGCCACCGGGTCGCAGCAGCTCGGCGCAGGCCTTGATGATGGCCTCGGGGTCGGGCACGTGCTCCAGCATTTCGAGGCAGCAGACCACGTCGAAGCTTTTGGGCGCGCGCTGCGCCATCGCCTCGGTGGCCACACATTGGTAGTCAATGGCCAGCCCCGAGGCACCGGCATGTTCGCGGGCGACGGCAATCGAGGCCTCGGCCAGATCGATGCCGGTCACCTCGGCGCCGCGCCGCGCCAGGGCTTCGCTGAGCAGGCCGCCGCCGCAGCCCACGTCGATCACTTTCTGGCCGGCAAGTCCGCCGCAGACCTTGTCGATGTATTGGGTGCGCGCCGGGTTGATGTGATGCAGCGGCGCCATCTCGCCTGCGGGGTCCCACCAGCGCGAGGCCATTGCCGTGAAGCGGGCGATGTCGGCCGGGTCGACGTTGTTGAATTCGGTCATGCCGCGATTTTATCCCGCGGGCGGCGGGCGGCGTCGCCTCAAGGCCTTGATCAGCCCGCGAACCGCGCGATCGAGCTGTTGCTGCTGCGCTTCGGTCTGTGCGGACTCAGGCCCGTAACGCAATGCCTGATAGGCGGTGCGCGCGGCGTCGAGCTGGGCGCGCAGGTGCGGCTGCCGGTCGGCCAGCCGCTGGCACCACGCGGTGGGCGCCTCGCCGGGCCGGGCATCGACCTGCCGGGCCGCAGCGCGTTGCAGGCGCCGCCAGCTGCGGCTGGCCGCATCCGCCGGCGGCGCCGGGCGACCGCGCCACAGCAGCCACGCCGCCACCAGCAACAGCAGCGCAGTGATCAGGCCGGTGAGCCACAGCAGCATCTGCGTCCAGCCGCGCACGCCCAGACGCGACAGAAACGCCTGTTGCAGTTCGGGGCCGTAGGCCAGAAACCAGCGGTTCCACTGCGCGTTGAGAAAATCCCATCGGGCGCGGCTCATGGCCCAGAGGGTGCTGCCGTCGCGCCGGAGAAAGGCGGGCAATTCACCACGGGCCGTGTCGAAGGCGCCACGCAGCCCTTGCTCGATGCGGTCCGGCGACACGGCGGCGGTGGGGTCCACCCGGCGCCAACCCTCACCCGCCAGCCACACCTCGGCCCAGGCGTGTGCGTCGGACTGGCGAATGACCCAGTCGTCGCCCACCGGACTGCGGGCGCCACCCTGATAGCCGATGACCACCCGCGCCGGCAGTCCGGCCGCCCGCATCATCACCACGAAGCTGCTGGCGTAGTGCTCGCAGAAGCCGGCCTGTGTCGTGAACAGGAATTCATCCACGGGCTGGGGGCCCAGGCGCGGTGGCCGCAGGGTGTAGCGGAACGGATGCTGGCGAAAATGCGCCAATGCCCGCTGGATGAGCGCGGCATCATCCGGCGTCTCGGCGCGCCATTGCTGCACCAGCGCGCGGGTTCGGGGGGCGCTGTTCACCGGCAATTGCAGCGTGCGCTGCCGGTGCCAGCGGGGCAGGGCGCGGGCATCCAGCCGATAGCGGGGCCAGGCCTGCTGGCGCAACAGGCGACGTTCGGTGATGCGTCGCAGCGCCAGCAGTTGGCCGTTTTCATCAAGCCGGCTGCCGGCGGGCAGCGCCGCCGGGTCGCTCATCTCCAGGCCGAACAGGCTGAAGCCGCGGGTCGACTCCAGCATCATCTCCAATGCCACCGGCTCGCCGAGGGTTTGCAGTGAGGGCGCGCGCGCGGGCCCGTTTTGCGGATAAGCGTCCCAGCGGCGGCCGTCGTAGCGCTCGAAGACCGGGCCACGCCAGTACAACTGGCGCTGTCCGGGGGGCTCGCCCTCAAAGCGCACGCGAAAGGCAATCGCCTCGTTGAGGATCAGCTCGGCAATGTCGCCCGGACTCATGCTGTCGGGTACGCCGCTGCGGCTGCTGCCCGCATCGGCCGGCAAGCCCCACAAAGGCCCGGGAATGCGCGGAAACAGCAGGAACAGCACCACCATCAACGGCAGTGCTTGCGCGACGATCACGCCGCCCAGCCGCCAGTGTTGGCGCCAGGCGCGACCGGCTGCGTCGCCGGTCGCCGCCCGGGTGTTGACCTCGACCAGCAGACCGGTGACGCCCACCACGGTGACCAGCAGCCATGCCACGGTCCAGATTTCCTGCGAGAACAGGAAGTGGGTAAACACCAGAAAATACAGCAGCGCCACCATCACCCGAACATCGCGCTGGCTGCGCATCTCCAGCAGCTTGAGCGCGGCCATCAGCACCAGCAGGGCGGTGCCGGGATGCTGGCCGTTGACGCGGCCGTAGGTCACATAGACCCCGGCGAATGCGGCGATGGTCAGCAGGGTCTTGATCACCCTGCCGGGCAACGGCACGCCGCGCTGCAGGTGCGCCAGCCGCCAGCCGATGGCCACCGCCACCAGGGCCGATTCCCACACCGGCACCCGCAAGGCATGCGGTGCCAACACCAGCACCAACAGCCCGATCAGCCGCAGCAGTAAGGCGCGCGGCAGCACGTCGGCGGTTGTCACGGTCATGCTCGCTGCCCGAACTGCGCCAGCGCGCTGAGGCAGCGATGGCGGTGCGCGGGGCCGCGGTCGAGGTCGATCTGGTCACCCCCAAGGCGCAGGCCGAAGGCCACCGGGGTCTCGGCGAGGTCGACCACCCAGCGCGCCAGTTGCGACAGGCGGGCGTCCAGGTCGGCTCCGGGGGTCAGGGCCAGGTCCAGCCAGCATTCCGGCTGCTCGCCGTCTTCGAATTGCTTGACCATGGGCGTGCGGGTTTTCGGCAGGCTTTTCCAGTGGATGCGCTGTAGGCTGTCACCGCGCACGTAGTTGCGCAGTCCGGCGAATTGGCTGAGGCCCGGTTGCCGATGGCGGGCGTCGCCCTGTTCCAGCGCCCGCGTGGGCGGCGGCGACTGTCCGGCGCGCGCCAAACGCGGATAGGCGAGCACGCGGGTGTCCGGCAGGACGAAGGTCCAGGCGCGGAACAGGCCGGTGGGCGCTGCGCTGGCAACGGTGAGCAGGGGCAGCGCATTCCATCCGCGTTGGCCGGGCGCAAACGACAGGCGCAGTTGTGCCGACGGGGCCACGGTGACGCCCGGGCCGTCCGCACGCGGGGTGTCGGCAAAGTGAATCTGGATGCCCAGTCGCCCGACCTTGCCCGGCTGATCAACGCGCAGCCGCAGCGCGGCGTCGGCCCCGACGTGCACCGGATCGGCGGCAATCTCCACCAGCCGCAGCCCCACCAGTTGCGCGTGGGTGTGGTGCATGCTGACCAGACCAATCGCCGCCAGCAGGAAGGTCAGGGCAAAGCCCATGCTGTTGGCGTAGTTCATGGCCCCCAGCAGCATGACCAGACACAGCAGGCCGAAACCCACGCCGAACCGGGTGGGCAAGATGTAAACGCGACGCCGGTTCACGGTCCAGGGCAGGGTAGACGGCGTGATCCGCCGCAGAATCCAGCGGTCGATCCAGCCGCGCCGGATCCCTGCGGCCGGCTTGGTCAAGCGACGCCTGAACAGGCCGCGCATCTCAAAAGGTCCTAAGGAATCGCAACGGCGGCCAGCAGGTCCCGGGCGGATGGCGGCGCGTGCAGGGCAGCGTGCGCAGGCAGCAGACGGTGGTCCATCACCGCCGGGAACACGGCCTGCACGTCTTCGGGCAGCACGCCGGGGCGGCCCATCAGAAATGCCCAGGCCTGCGCGGCGCGCTTGAGCGCCAGCCCGGCACGCGGCGAAACGCCGTGCCGCAACCCGGCGTGTTCGCGGGTGGCCTGCACCAGCGCCAGGATGTAATCCAGCAGCGCGGGGCGCGCGGTGACCTCGCGCACACCCGCCTGCAGGCTTTGCACCTGCGCCGCGTCGAGCACGCAGGGCAGTTCGGCCAACAGGCTGCGACGGTCGGTCTGCGCCAGCAGCGCGCGCTCGGCGGCCGGCGGCGGGTAGCCCATCGACAGGCACATGAGAAAGCGGTCGAGCTGGCTCTCCGGCAGCGAAAACACACCCAGTTGCGACAGCGGATTCTGGGTGGCGATGACAAAGAAGGGCGCGGGCAGCGGCCGGGTTTTGCCTTCGATGCTCACCTGGCGTTCTTCCATGGCCTCCAGCAGCGCCGATTGTGTTTTCGGACTGGCGCGGTTGATCTCGTCGGCCAGAATCACCTGCGCAAAGATCGGCCCCGGATGAAAGCGAAAAGCGTTGCTGCCGGACTCGAACACCGACACGCCCAGCACATCGGCCGGCAACAGGTCGGCGGTGAACTGAATGCGTTGAAACTCCAGCCCCAGTACCCGTGCCAGCGCCAGTGCCAGTGTGGTTTTGCCGACGCCGGGCACGTCTTCAATGAGCAGATGCCCCTGAGCCAGCAGACAGGCCAGCGCCAGACGCAGCTCCTGCGGTTTGCCCAGAATGACCTGCTCAAGAGCGTCCACGGTGCGGCTGACGGCGGCCTTCATGCGCAGATGTCCGGCAAGAACTTAAGGACCTGCGACTATACGCAAAGCCCTCACGAGACGACGGACGGGGGCGATCCGCCGCTGCGATGGTCGCCATATCGGCAAGGCTTTGATTGCGGTCCCCGGCGATGCGGCCGATACTTTGGCCGCGTCATCGTTCGGCGCCGGAAAGGAACTTGAATGTCCCGCAAACAACGTGATCTCGACCGGGCCCTCGAGGCCGCCGACAGTTATCGCGACTGGTTGCAGATTGCCAATGAGCTCGACGTTCACCAGGGCCTGGACGAATGGCGCGAGGACGAAACGTCTGACCATTACGACTGGCGCCTGATCCGTTCGCGCCTGCGCCAGGTGCGGCAGATGCGCGCCAACCCCGAGCAGGGCGTCAAGCTGCGCCACCACCTGCGCCAGGGGCTGCACTGGAACCTGGGCAACCTTGGCAATCCGGTGCTGTACGGCGTTTCGCGCGTGGGCACCAAAATGCTGGTGCACGATTACGTCAACGAAATTGCCGAGACGCTGGTGGAGCTGGCCCACCGCGACGACCCGGCGTTTCCCGCCGACGCGAAGCTGCGTTTTTTCGAGGAACTTTCGCAGTCGTTCGGCCGATCTGCCCTGATGCTGTCGGGCGGCGCGACGCTGGGCCTGTTCCACGTCGGGGTGGTCAAGTCGCTGTATCTGGAGGGGTTGTTGCCGGAGGTGATTTCAGGTTCCAGCGCCGGATCGATCGTCGCCGCCACCGTGGCCAGCCGCCCGGTGGACCAGGCCGAGATTCTGCTGGATCCGATGAATGTCTATCACAACTTCTGGCGGGTTCTGCCGTGGCGCCTGTGGTTCCGCCGCGGCTCGGTGATGGATCAGCACCAGTTGCGTCGGGCACTGGAAAAGAACATTCCCGACCTGACCTTTCACGAAGCCTATGAACGCTCGGGCCGCATCATCGACATCACGGTCTCGCCGGCGGGCGTGAACCAGCCCCCCAGGCTGCTGAATTACCTCACATTTCCGTATCTGTATCTGTACGAGGCGGTGCTGGCGTCGTGTGCCGTGCCGCTGTTGTTTCCGCCGGTGATGCTGATGACCCAGGACGAGCGCGGCCGCCGTGTGCCCTACATGCCGCTGCTGCGCTGGGTCGATGGCAGCCTGAAGTCCGACCTGCCGACCTTGCGCCTGCGGCGCCTGCACAACGTCAATCATTTCATCGTCAGCCAGACCAATCCGCACGTGCTGCCGTTCATCAGCCGCCGCGAGCCGGGCGGGGAGGGCATACGCAACTCGGCGCGGGACTTTGCGCGCTCCAGCCTGCGTGGCACGGCCAAGGGCATCGTCGACCTGGCGCGCAACACCATCGCGGGCGGGGGGCGCACCCGCAAGACTCTGGATGTCGCCTCGAGCGTGCTCGACCAAGACTATCGCGGCAACATCAACATCTTTCCCGAGATCAGCCTTTGGCGCTATGCCAACGTCACCTCCAATCCGTCGTTGGAAACACTGGAGCGGTTCATCCGCGAGGGTGAGCGTGCCACCTGGCCGCGCATGGAGATGATCCGCAACCAGATGGTGATCAGCCAGACGCTGGCCAATTGCATGACGCATCTGAAGTCACAGCACTCGGTCAACCCACACCAGCCCGACGCACCCACCGCACCGGCCGATGCCCGCAGGCCGTCGCTGAAAGTTGTGCGATCGAAGTGAGGTGACGGCGGCGACCTGCTGACACAGCGGCAGCCGGGTCAGCGGTGAAAAGTCACCGGTTGTTCATGCTTGGGGTGCGGCGTCGGCGCGGCCTTCGGCCCGCAACCGCTGGGACAGCTGCCACAGCCCGAACCGCAGCCGGCGGTGTTCTTCTTGCCGGGCCGCCACCGCCACACGGCGTAGGCGGCGGCCGCCAACACGATCAGCGCGACGATCAGTCCTTCCAGCATGGCGTAGCTCATCCGCCCAGGCTCCGTGCGATGTGGTAGGTGATCAAGGCCATGCCGTAGGCCAACGCGAACAGATAGCCCGCCGACAGGGCAACCATGCGCCACTGGTTGGTTTCGCGGCGAATGACCGCCAGGGTGGAAATACATTGCGGCGCGTACACAAACCACACCAGCAATGACAGGGCCGTGGCCAACGACCAGTCACTGGCGATGATCGGCGCCAGCAGGCTGCCCGCGTTTTCGTCGGTGGCAGACACGGCGTAGACCGTGGCCAGCGCGCTCACCGCCACCTCGCGCGCGGCCATGGCCGGCACCAGTGCGATGCAGATCTGCCAACTGAAGCCCAGCGGCGCGAAGAGGGGCTGCATCCACCGCCCCAGATGACCTGCCGCGCTGTATTCAATGGCCGGACCGGAGGCATCGGCCGGCGCCCCCGGAAAGGTGGCAAGCGCCCACAACACGATGGTGAGCGCCAGAATGATGGTGCCGACCCGACGCAGGAAGATGGCCGCACGCGCCCACAGCCCAATCAAGATGTCGCGCGGGTGGGGCAGGCGATAGGCGGGCAGCTCCAGCAGCAGCGGTTGCTCTTCGCGCGCGCCGCCCCAGCGCTTCATGATCCAGGCCACCGCCACCGCGCTCAGCACACCGGCGATGTAGAGCGCGAACAGAATCAGGCCCTGCAGATTGATGACGCCGAACACCGATTGCTGCGGAATGAAGGCAGCGATCAACAGCGTGTACACCGGCAAACGGGCCGAGCAGGTCATCAACGGCGCGACCAGAATCGTCGCCAAACGATCGCGCGGGCTGGGAATGCTGCGCGCCGCCATGATGCCCGGCACCGCACAGGCAAAGCTCGACAGCAGCGGAATGAACGCACGGCCGCTGAGGCCGGCGCCGACCATCAGGCGGTCCAGCAGAAACGCGGCGCGCGGCAGGTAGCCAGACTCCTCCAGCAGCAAGATGAACAGGAACAGAATCAGAATCTGCGGCAGAAACACCAGCACGCCGCCGACACCGGCGATCACGCCATCGACCAGCAAGCTGTTGAGCAGGCCGTCGGGCAGGGCGCCGCCAACCATTTCGCCAAACCCGCCGATCACCGTTTCGACAAGGCCGATCAAGGGCTCGGCCCAGGCGAACACTGCCTGGAACATCACGAACAGCAGCACGGCCAACAGCGGCAGACCGGTGGCCGGGTGCAGCAAAAAGCGGTCGGCGCGCTCGGTGAAGCTGTCGCGTTCCTGCACGCCCGTCACGCAGGCGGTGCGCAGGGCATCGGCTTCGGCATGCCAGCGGGCAGGGTCCTCAAAACCCGGCGGCGGCGCTTTGGGCAACGCCTGCAAGGCGGCGGACAGCGTGGCCGCGCCGTCACGCTGCACCGCGACGGTGCCGACCACCGGCACCCCCAGCCGTTGTGACAATTGAGCCAGGTCAATCTGCAATCCCTGACGACGGGCCACGTCCATGCGATTGATCGCCACCATCATCGGCCGGCCCAGCGCACGCACTTCCAGCACGAAGCGCAGATGCATCTGCAGGTTCAGGGCATCGACGACGCAGACGATCACGTCCGGCACGGCCTCGCCCTCGAAGCGGCCAAGGCAGACATCGCGCGTCACGGCCTCGTCCGGACTGGTCGCCTGCAGGCTGTAGGCCCCCGGCAAATCGATGATGTTGATGGTCTGTTCGCCCGCCAGACGATGCACGCCGGTCTTGCGCTCCACCGTGACCCCGGCATAGTTGGCCACCTTCTGGCGGCTGCCGGTGAGCCGGTTGAACAGGGCGGTCTTGCCACAATTGGGATTGCCGACCAGCGCGGCATGCAGCGCGACGGTGCTCATGGCGCGGAAGCACTCACTGAGATGCGCGCCGCTTCGGCACGACGCAACGCAAAACGCGTGTCACCAATCTTGACCAGCAGGGGATCGCCGCCAAACGGCCCCACGCGCAACACCTCAAGCTGCCGCCCGCGCACAAAGCCCAGATCCGCCAGCCGTCGCGCGATGGCGTCGTGATCGTTGACAGACCTGACCCCCGTGATCCAGGCGGGTTGGCGTCGGGCGAGCTCGTAAAGCAGGATGTCCATTTCAGGACGAATGATAGCCGTTTGCGTTTGCAAGCGAGTGCACTCTGAAGGATTCGCGTCCTCCGTGGCGTTGGTTAAACTGCGCCGGCCCTCTGAAAAGCTCAGCGGCAGCCAATGAACCCAATCCAACCGCTCCAGACGCCACGCAGACCTGTCCGCGGCGCCTGGCGCCCCAAAAACGCAGGGCTTCCTTGGGCGGTCGGCTTCATCGTGTGTGGGGCGGTGATCGTTGGCGCCGGGTGGTACGTCACCCAGCGCGAACCCGAGCCCGCGCAAATGGATGCCGCCTTGCGGGTGGTGCACGCGCAAAGTCAAGGTCCAACGCAGCCGCAGGCCCATGACTTGAATGTGCACGAAAGCTCGCCAGCGCCCGTTGACAGTGTGCAAATGCTGCGTGATCGCAGATTTTCGGATGGATATGTTTCGCCGCATGGCCCGACCGTGATTGCCGCCGGGCCAGGCGCTTCCGCGACGCGCGTCCAGCCAAAACCTACGGCGCCTTCCAAACGCGCGCCCTCGACCGATCGCAAATGGACCTATGTGCACAGCAGCAGTTGCGATGGCCTGCGCAGCCGGCGCCGCTCCATCGTGCAGGCACTCGACACACTGCGGGACAAACTGCCGGTTTGGCGCCAGGACCAGCTTCATGTCGAACACCGCGAAAACCTCGAGCGCGAGAGGTTGGGTCTCTGTCGCTGAGCGCGTGATCATCGGCAAGCCCAGCGGCCGATCTTTACAATCCATAATGTATATTATGTAAAGTCATGATGATCTGGCGAAAGACTTCTTGGTCTGTCATGACGGCCGTCACCAATGACGTTCAAGATGAGCGCACCTCACGCCACCCCTGAGAACAAGGAGCGCTTCTGCATGAACACTTACGACATCGCCATTGTGGTGGGCAGCAACCGCCGCGACTCGATCAATCGCAAATTGAGCGAGGCACTGGCCAAACTGGCCGGGCCTTCGATGCAGTGCCGCTGGGTCCAGATTGATGATCTGCCGATGTACAACGCCGATCTTGAGCCCGAGCGCCCCGACAGCGTCAACCGCTTCACGGCCGAGGTGGCCCGCGCCGATGCGGTGCTGATCGTCACGCCTGAACACAATCGCTCGCTGCCCGCGGTACTCAAAAACGCCATTGACTGGGGATCCAAGCCCATGGAGCGGAATGTCTGGCGCAACAAGCCCGCATTCATCACCGGCACCTCGCCCGGCGCCATCGGCACCGCCGTGGGCCAGCAGCACCTGCGGCAGATCCTCGGCATTCTGGGCAGCGTGGTGCTGGGTGGCGAGGCGTATCTGCAGTTCAAACCCGACCTGATCGACGCCGACGGCACGCTCACCAACGACGGCACACGCGCCTTCCTGCAGGGACATGTGGACCGCTTCGCCGAACTGGTGGCCGCTCTGGCGCGTCGCTGATCGGCGTGCCTGCCGCGTCACCCGCCGAAATGTGATCTGGCGACCCGGCGACCGGCGATGCCGACAACCTGATCCGCGTTGCCGTTACGGCAGCACACCGCCGAGCGCTGAAGCCGTCTTGCCCCCGCAAGGCCGCCACTCAAGGCCGCCAGCGACGCTCGAAGGCTTTGAGCACGCGCTCGGCGTACCAGGTTTTGCCGTAGCTGCCGTTGTAGCGCGCCAGCGCCGGAATCAGGGCGTCGCGCTCGCGGTCGAGGTAGTGGCGAAGAATGGTGCAGCCGTAGCGCAGGTTGGTCTGCGGGTTGAACAGGTTGTCATCGGGGCGGCCCAGTTCGTCCAGCCAGAACGGCATCACCTGCATGAACCCCAGCGCCCCGGCACTGGAAATGGCAAACCGGTCGAACAACGATTCCACTTCGATCAGGGCCAGCACCAGCTCGGGTGAAACCTCGGCCCGCTGGGCCTCGGCATGCACCAGCCGCAGAAATTCCAGGCGATCATCATCGTCGGGCATGAACCGCTGCAGACGGCCCGACATGTCCAGCAGCCAGACTTCCGCATCAAACCGGTGGCCGAAGCTGTCGGAGGCTTCCACCGCCTCGATCAGGGCGGCGCGCAAGGCCGGGTCGGGATCGGGCACCCGTGACTGCGCCGTCGCCGCGGCGCTCAGCAGCAGCATCAGCAGCGCCGAACACGCAAGGCGCCCTGCCCCAGCCGCATGACTTCGGGCCGTCACCTGCCTGCGCCCTGCGTCAGGCCGCCGCGATCCGCGCGCGCACGGCCTCGGCAGTGGCCGCCACGCGTTCGGCTTCGGCGAGGTTGCGCGCCTTGAACTCCACCTGGCCGTCGGCCAGCGCCTTGTCGCCGATCACGATTCGGTAGGGAATGCCGATCAACTCGGCATCGGCAAACATCGCCCCGGGACGCTGGCCGCGATCGTCAAGCAGCACGTCCAGCCCCTGCCCCTGCAGCGCGGCATAAAGCGACTCGGTGGTTTCGCGCACCGCGTCGGAGCGGTCCATGCCGATGGGGCAGATCACCACGGTGAACGGCGCCACGCTGGCGGGCCAGACGATGCCCTTGTCGTCGTGCCGCTGTTCGATGATGGCCGCGACCAGCCGCGACACGCCGATGCCGTAGCAGCCCATCCACGGCGTCACCGGCTGGCTGGCCTCGTCGAGCACGCTGAGCCCCATCGCTTCGGTGTACTTGCGGCCCAACTGGAAGATGTGCCCGCCCTCGATGCCGCGATAGAACTTGATGCGCCCCACCCCATCCGGGCTGACATCGCCTTCGACGATGTTGCGCAGGTCGGCCGTTTCCGGCTCAGGGCAATCACGACCCCAATTGACGTTTTGCAGGTGGAAGTCGGTCTGGTTGGCGCCGCAGGTGAAGTCGGCGATGACGGCGGCTGCGTGATCGGCGATCACGGGGATCGGGCTGTTCACCGGCCCCAGATAGCCCACTTCGCAACCGAACAGGGCTTCGACCTTCTCCGGCGCGGCCATGACGAACCCGGCGCCAATCATCGGGTGTTTGGCCGCCTTCACTTCGTTGAGCTGATGATCACCCCGCAGGGCCACCGCGCGCAGTTCACCGGCGGCGGTCTGCACCACCAACAATTTCACCTTGGCGGTCAACGCGGTGTCGAGAAACCGTGCGACCTGCTCACAGGTTTTCTGGCCCGGCGTTGCAACCTGCTGCATCACTGCCGAGGCCGCCGCGCGGGCACCCACCGCCACACAGGGCGCGGCCTCGATGTTGGCGGCAAACGGTCCGCTGTCGGACACCGCCAGCAGGTCTTCGCCCGACCCCGCAAGCACGTGGAATTCTTCCGAGCGGTTGCCGCCGATGTTGCCGGCATCGGCCTGGACGATGCGGTAGTCGATGCCCAGGCGATCGAACACGCGGGTATACGCCTCGCGCATCACCTGATATTCCCGTGCCAGATCGGCTTCATCGATGTGGAACGAGTAGGCGTCTTTCATCAGAAACTCGCGGGCCCGCATCACCCCGAAGCGCGGGCGGCGTTCGTCGCGGAACTTGGTCTGAATCTGGTATAGGTTGAGTGGCAGTTGCCGGTACGAGCGCACGTCCTGTTTGACGTGGTGGGTGATCACTTCCTCGTGGGTCGGGCCATAGCAGAAGTCGTTGTTGTGACGGTCCTTGATGCGCAACATCTCGCCGCCCATCTGCGCCCAGCGGCCGGACTGTTCCCAAAGCTCAGCGGGCTGGATGGACGGCATCAGCACTTCCACCGCGCCGGCGCGGTTCATCTCTTCACGGACGATGGCGGCCACCTTGTTGAGCACGCGCAGGCCAATCGGCATCCAGGTGTACAGACCACTGCCCAGCTTGCGGATGTAACCGGCGCGCTGCATCAACTGATGCGACACCACCTCGGCGTCGGCGGGGGTTTCTTTGGCGGTGGCCAGTGGAAAGCGGGAAAGGCGCATGGCGGTTTCAGTGAGGTCGTGGGGAACAAAAAAAGGCAGTCAGGAGTGGGGCAAGCGCGCGGGCGAAGCCCGGCCGGCGTCACTGGTCTTCGAGGGTCAGGATCAGTTCAACCGGCGAGTGCGGCCCGCGCTGCCAGGCGCGAATTTCCAGCACGCCCTTGGTGTTGAGCGAGATGATCAGATTCAGCCCGGGCGCCTGCAGCTCGTCCTGGGTGGGCACCGCCGGCGCATCGGGCACCGACCACAAGCGCGCCCAGCAGGCTTCGGGCGCGTCGGGCGCCGAGGCACGCCATGCCACCGGCCGGCCATCTCGCGCGGCGACGAAGCCGCGAATCGGCTCCGGCTGGGCAATCTGTGCGCGGTGCAGCAGGTCAATGGCAAGGCGGCGCGGCAGGCGCACGGTCGCGCCCGATCGGGCGCTGGCATCAGCTAGGGTCATGGTGTCCACACACAGGGCATGAAGGGTCTCTGGAGATGGTCATGCGTCGCCATTCCAGACGCTCGGCCGACCAAGTGTGAAGGGTTCCCGCGTCGTCCGCGAGCCCCAGCAGCAGGCGCAGGGTCAGCCAGGCCTGCATCACGCCCACGGTGCCCACCACCGGGCCGGCCACGCCGGCCTCTTCGCAGCGTTCGGCGTCTTCACCTTGCGGCGGGTAGATGCAGGCATAGCAGCCGCCGCGACGATGCGGGTCGAGCACCGCCAACTGCCCTTCAAAGCGAATTGCGGCGGCGCTGATCAGGGGCTTGCGGGCCGCCACGCACGCCGCATTGATGGCGAAGCGCGCCGAAAAGCGGTCGGTGCCGTCCAGCACCACGTCGGCCTCGGCCATACGGGCCATCGCCGCATCAGGCAGCAACGGCGAGACGTTGATCTGTGCATTCAGGGCGGTGAGTTGCGCGGCAGCCGCATCGATCTTGCGCTGGCCAAGGTTGGCCTCGCGGTACAGCACCTGACGTTGCAGATTGCTGGCCTCAAGACGGTCCGGGTCGGCAATCAACAGGCGCCCCACCCCGGCCCCGGCAAGATACGCCGCGCTGGCGCTGCCCAGCCCGCCCATGCCGAACAACAGCACGGTGGAATCGGACAGGATGTGCTGGCCATTGATGCCCACCTCGGGCAACACGATCTGCCGTGAATAGCGATGCAGGTCGGTCATGGGCGCAGGCCGGCGGTGGCGCGCGGCTGCCCGCCCAGGTCATGGCGGGTGGTCACCTCGGTGAAGCCGGCTTCGGTCATCAGCGTCTGCACGGCGCTCGCCTGGTCGTAGCCGTGCTCCACCATCAAACGCCCGCCCGCCCGCAGCCGCAGGGCGGCGTGGGCAATGATGCAGCGCAGTGCGTTCAGGCCGTCGTGACCGTCGGTGAGCGCCATGCGCGGCTCGAATCGCAGCGCGTCAAGGTGCGGGTCGCGCGCGGCGATATACGGCGGATTGGCAACGATCAAGTCGTGCTCGGGTCCGTTCATCAGCAGCCATTCGCCAAAATCGGCCTCGACCCAATCGACCTGCGCCCGCAATTGCGCGGCATTGTCGCGGGCCACCGCGAGGGCGTCGGCTGAAAGATCCACGCCGGTCACGTGGGCATCGGGGCGTTCTAGGGTCAGCGCGAGTGCGATCACGCCGCTGCCGGTGCCCAGATCGGCGACCCGTGGCGATGCCAGCGGCTTCAGCCATTCCAGCGCCCACTCCACCAGCAGTTCGGTTTCGGGCCGCGGCACGAGCACCGCCGAATTCACCGCCACGCTGAAGGTCCAGAAGCCTTTTTCGCCCGTGAGGTAGGCCACCGGCTCGCCTTTGGCGCGGCGGGTGATCAGGGCCTTGAAGCGATCGAGATCGCCTTGCGGCAGCGGGTGATCGAGTCGGGTGAACAGCTGCGCCCGCGAGTAGCCCAGCAGGTGTGCGAGCAACCATTCGGCGTCCTGCCGTGGGCTGTCGCTGACGGCCTGCAAGCGGCCGATGGCGTCCGCGATGGCGAGGGCCAGGGTCATCAATGGCTGCCCGAAATCTCGGCCAGCAACTCGGCCTGATGCTCGGCAAGCAGGGGCTGGATGACCACGCCCAGGTCGCCGACCAGGATGCGGTCCAGCTGATACAGCGTGAGGTTGATGCGGTGGTCGGTGACCCGCCCCTGAGGAAAGTTGTAGGTGCGAATACGCTCGGAGCGATCGCCACTGCCGACCAGGCTTTTGCGGGTGGCGGCGCGTTCAGCCGCGGCCTGGCTGCGCTGCGCGTCGATCAGCCGTGAGGCCAACAACGCCATCGCCTTGGCGCGGTTCTTGTGCTGGCTGCGCTCTTCCTGGCACTCGACGATGATCCCGGTGGGCAGGTGCGTCACGCGGATGGCCGACTCGGTCTTGTTGACGTGCTGACCGCCGGCACCCGAGCTTTTGAAGGTATCGAACTTCAGGTCGGCCGGGTTGATCTCGACGTCTTCAGCCTCCACCTCCGGCAGCACCGCCACCGTGGCCGCCGAGGTGTGAATGCGTCCCTGGGTTTCGGTTTCGGGCACGCGCTGCACGCGGTGCGCGCCGCTTTCGAACTTGAACTGCGAGTAAACGCCAAAGCCGATCACCCGCGACACGATCTGTTTGTAGCCGCCGTGTTCGCCGTCGCTGCTCGACAGTACCTCCACCTGCCAGCCCTGGGTCTCGGCGTAGCGGCTGTACATGTTGAACAGATTGCCGGCAAAGAGGGCCGCCTCGTCGCCGCCGGTGCCGGCGCGAATTTCAAGAAACACGTTGTTGCCGTCCAGCGGGTCGCGCGGCACCAGGTACTGCTGCAGATCCTGTTCCAGCTGGCCAATGCGCGCTTCAAGGCTGGGCCGTTCGGCGCTGACCATGGCGCGAATCTCGGGGTCGGATTCGTTGGCCATCTCATCAAGGCCGGCCAGGTCGTTGACCGCAGCCTGATGGGCGGTGAAGGCGTCGGCGACCGGTCCGAGCTGGGCATATTCCTGCGACAGACGCTTGAAGCGATCGGCATCCCGCGCGGCATCGGGCGAAGCCAGTTCTGCCGCCAGTTCGAGGCGGCGGTCGACCAACACGTGCAGCTTGTTGAGCAATGAGGATTTCATTTCGGGTCCTGAAGGGGGTGCGGAAGGCGGCGTGCTGAAGGCATTGAGCCTCGCTAAGCCTCGCGATCCGTTCCTTCATCGACGGGCGGCAGGCGCCCGCCATCCAGCGCGAACAGTCGCCGCGTGGCATCGAGCAACAGCGACTGCTCGATGCGACTGGCGCGCCCCAGCCGCGACACCGGGGCATGCAGCAACTTGTTGGTGAGGCTGTCGGCCAGATAGCGCAGCACCTGGTCGGCAGGCTCGCCGCCGTCGAGACGGCGCAGGGCCTTGGCCAGCACTTCATCGCGCTGCCGCGCGGCGTTGTCGCGCAGCGCACGCAGCGTGTCGCCGGCGTCGCGGGCATCCAGCCAGTGCACGAACACTTGCGCCTGTTCGGTGATCAGGGCCTTGGCCTGCAGGGCGGCGCCTTCACGCAGCTTCATGTTTTCGGCCACCACATGACGCAGATCGTCAATGGTGTAAAGGTAAACGTCAGGCAAGTCGCCGATGCGCGGTTCGATGTCGCGCGGCACGGCAAGGTCGATCATGAACACCGGTTTGCGGCGCCGCTGCTTCACCGCCTGGCGCATGGCGTCGTAGCGGATGACCGCATCGCGTGCGGCGGTGGACGACACCACCAGATCGGCACCGGGCAGCGCCTGGGCAAGGCCGTCCAGCGTGATGGCCGTGCCGCCGATCTCGGCCGCCAGCGCGTCGGCGCGCTCCAGGCTGCGGTTGGCGACGATGATCTGCTTGACGCCCTGCTGCTGCAGGTAACGGCCGACCAGGGTGATCATTTCGCCCGCACCGACCAGCAAGGCGGTCTGCTGGCTCAGGTCTTCATAGATGCGCTTGGCCATCTGCACCGAGGCGTAGGCCACCGACACCGGATGCGCGCCAATGTCGGTCTGGCTGCGCACCTGCTTGGCCACCGCAAAGGCGTGTTGAAACAGGCGCGACAGCACCGGTCCCAGGCTGGCGGCCTCGTTGGCAATGGCGAAACTCTGTTTCATCTGGCCCAGAATCTGTGGCTCGCCCAAGACCATGGAGTCGAGCCCGGCGGCCACCGCAAGGGTGTGCTCGACGCATTTCTGGTCGATGTGCCGATAGACGTGCTGCGGATGCAAGGGCGCCACGCTGCGGTCGCCCTGCCACCAGGCAAGCAACGCCCCCTCACTGAGGCGCGGGCTCACCACCATGATTTCGGTGCGGTTGCAGGTTGAGAGAATGGCGGCCTCGTCGACCCCCTCAAGCGCGCGCAGACGCGCAAGTGCGTCGGGCAGGTCGGCCTCGGCAAACGCCATGCGCTCGCGCAGCTCGATCGGGGTGGTGTGGTGACTCAACCCCAGCGTCATCAGGGGCATGCTGCATCCCGAACGCGGCGAGGCGAGTGAAAAGAAGGCGTCATGTCGTGATTTTCCGGCATGGCACCCGCAACAACAAGCCAGCACGCCGGGCAGGCCGCGGGCAGACGCGAAGCCCCGTGCCATACCGACTTGCCGTAGCCCGGTTACGCTGTCAACCATTCCGCGTGGAGGGCAATCTGGTAATGCATCAACTTTGGACGGGCGTACCTGGGCTGGCGCTGTGCGGCGCTCTGGCGCTCGGTGGCTGCGCGACCGGTGCCCGCGCACCGGAACGCACCCACATCGAGCCCGATCTTGCGCCGGTTACCACCCCCACCGACGCCGTGCCGCTGGCCGACACAAGCCCGGCGCGGCAGCCCCAGCCCATCGACAGGCAGGCGGCAGCCACCTATCACATCCTGGTCGGTGAACTGGCCGTGCGACGCAACCAGACCGAAGTCGCGGCGCGGGCGTTTCTGGCGGCGCTGCGATCGGTTCCCGATCTTGATCTGGCCATGCGCGCCACCCAGTTGGCGCTGCAGGCCGGCGATGACGTGGCCGCGCTCGAGGCCGCGAACATCTGGTTGCAACTCGACCCTAACGACGGTGACGCGCGCGAGGTCATCCTCCGGGTTCATCTGATCAACGACCGGGTGGACGAAGCCCTGCCCCAGGCCCTGGCCGTGGTCGATGGCCATGCGGCCGGTGCCGAAGAAGGCTTCCGCCATCTGGGGCTGCTGTTGGCGCGGGTGCCGGCGCGGCTGGGGCCTTCGGCGTTGGCGCTGATGGAGCGGGTGCGTGACCGGCGTATCGACCGCGCCGGCAGCGCCCTCGCCTACGGCGGCCTGGCGCTGCGCTTCGACGCGCTGGACGTGGCTGAAAAGGCCGCGCGCGAGGCAATCGCCGAGAACCCGGACGACCCTGCGGGCACGCTGTTGCTGGCGGGCATCAAGGTGCGTCGCGGCGACATCGACCCGGCGCTGGCGCTGGCCGAGCAGGCCTTTCGCTCCCAGCCCCGGGTGACCCGCGGCGACCTGCGCATGAGTTTTGCCCGCATCCTGCTCGAAGCCGGTGCCGTCGAACCCGCCGCCGGTCTGCTGGAAACCGCCATCAAAGATGATCCCGACCTGGTCGACGCCCGCTACATGCTGGGGGCCATTGCCATGCAGAACGAGGAATGGCCCGCCGCCGAACGCTGGTTCAAATCCCTGATCGGCACCACCCGCCAGCAGGAGGCGCTGATGCAGCTGGGGCAGCTCGCCCAGCAGGACGGACGCTACGAAGAGGCCCTGGGCTACTACTCGGGCATCGACCGTGGTCCCGCCGCCTTCGATGCCTTGACGCGCAGCGCGGTGGTCATGGCGCATCTGGGCCGCCTCGACGACGCACGCCAACTGTTGCAGCGCGTCCGTGACGAACTGCCGCAGGCCGAGCAGCAACTGATCATGATCGAGGTCGAACTGCTGGTCGATGCCGGCGATCATTCTGCGGCGCAGCAGCTGCTCACCGACGCGGTCGAGGCCTCGCCCGACGACGCCGACCTGCGCTACGCCCGCGCGCTGACGTACGAACGGGCGGGCGACATCCGCAGCGCCGAGGCCGACCTGCGCCACGTGCTCGAACAGAACCAGAACGATGCACGCGCACTCAATGCCTTGGGCTACATGCTGGTGCTTGAGGGGAACAATCTCGATGAAGCCCGTGACCTGATCGACCGTGCTCTGGTGATCGAACCCGAAGATCCGGCAATCATGGACTCCAAGGGCTGGCTGCTGTTCAAGCAGGGCGACCCGGCCGCTGCCCTGCCCTGGCTGCAGCGTGCCTACACCGCCTTTCCCGACCCCGAAGTGGCGGCGCATCTGGGTGAGGTGCTGTGGGTGTTGGGGCGTCAAAACGAGGCGCATCAGATCTGGAATGCGGCGCTGGTCTCCGATGCCGCCCACCCGGTGCTCACACAGACGCTGCAGCGGCTTGTGCCGGAAAAATGACCGCGCGCCGTTTGCGACGGGGCCTGGCGTTGAGCGCGCTGCTGCTGCTCAGCGCCTGCGCCACGCGCCCGCCGGTGCCGGCAGCCGATGCCCGCGCGGTTGATCGCGAAACCCGGCTGAACCGCTGGGCCGAGCATCGCCAGGCCCTTGACGCGTGGGCGCAGTTTCAGCTTGAGGGGCGCGTGGCCGCCTCCGGCCAGGCGCTGAGCGCGCGGCTGCGCTGGGTGCAGCGCGCCGACCGGCAGTTCGATCTGTGGTTGAGCGGCCCGATTGGCATCGGAGCCGTGCGCCTGAGCGGGACGCCGGACCGGGTCGAGATACGGGCGCGTCGCGAAACCTGGACCAGCACCGAGCCTGAGGCCGATCTCACCGCCCTGCTCGGCTGGTCGCCGCCGCTGACCGCCTTGCCCTATTGGGCACGCGGCCTGCCCGAGCCCGGCGTGGCGGTGCGCTTCCACCTCGACGCCGCCGGGCGCATCACGCAACTGGAACAGGCGGGGTGGACCATGACCGTGGTCGGCTACGGTGATACGACGCCCGCTTTGCCCACCCGGATCGAGTGGCAACGCGATGCGCAAACCGTCACGCTGATCAGCGACCGTTGGCAACGCACGCCATAATCCGCACCCGTTTCGGCGCCGCCGCAGACGCGCTGGCCCACCTGCACCACGTTGACGCCCTTGACCGACCATCCATTTTCCGCCCGGTTCATCTGGCCCGCTCCGGCCAAGTTGAACCACTTTCTGCATGTCACCGGCCAGCGCGACGACGGCTATCACAGCTTGCAGACCGTGTTTCAGTTCATCGATCTGCAGGACGAACTGGTGTTCACCGCCCGCGGTGATGGCCAGATCCGGCTGCTCAATGCCCCTGCAGGGTTGCAGGGCGACGACAACCTCATCCTGCGGGCGGCGCGACTGATTCAGCGCATGAGCGGCGCGCCCATCGGCGCCGACATTCATCTGACCAAGCGCATCCCCGTGGGCGGCGGTCTGGGGGGTGGCTCCAGCAACGCCGCGACCACGCTGGTGGCCTTGAACCGCCTTTGGAATCTCGGCTTTCCGCTGGATGAGCTGGCCGGCTACGGCGCCATGTTGGGGGCCGACGTGCCCGTCTTCGTGCGCGGCAGGGCGGCATGGGGCGAAGGCATCGGGGACCGGCTCACGCCCATGGCCCTGCCCGAGCAACCGGTGGTGCTGGTCATCCCGCCGGTGTCGGTTTCGACGGCCAGCATCTTCAATGACCCGGAACTGCCCCGCGATCACGCGCGGGTCGAGTGGGACGATTTCTGGGCGGGCCGATGCGGCAACGATTGCGAGGCAGTGGTCTGCCGCCGACACCCGGAGGTCGCCGAGGCCCTGGCCGCCCTGCGCACGCACGGACCGGCCAGACTGTCGGGCACCGGCGCGGCCGTGTTCCTGCCCTGCGACTCGCAGGCGGCGGCGCAGGCGGTACTCGACCAATTGCCAAAAAACTGGACGAAACGTGTGGTGCAGGGGCTGAATCATTCGCCACTCGCCGCTATACTGCGCGGGCTTTAGCGCAGCACATCAGCGAACCGTGTTGGGGCGTCGCCAAGTGGTAAGGCAGCGGGTTTTGATCCCGCCATTCGGTGGTTCGAATCCATCCGCCCCAGCCAACAGTTTTGAAGCATCGTCACGGCGAAAGCGGGTTTTGATCCCGAACCCGGTCAATGGGTTCGAATCCATCCGCCCCAGCCAACATTTTTGAAGGGCAGTCACGGCGGCAGCCATTTTGTTAAGCGTAATGCCACGGCGATAGTCTTTATTTTTTGTAGCGTAGTGACGGCGACAGCGGGTTTTGAGCCCGACTCCAGTCGATCTGCCGATCTTGATTTCGAAATACCCCAGTCGGCCGTGCTGATCCGACTTTCGCGTCCCTGAGCACCCGCCGCGCTGGCGAGTCGCCTCTTGGGCTGATCCAACATCGATTGCCGCGAGCCCCCATGGTCGATACAAAGTTGACGCTGTTTTCAGGTAATGCCCATCCCAAGCTTGCCAAGGACATCGCCAACTATCTGAAAATGCCGCTAGGCCAGGCCATGGTCGGTCGTTTTTCAGATGGTGAAGTGCAGATCGAAATTCTTGAAAACGTCCGCGGTCGCGACGTTTTCGTCATTCAGCCCACCTGCGCGCCCACCAACGACAACATCGTCGAGCTGCTGATGATGCTCGACGCCCTGAAACGCGCCTCGGCCGGCCGCATCTGTGCGGTCATTCCCTACTTCGGCTACGCCCGTCAGGACCGCCGCCCGCGCAGTTCACGCGTGCCCATTTCGGCCAAGGTGGTCGCCGACCTGATTGGCGAATGTGGCGCCGACCGGGTGCTCACCGTCGATCTGCACGCCGACCAGATTCAGGGGTTTTTCGACATTCCCGTGGACAACGTCTACGCCAGCCCGGTGCTGCTGGGCGACATCTGGCGGCAGAAATACGACAACCTGATGGTGGTGTCACCCGACGTGGGGGGCGTGGTCCGCGCCCGCGCCGTGGCCAAGCGCCTCGATGACGCCGACCTGGCGATCATCGACAAACGCCGCCCACGCGCCAACGAGTCGCGCGTGATGAACATTATTGGTGACGTCTCGGGCCGCACCTGCGTGCTGGTCGACGACATGGCCGACACCGCCGGCACGCTGTGCAAGGCCGCAACCGCGCTCAAGGAACATGGCGCCATCCGCGTTGTGGCCTACGTGACGCACGCGATCCTGTCAGGGCCGGCCGTCAGCAACATCAACAGCTCGGAACTGGATGAACTGGTGGTCACCGACTCCATTCCCCTGGCGCCCCACGCTGCGGCCTGCGCGAAAATCCGGCAGTTGTCGATCGGCTCGTTGCTGGCCGAAACCATCCGCCGCGTGTCGGCGGAGGAATCGGTGTCGTCGCTCTACACAGACTGAGCCTGACGACTGCCACCGACGACCCCCGCGGCCATCTGAAGGATTCTGAAAGATCAGGCCCAGGGCGTAGGTGATGTGCCGTTCAGGGGCGGCCGGTTCGGGACGACGATCAGCCGAGAATCTTCGCCACGGCCGGTGAGGCGTAAAAATCCCCCAGCTCACGCTCGATCAGCGGCCGCAGCATCTTTTTCTTTTTCAGGGTCTTGATCACCGGCGGTGCGAAGCGCAGCGCCTCGGCGAGCATCATGTCCTGGGTGATGCCCAGATCATCGAGCAGCGCCGCCAGCGTGCTGTCGTTGTACTGGGCAAAGAAGCTGTCAATGCCGGTGTCGAGCAGCCCGCCATACACGGCTGTGGTGCGCAGGTCGCCCCAGTAGGCGTAGATGAGGACGAAAATGTCTTCGATGTCGGGCTGGGTAACGTCGTCCCGCAGGGCGCGGATCGGCAAGCGCTTGATGTCGTGCCAGATTTCCATGCCCATGCTGCGCAGGGTTTCGGTGTCGAGCCTGGCCAGCAGCAGGTCGGCAGAGCGCTCGGAGGTGCCCTCGATGGTCCTGGCGATGTATTTGCGCAGGCCGCCTTCCATGGTGCTCTCAAGGTCAGGCTTGGCGCGGGCCAGCACCGACTTGCCGAGCTTCATCATCGATCCCGCACCCGGGATCTTGTTGGCAACCTCGCCTTGGGTGGTCAGGTAATCGCGGATGCCGCGATACAGCAGGTCGGATGCGAAGGTTTTGTAGAACGGGCTGGCCAGAATGGCGTGGACCAGCTTGGCGCGCAGCGATTCGAATTCCAGCGCCTTGTCGAGCATGTCGATGTAGTGCGATTCCGGCAGCACGTCCTGCAGTCTGGCGTCATCCAGCGCGGGGGTGTCGTAGAGGTCGTTGGCGATGCCGCGCACCAGTTCGGGCAGCCCGCCCTTCAGCGTCAGCTCGACCGCGTACGTGCGTGCGGTTTTCTTGACGTGACCGGCGGTGACCACGTCCTTGAGCTTGAGGCGCTCGAAGTCCTTGAGAATTGCCGCAAGCGTCCGGCGGATGCGCGCTTCCAGCGTCTCCGGGTCTGACAGCGTGTGTTCCCACCAATCGACATGGGCATCGAGCAGCTTCTTGGCGAGGGGAGGCAGCGTGCTCATCGGTCAACTCCGGAAAGAATAGGGAACCCGCATTGACCCCATGCTCGGGCCTTGCGGCACGCGCCGCATTGACCGCAACGCCATCAGCAGGATCGTCGCCGGCCGTTGTTGAATGCGATTGCGGATGGGGCGCGAAGGCAGCCACAACGAATCACCACGCCAGACAGCACAAAGGCCGGTTGCCCGGCCTTTGTGCACCACGACGGAACAGCCGGGATCAGAGCTTGCTCTGCAGCTCGGGCAGAAGGGTGAACAGGTCACCGACCAGGCCAATGTCAGCCACCTCGAAGATCGGCGCGTCGGCATCCTTGTTGATGGCGACGATCACCTTGGCGTCCTTGATGCCCGCGAGGTGCTGAATGGCACCGGAGATGCCGCAGGCGATGTAGAGGTCGGGCGCGATGATCTTGCCGGTCTGACCGACCTGCATGTCGTTGGGCACATAGCCCGAATCCACTGCAGCGCGGGAGGCCCCGACGCCGGCACCAATCTTGTCGGCAAAGTCGAAGATGATCTTGAAGTTGTCTGACGAGCCCAGCGCGCGCCCACCGGAAACCACCTTGCCGGCGCTCTGCAGGTCGGGGCGGTCCGACTTCTGGGCCTGCAGACCCTGGTAGCGGGTATGGCTGGGCAGGGTGGCCGACACCGACGCGGCTTCGACGCTGGCGCTGCCGTCTTCAGCAACGGCATCAAACGACGCCAGGCGCACCGTGGCGACGATGGTGCCCTCGGGGCATTCCACCGTGGTGATGGCGTTGCCGGCGTAGGTGGGGCGGTCGAAGCTGGTGGCGCTGTGCACGGCCATGATGTCGGACACCTGCGGCACGCCCAGCAGCGCGGCGACGCGGGGCGCGGTGTCTTTGCCCAGGGCATTGCCGCAGAACAGCACGTGGGTGTACCCGCCCTTCACCAGCGCGACGACCTGCGGGGCGAGCACGGCGCCCATCAGGTTGGCGTTGGCGGCGTTGTCCACCGTCAGCGCCTTGGCGGTGCCGTTGATCTTGGCGGCCTGTTCGGCCACGGCCTTGGAGTCGTCAGAGAAGACGACGATGTCGACGTCACCGCCGATGGCCTGCGCGACGGCCATCACCTTGGCCACACCGCTGTTGAGTTTGCCGTTTGCATGATCGGCAACGATCAGAATTTTGCTCATTGATTACTCCAGTAGCGCAGGGGCGAGTGTTGCTCGGCGGCCCTGCAGAGGGTTCGCAAATACTTGGGAATTAAACCAGCCCTTTCTGCTTGAGCATGGCGGCCAGTTCATCGACCGTCTTGACCATGACGCCCTTGGAGCGGGCCGGTGGCGGCGCGGTCTTGGTCACCTTGATCGCAGGCGCGGCTTCCACACCCAGATCGCCGAGGTTGGTGGCTTCAATCTGCACGCGCTTGGCCTTCATGATGTCCGGCAGTTTCAGATAACGCGGTTCGTTCAAGCGCAGGTCGGCGGTGATCACGGCGGGAAGGTCAATTTCAAGCGTTTCGAGGCCGGCGTCCACTTCGCGGATCACCGTGGCCTTGCCGTCGGCGATGTCAACCTTCGAGGCGAAGGTGGCCTGGGCAATGTCGAGCAACGCAGCGGTCATCTGGCCGGTCTGGTTGGCATCATCGTCAATGGCCTGCTTGCCGCAGAGCAGAATGTCGGCGCTTTCTTTCTTGAACACGGCTGCCAGCGCACGGGCTGCGGTCAGGGGTTGAATCTCGCCGTCTTCCTTGACGTGAATCGCGCGCGTGGCACCGAAGGCCAGCGCCGTGCGCAGGGTTTCTTCGTTCTTCTGCCCGCCGATGGTGACGGCAATGATCTCGCTGATCACGCCTTTTTCTTTCAGGCGCACCGCTTCTTCCATGGCGATTTCGTCGAAGGGGTTCATCGAGTGCTTGACGCCGTCGGTCACCACGCCTGATCCATCAGGCTTGACCTGGATACGAACGTTGTAGTCGACGGCACGCTTGACGCTAACTAGTGCTTTCATGGGGTTCTCTGGTTAAAAAATCAGTGATTGAATCGGCGGGACGGTCCAGGCCATCACATCCCGGCGTAGTTGGGGCCGCCATTGCCCTCAGGCGCGACCCAGGTGATGTTCTGGGCGGGATCCTTGATGTCGCAGGTCTTGCAGTGCACGCAGTTCTGCGCATTGATCTGGAAGCGCTGATCCTCGCCCTCGCCCACCACCTCATACACGCCGGCCGGGCAATAGCGCTGGGCCGGTTCGGCATATTTGGGCAGGTTTTTCGCGATCGGAATGCTCGGATCGGCCAGTTTGAGGTGCACCGGCTGGTCTTCCTCGTGGTTGGTCGACGACAGGAACACCGATGACAGCTTGTCGAAGCTGAGAATGTTGTCCGGCTTCGGGTACTCGATCTTTTTCGCTTCGGCGGCGGTCTTCAGCGTGGCGTGGTCGGGCCTGCGGTCGTGCAGCGTAAACGGCAGTTTGCCGCCGAAGATGTTCTGGTCGATGTAGTTGAAGGCCCCACCGAACAGGGTGCCGAACTTGTGCATCGCCGGGCCCCAGTTGCGGCTGCGATACAGCTCGTCCCACAACCAGCTGGCCTTGAACGCTTCCGGGTAGGCCTGCAGGGCGTCGCCGCCTTCGGCCCCCTTGAACAGCGCGCCCGCGAAGGCTTCACCGGCAATCATGCCGCTCTTGAGTGCGGTGTGGCTGCCCTTGATCTTCGAGAAGTTCATGGTGCCGAGGTCGCAGCCGATCAGGGCGCCACCGGGGAACACCATCTGCGGCAATGAGTTGAAGCCGCCCTTGGCCAAGGCGCGGGCGCCGTAACTGATGCGCTTTCCGCCTTCGAGGTGGGCCTTGAGCACGGGGTGATGCTTGAGCCGCTGGAACTCGTCAAACGGCGACAACCAGGGGTTTTCATAAGACAAATCTACGATCAGGCCGACAAACACCTTCTGGTCTTCGGCGTGATAGAGGAACCAGCCGCCCGGGTTGGCATCGTCGAGCGGCCAGCCGGCGCCGTGCACCACCAGGCCCGGCTTGTGCTTCTCGGCCGGCACTTCCCAGACTTCTTTCAGACCGATGCCATAGTGCTGGGGATCAACCTCTGCATCGAGCTTGAACTGCCTGATCAGCCGCTTGCCCAGGTGCCCGCGGCAGCCCTCGGCAAACAGTGTGTATTTGGCGCGAAGCTCCATGCCGGGCGCGAAGTCGGGCTTGTGCTCGCCATTGGCGGAGACACCCAGATCACCGACCTGCACGCCGACCACGGCGCCCGCGTCGTTGAACAGCACTTCCTGCGCGGCGAAGCCGGGATAGACCTCGACGCCCATCGCCTCGGCCTGCTCGCCCAGCCAGCGGCAAAGGTTGCCGAGCGAAATCACGTAGTTCCCTTCGTTGTGCATGGTCTTGGGGACCATCCAGTTGGGGAATTTGTAGCTCGATTCAGCCGAGCGCAGCATGTGCATTTCGTCGCCGGTGACGGCGGCGCGCAGCGGGGCGCCCTTTTCCTTCCAGTCGGGAATCAGCTCCTGCAGGGCACGGGGTTCGAACACGGCGCCAGAGAGAATGTGGGCGCCCACTTCGGAGCCTTTCTCGACCAGGCACACGTTGAGTTCCTGCCCGGCGTCGGCGGCCATCTGCTTCAGTCGGATCGCAGCCCCCAGACCTGACGGTCCGGCACCCACGATGACGACGTCATATTCCATCACATCCCGTTCAATACTCATCGATCGGAGATCTCTCTAAAAGGAAGGATTAGCCCGCTATTGTAGAACGGTCGACCGTTCGACTCAAAATGGTGCGCCGCAGCGGCCTCAGGGCGCACTGATCGAGGGATGTTCGGCACTCACCCGCGACAGTACCCGGTCACGCAAACCCTTCAGATCATCCGGCTGCCGCACCGACACGCCCAGGGTGCGCACGCGGCCGTCCTTCAGGTCGTATGCCCAGGCATGGACGCTGAGCTTCTGGCCGCGCTCCCAAGCCGCCTGCAGGGTGGCCGAGTGGCAGACATTGAGCGCCTGCTCCAGGGAATTGAGTTCGACCACCAGGTCGAGCCTGGCGCGCGTGTCGGGAATCTGCGCAATCAGGTCGCGGTGGCGGCCAATCACGTCGCGCACATGGCCCAGCCAGAAGTCGGCCACCCCGCCACTGCGCGGCCCTTCGAGCGCCAACTGCACGCCGCCGCATCCGTAATGACCGACCACAATCACGTGCTTGACCTTCAGCACATCGACGGCGTACTGCAACACCGACTGACAGTTGACGTCGGAGTGCGTCACCACGTTGGCGACATTGCGGTGTACGAACAGCTCCCCCGGCAGCAGCCCGACGATGTCGTTGGCCGGCACCCGGGCGTCGGAGCACCCGATCCACAGATATTCGGGGCGCTGCTGGCGCACCAGCCGGCTGAAGAATTCGGCATCGCGCTGGGTGACGTCGGCCGACCAGCGCGCGTTATTTTCGAGCAGAGATTTCAGTGCGTTTTCCATGCCCGGCATTATGCCTATCGACAAGCGCCCTCAGGCGCGTTCGATGGGCGCTGAAACATCACGCAGCCGCAGCGGGTCGACAAGTGTTGCGGCAGGCGCATCGATCAGCAGGCCAACCTGAGGCAGGCATCAGAAGAACGAAACGCCAAGCCGGCTCACGACCACCCAAGACAGCGCTGCAAACACGCCGGCGACCAGATCATCGACCATGATGCCCAGCCCGCCGTCGACATTCCGGTCCAGCCAGCTGATCGGCCAGGGCTTGAGCACATCGAAGATGCGAAACAGCACGAACGCCAGCAGCAGCCCTGCGGCGGTCGAGCCCTGGAATCCGCTCACCGCCAGCAACGCCGGCATCAACGGCAGGCAGCTGATCCAGTAGCCCACGAACTCGTCGAAAACGATGCCGCCATGATCGTGCACGCCCAGCCGTTTGGCGCTTTCGCCGCACAGGTAAACGCCGACCCAAGCGGCCACCACAATCACCCCCAACACCCAGGCCAGGGGCAACTGCAACAAGCCCCAGGCAAACGGCACCGCCGCCAGCGTGCCCACCGTGCCCGGCGCCTTGGGTGACAGGCCCGATCCCAGCCCGAAGGCGAGCAGATGAACCGGTGACGTGAGCACCGTGCGCGGCGGAATGCGGGTGTCGAGCTGGGCCATGGTCAGGGTGCGTGGTCGGTCGTGGGGTCAGTAATGACGATAGCCGGTCGCGTTGAGCACGACGGCCCTACCGGCCTCATCCATCAGCCGCGCCGTATCGCCCGCATTCACTTCGCCGATGACCTGCAGTGGCGGCAGCCCGGCGGCGCGCAGCGCGGCCTGTGCTGGCGCGAGATGGGCGGGCGGCACCGTGGCGCACAACACGTAGTCGTCGCCGCCGGAGGCTTGCAGCGCCACGGCATCGGCCCCCGAGGTTGCCGCGGCAAAGGCGTCCGAGCGCGGCAGGTCGCGCGTGCGGATCACGGCGCCCACGCGGCTGGCGGTGCACAGGTGCTGCAGGTCGGCCATCAGCCCGTCGGACACATCGATGGCCGCGCTGGCGAACGCGCGCAGCACGCGCCCGGCGGCCAGATGCGGAGACGGCCGGTCCAGCGCCGTGCGCAAGGCTTCGGGTGCGGCGGTGCCCAGCCTCAAGGCCAGCGCTGCGTCGCCCAGCGGGCCGGTGACGGTGACGTGATCACCCGGCTGGGCGCCCTGGCGTTGCACCGCACTGCCCTGTGGCACGCGTCCCAGCACGGTGACGCTGATGGCCCGCGGGCCGCGGGTCATGTCGCCGCCCACCAGTGGAATGCCGCAGGCCACGGCCAGCGCGCCGAAGCCTTCGGCAAAGCCCTGGCACCAGCGTTCATCGGCATGCGGCAGCGTGAGTGCCAGCAGCACGCCGTGGGGATCGGCGCCCATGGCCGCCAGGTCACTGAGGTTCACCGCCAGGGCCTTGTGGCCCAGGGCCACCGGGTCGGCGCGCTCGGCGAAATGCACGCCTTCCACCAGGGTGTCGATGCTCCACACCAACTCGTGACCGGGCGGCAGCGACAGCACCGCGGCGTCATCGCCAATGCCCAGCGTCACCTGTGTTGCGGCAGGCGTCAGGCCCTGAAAATAACGCTGGATGAGGCCGAACTCGTTCAGCGCCACGGGCCCGTCCTCAGGCCGACCGTCGCCCGGTCTCGGCGGGACGCACCTCGCGCGCCAGCCGATCGAGCACCCCGTTGACGAACTTGTAGCCGTCTTCGGCGCCGAACAGCTTGGCCAGATTCACCGCCTCATTCACGCACACCTTCCACGGCACGTCGGGCGCATTCACCAGCTCGTAGGCGCCCAGCAGCAGCACCGCATGCTCGACCGGATCGAGCTGTTGCACCGGCCGTTCAAGATGCGGCGCAAGCTGCACGGTCAGCTCGGGCGCGGCGTTCACGGTGCCGTTCAGCAACTGCTCGAACATCACCGGGTCCGCGCGGCCCAGGCCTTCTTCCTGCTCGCGGAACTGCTTCACCAGCGCCACTGGCGAGGTGCCGTTCAACAACCACTGGTACAGACCCTGCATGGCAAGCCGCCGCGCAAGGCTGCGTCGATTGGGCGGGGGCTGGCCTGCGCTCACAGCACCTCCCGCGCCAGCCGCACCATTTCGAGCACCGCCGCTGCCGCCTCGTAGCCCTTGTTGTCGGGGCCCGGCTGGCAGCGTTCCTGCGCCTGTTCTGCGGAATTGACGGTGAGCACGCCGAAACCCACCGGCAATTGCTCTTCAATCTGCACGTTCATCAGGCCGCGCGCGCACTCGCCCGCCACGAACTCGAAGTGCGGCGTGTCGCCGCGAATCACCGCGCCCAGCACGACGATGCCGTCGTAGTCGTCCGACTCGGCAATCAGCGAGGCCGCCAGCGGCAGTTCGAAGGCACCCGGCACGCGATGCTCGACGATGCTCTCGGGCGCCACGCCCCACTCCAGCAGGCATTCGCGCGCGCCTTCGACCAGGGCATCAACAATTTCAACGTTCCAGCGCGTTGCGACCAGTGCAATCTGCACGTCGTCAAATTCGCCGTCTTTCGGGCCGGCGGGTGCGTCGTATCCGGATTTCATCATGGTAAGGCTCCATTGCCGCGGGTCGGCGGCGGCTGTCAGATTTCAGTCGCAAGTCACGTATTCAACGACTTCAAGGTTGAAGCCCGAGAGGCCCTGAAGTCGCTTTGGCGCAGAGAGTACGCGCATTTGCCGCACCCCGAGGTCGGCCAGAATCTGTGCCCCGATGCCGTAGGTCCGCAGCACCTGGGTCTGGTCGGCGATGGAGTGGTGTTCTTCAAGCTGAGGCTTGTTGAGTGACACGATCTGGCCCACCAACTCGCGCGCGCTGACCGGCTTGCGCAGCACCACGATGACGCCCTCGCCCTCCTCGGCGACGCGGCGCATGGCCGAACGCAGCGGCCAACCAAAATGCTCGTGCCGCACGTTGATCATGTCGGCGAGCGTGTTGCGCAGGTGCACGCGCACCAGGGTCGGGCGATCCCCGCTGGGCGCGCCCTTCACCAAGGCCAGGTGAATGGTGTTGTCGACGGTGTCCTGGAAGGTCACCAAATGGAAGGAGCCGAATTCGGTATCGACCTGGGTTTCGGCAACGCGCTCGATGCTGTGTTCGTTTTCGAGGCGATAGCGAATGAGATCGGCAATGGTGCCCATCTTCAGGCCATGGGTCTGGGCAAACCGCTCAAGGTCGGGGCGGCGTGCCATGGTGCCGTCTTCATTGAGAATCTCGACGATTACCGCGGCCGGCGTGCGGCCCGCCAGGCGCGCCAGGTCACAGCCGGCCTCGGTGTGTCCGGCGCGGGTCAGCACGCCACCGGGCTGCGCCATCAACGGGAAGATATGCCCCGGCTGGATCAGGTCTTCGGGACGGGCATCGGGCTTGACGGCGGTGCGCACGGTCTTGGCGCGATCGTGCGCGGAAATGCCGGTGGTCACGCCTTCGGCCGCCTCGATCGACACCGTGAAATTGGTCGAGAACGGACTGGTGTTGTCGTTGACCATGAGCGGCAGGCGCAGCGACCGGCACTTTTCCTGGCTCAAGGTCAGGCAGATCAGGCCCCGGCCGAAACGCGCCATGAAGTTGATGTCTTCTGGGCGCACGGCGTCGGCCGCCATGACCAGATCGCCTTCGTTCTCACGGTCTTCATCATCCATGAGGATGACCATGCGACCGGCCTTGAGCTCTTCGATCAGCTCGGCAGGCGTGTTGAAGGCCGATGCGGGGGGTGCGGATGCGTTCATTCGGGGTTCCGGGCGGTCATCAGGCGTTCGAGATAGCGCGCCATGAGATCGACTTCAAGGTTGACGGTGTCGCCCACTTGGCGACGTCCCAGGGTGGTGTGTGTCCAGGTCTGCGGAATGATGTTGACGCCGAACCGGCGACCTTCCACTTCGTTGACGGTGAGGCTGATGCCATCGAGCGTGACCGAGCCCTTGCGCGCGATGTAACGCGCCAGGGCCGCGGGCGCTTCAAATTGCAGCCGCCAGGAGCGCGCCTCTTCGACGCGGCGCACCAGCGTGGCGAGGCCATCGACGTGGCCCGACACCCAGTGGCCGCCCAGCGGCTTGCCCAGGGTCAGCGCCTTTTCGAGATTCACTGCCTCGCCCACCTGCCAACCGGCGGCGGTGGTGGCGGTGAGGGTTTCCACCGACAGATCGGCGCTGAAGCCGTCATCGGTCATCGAGGTGGCGGTGAGACACACGCCGTTGACGGCGATGCTGTCGCCCAGGCTTACGCCCTGCAGATAGCCTGCTGCGGCGAAGCGCATGCGCTTGTCGCCACCCTCGGTGTCAATGGCGGCGATGGTGCCGAGCGCTTCGATGATGCCGGTAAACATGATGGCGGCCGTGGTGGTTAGCGAAGGGGGTGGAGGCGCAGGCGAAGGTCATCCCCAACCGGCGTGACCTCGACAAAGCGGAAGTGTGGGGACGCGGCCAGCGCGTGCAAGCCCGGCAGCCGTGCCAGGCCACGGGCATCGTCGCCCAGCAGCCTCGGCGCCAGATACAGAACCAGCTCATCGACCACGCCCGCCTGGATCAGCGCCCCGGCCAGCGCGGCGCCTGCCTCGACCAGCACCTCGTTGACCGCCAGCGCGCCCAGCCGGGCCAGCACCGCTTCCGCCGCCAGGTGGCCGTCGTCGGTTGTGTCGATCACGGCATTCAGCACGCCCTGCGGGGCTGCGGCGGGCGCGGCGGTCAACCAGATGCGGCGCGCACCGTCCTCGGCCCAGACGCTGGCGCTGGCCGGGGTGCGGGCGCGGCTGTCCCAAACGATGCGGTCTGGCACCCGCGGCGAGGCCACATGCCGCACCGTGAGGGCGGGATCGTCCGCCTGCACGGTGGCGGCGCCCACCAGCACCGCGCCCGCCTCGGCGCGCAAACGGTGTACGTCGGCGCGTGCCGCCTCGCCACTGATCCATTGGGATTCGCCGCTGGCCATGGCAGTGCGGCCGTCGAGGCTGGCCGCGAGCTTGAGCGTGAGCCACGGCCTGCCGCTGCGCATGCGTTGGAAAAAACCCCGATTGAGCGCCTCGGCCTGATCGGCGTGCAGCCCGCCTTCCACCGTAATCCCGGCGGCGCGCAGGCGTGCCGCGCCCTGCCCGGCCACGAGCGGATTCGGGTCTTCGACGGCATAGACCACGCGGCGCACGCCGGCGGCGATCAACGCCTCCACACAGGGCGGCGTTCGGCCGCTGTGATTGCAGGGTTCAAGGGTCACGAAGGCGGTTGCGCCGCGGGCCGCGTCACCGGCCGCACGCAAGGCATGCACCTCGGCATGAGGCCCGCCGGCCACAAAGTGCGCGCCCTGCCCGACCACCGCGCCGTCGCGGACCAGCACGCAGCCGACGCGCGGATTGGGGTGCGTGCTGCAAAGTCCCTCACGCGCCAGCGACAGGGCCTGTTGCATCCAGAGGCCATCGCTTTCGGTCACGCTTTGCGGTCCGTCGGGTTGCGCGCATCGCCCTTGATCGGCCGGTCGGCGCGGCCCGAGGGCTCGGCGATCAGCAGTGGCAATTGATGCCGCCGGTGCTCGGGTGTCGGCAGGCCTTCGAGGCGCTCGATCTCGTCGCGAAAGGCGTTGACGTCTTCAAAGCGTCGATAGATCGAGGCAAAGCGCACGTAGGCGACATGGTCCAGATCGCGCAGTTCGGTCATCACCCACTCGCCCAGATGACCGGATTCCACCTCACGCTCCTTGGAAGTGCGCAGCTTGTTCAACAGCCGGTCGATGGCGTGTTCGACCTCCTCGGTGCGCACCGGGCGTTTGTAGATGGCGCTGCCAATGCCGCGCCGCAGCTTGGCCTCGTCAAACGCTTCGGCGCGGCCGCTGCGCTTCTTGATCAGCGGCACCGGCAGTTCGGCGCGCTCGAAGGTGGTGAAGCGGGCGTCGCAGGCTTCGCATCCACGCCGCCGACGGACCTGGGTGCCGTCTTCCGCAAGCCGCGAGTCAACGACCCGCGTGTCGGTCGCCTTGCAGAAGGGGCATTGCATGGACCGTGTGGACTCAGGCTGCCCGGGCCAGCGCGCGATAGACCGGGAAGCGGGCGCACAGCACCTCGGCCTCGCCACGGACGCGGGCGATCACGGACTCGGCATCCCCCGCGGCCAGGGCATCGACGATGTCGGCGATCCAGGTCGCGACCTGGGCCATTTCGGCCTCCCTGAAGCCCCGTGTGGTGGACGCGGGCGAGCCGATGCGCAGGCCCGAAGTGACAAAGGCCGAGCGCGGGTCGTTGGGCACCGAATTCTTGTTGACGGTGATGTGCGCCTTGCCCAGGGCCGCTTCGGCATCTTTGCCCGTGACCTCTTTGGCGACCAGATCCAGCAGGAACAGGTGATTGTCGGTGCCGCCCGACACCACCTTGAACTGCCGGTCGAGAAACACCTGCGCCATGGCGCGGGCATTGGCCACGACCTGCCGCTGATAGGTCTTGAACTCGGGCGCCAGCGCTTCACGGAACGCCACGGCCTTGGCGGCGATGACGTGCATCAGCGGGCCACCCTGAATGCCGGGGAACACGGCCGAGTTGAGCTTCTTGTTGAATTCTTCGGTCTGGCCCTTGCTCAGAATGATGCCGCCACGCGGACCGCGCAGGGTCTTGTGAGTAGTCGAGGTGACCACATGCGCGTGCGGCAGCGGGCTGGGGTATTCCCCGGCGGCGACCAGGCCGGCGATGTGCGCCATGTCGACCCAGAACCAGGCCCCCACCTTGTCGGCAATCGCCCGCATCCGCGCCCAGTCCTTGACGCGGGAATAGGCCGAGAAGCCGCCGATGAGCAGCTTGGGTTTGTGCTCCAGCGCCAGGCGCTCCATCTCGTCGTAATTGATCAGGCCGGTTTCCGGGTCGAGTCCGTAGGGCACGATCTGATACTGCTTGCCCGAGAAATTGGCCGGATGGCCGTGCGTCAGGTGACCGCCCTGGGCGAGGTTCATGCCCATCACCACGTCACCGGGGCTGACCAGGCTGAGAAAGATGGCGGCATTGGCCTGGGCGCCGGAATGCGGCTGCACGTTGGCGTAGTCGCAGTCGAAAACCTGCTTGATGCGATCGATGGCCAGCAGCTCGGCAACATCGACATGCTCGCAGCCGCCGTAATAGCGCTTGCCGGGATACCCCTCGGCGTACTTGTTGGTCAGCGATGACCCCTGGGCCTCCATGACCGCCGGGCTGGCGTAGTTCTCGGAGGCGATCAGTTCGATGTGAATTTCCTGCCGGGCGGTCTCGGCAGACAGCGCGGCCGCCAGTTCGGGATCGGCCTGGGCCAGAGAGGGTGCGTTGAGGTACATGAAAGTCACCGTGATTCGAATGATTGGGAATGGGCCAAAAGACGCTGTGGCACTTGGGGCGGGGGCTTCCGCCTCACCCCAACGGGCTCAGGTCGTCAATCGACCACTTCGAGCATCAGGTCCAGCGCCAGGCGGGCGGGTCGCGACACCGCCTCGGGGACACGGATGCGATTGACCACCTGGCCGCTGACCAGGTTGTCGAGCACCCAGGCAAGGTGCTGCGGATCGGTGCGGAACATGGTCGAGCACATGCAGATCGTCGAGCTCATGAACTCTACCGTGACGCCTTTGGGCCTCATTTCGTCAGCGAGGCGATTGACAAGATTCAGCTCGGTGCCGACCAGCCAGTGCGTGCCCGGCGCCGAGGCGCGCACCGTGCGCAGAATGGCTTCGGTACTGCCGATCTCGTCGGAATGCTGGCAGACCTCGTAGGAATTCTCGGGGTGACTGATCACCTTGCCGTGCGGCACCCGCGTGCGAAAGGCGTCGATGTGTTCGGGCTTGAACATCTGGTGCACCGAGCAGAAGCCCTTCCACAGAATCAGCTTGGCGCGCTGCAGCTGCGCCACCGTGGCGCCGCCCATGGGCTGGGTGAAATCCCAGACCACCATCTCGTCCAGGCCGATGCCCATGGTGATGGCGGTGTTGCGCCCTAAATGCTGATCGGGGAAAAACAGCACCTTCTCGCGACGCGCAAAGCTCCATTCCAGCACCGCGCGGGCATTCGAGCTGGTGCAGACGATGCCGCCATGCTCGCCGCAGAAACCCTTGAGGTCTGCGGCCGAGTTGATGTAGGTGACCGGCGTCACGGTGGTGTCGGGGTCGAACACCTCGGCCAGTTCCTTCCAGCAGCGCCGCACCTTGATGAGGTTGGCCATGTCGGCCATCGAGCAGCCGGCCGCGAGGTCAGGAAGGATGACGTTGCGGGTGCCGCCGGTGACGATGTCGGCCACCTCGGCCATGAAATGCACGCCGCAGAACACGATGAATTCGGCCGTGGTCTCGGCGGCCAGCCGTGACAGCTTGAGTGAATCGCCCGTGAAATCAGCGTGCTGAAACACTTCGTCACGCTGATAGTGGTGCCCGAGGATGCACAGCCGATCGCCGAGGATGGACTTGGCCGCGCGAATGCGGGCGTCACAGGCGCCATCATCCATCAGGTTGAAGGCATCGAGCTTCAGTTGTGCGGCCATGGCAGGGTCTCCAGTGATGACAGCCGGATCAGGGCGCTGCTTCGGGTTCGCAGGCGACAGTGTCGTTGATCACGAACAGTTGGGTCTGGTCGGTCACCAACGCGCTGGTATCGCCCTGCGGGCCCAGAGCCTGAGCCCTGATGCGCGTGCAGCCGGGTTCGAGTGCGACCGCCGTCACCCGCCCGGGATTGGCCGCCGTCTCGTCAGGCCGGGCGACCGTTCCGTCCGAACTGCTGAGGCGAATCTGCCGGGTCACGTCCAGAGTCAGCAGCGACTCGTCGGCCAGCCGGTAATCGCCTTCCACGCTGTAATCCACGCTTTGGCCCAGACCGACGGTCGCGTTTTCGGGGCTGATGCGAATGGCCTCAAGCACGCCTTGAACAATCTCCACCTCCAGCGCGTTGCTGGTCAGCGCTTCGCCGGCCTCTTCATCGCCGAATTCCGCCTGCACCAACAGCGGATTGTCGGGTTCAGTCACCGCCAGCGACTGCAGCAAGCCTGCCCCCAGCGCGGTGACGAAAATGGCCCGGCCACTGACTTCACCCTCAGGAAGACCGGGCTCGATCACTTCGAAGCGCGACTGCGGCGTGACATCGTGACGGCCGTCCGCCGGGTCGGCAAAGGTGGCGAACGTCTTGAACACCTGCGAGGTGGCGACGATCAGTGGCGGCGCGGGCAAGGGCGCACCTTCCTCATCGAAGGTCTGGTCCAGGCGCTCCAACACCAGTCCCTGGGCCTCTTTGACCGACACCTGGGCGCGCAGATCTTCAGCATCGACCGTTGCCGGGAGCAGATCCGGTGTCGCACACGCCGTCAGCCCCGCCTTGACGACGTACGGCCCGCCCAGTTCGCGCCCTTCCAGCACGCCGGTCGCCGAGATTCGGGCCTTCGTCGGGTCCACGGGATTGCCGTTTTCGTCCTCGAGCGACCAGATGACGAGCGGGGTCACGTCCCGCTCGGTGCCGTTCAGGATTGCAAAGACATCAAAAAGCTGCGTCGCGCCCCGGGCCACGGTCTGGGTGCCCGGCCGCACCTCGACCCCGCCCGGCGGCTGCACGGTGACCTGAATCTGCTCCTCCAGTGACGAGTACTTGGCCGTGATGGTGGCGGTGCCGGGGCCCACGGGCAGCAGCGCGCCGCGCACGTAGGCCTGATTTTCGAGCAGCGGCACCGGGAGCGTACCGTCGCTGACGCGGACCACGCTTTCGTCACTGGAGCTCAGTTCCACCGGCCGGGGAAACCCGCCCTGCTGCAGAAAATTGGCGACCTGCCCGTTTGAAAACACAACCAGGGCCGCCAGACTCCCTTCGAAGCACTGGTTCAGCGTGATTTCGCCCAGCCCCGTGGTGGGATCGAGCAAAGTCATGGACACCGGCCGGGTGCCTTCGCCGACTTCGCAGGCACTGAGCGCGAACACTGCGGCCAGCAGCCCAGCGATGCGCCGAGCCGTTCGTGTCTTGGGGTACTGCCGGGCCTGTGAGGTCATCAGCTTGCTTCTCCAGGGGCCGATGCCCCTTCACGTTTGACTGTTGAGCGGATGTGCAGCTCTTTCAACTGTTGCACTTCCACGGCGCCCGGCGCGCGGGTCAGCGGGCAATGGGCGGTCTGGGTCTTGGGGAAGGCGATCACGTCCCGGATCGACAGCCCCCCCGCCATGAGCATCACCATGCGGTCGATCCCGATGGCCAGACCGCCGTGGGGCGGCGCCCCGTACGACAGCGCTTCCAGCAGGAAACCGAATTTTTCGCGCTGCGCTTCGGCACTGATGCCCAAGAGTTCGAAAACCGCCTGTTGAATCTCGGGACGATGGATGCGCACCGAGCCACCGCCCAGTTCCACCCCGTTCACCACGATGTCGTAGCCCTGCGACACCGCATCGCCGGGCGCGTTCCGTAGCGATTCAGCCGAATCGACCTTGGGGGCCGTGAACGGGTGATGCGGACTGATCCAGCGCCCACCTTCGCGATCGTCCCATTCGAACATCGGCCAGTCGACCACCCACAGGGCTTTCCAGCCGCCTTCGGTGAGCTTGAGGTCGTTGCCGACTTTCAGGCGCAAGGCGCCGAGCGCGTCGCTGACCACCTGGGCCTTGTCGGCGCCGAAGAACAGGATGTCGCCGTTGGCGGCGCCCGAACGCTCAAGAATGCCGGCCAATGCAGCGTCCGACAGGTTCTTCACTATCGGCGACTGCAGCCCTTCGCGGCCCGCGGCCCGGTCGTTGACCTTGATCCATGCCAGCCCGCGTGCACCATAGAGCCCGACGAACGCGGTGTATTTGTCAATCTCGCCGCGCGACAGTTTTTCGCCGCCGCCTGGCACCCGCAATACCGTGACCCGGCATTTGGGGTCGTTGGCCGGATTGGCGAACACCTTGAACTCGGCATCGGCCACCAGATCCTTGATGTCCACCAGCTCCAGCGGGTTGCGCAGGTCGGGCTTGTCGGAACCGAACCGCGCCATGGCCTCGGCGTAGGACATCAGCGGCAGTTGCCCGAGATCGACCTGCAGCACGTCCCTCCAGAGTTCAACGACCAGCCGCTCCATGAGCGCCATGATCGCGTCCATGTCCATGAACGAGGTCTCGACATCCAGCTGGGTAAATTCCGGTTGGCGATCGGCGCGCAGGTCTTCATCGCGAAAGCAGCGGGCGATCTGGTAGTAGCGGTCGATGCCCGACATCATCAGCAACTGCTTGAACAGCTGCGGGCTTTGCGGCAGCGCAAAGAACTGCCCGGGATGGGTCCGCGACGGCACCAGATAATCGCGTGCCCCCTCGGGCGTGGCACGGGTGAGGATGGGGGTCTCGACATCGAGAAACCCTTCCGCGTCCATGAACGTGCGGATTTTCTGCACCACCGCATGACGCAGCTTCAGGTTGCGCTGCATCTGCGGGCGTCGCAGGTCGATGTATCGGTACTTGAGGCGGGTGTCTTCGCCCACGGTTTCATCGTCGGGATGAAACGGCGGCGTTTCGGCCTTGTTGAGCACCACCAGGTCGGTGCCCAGAATTTCGATCTCGCCACTGCTCAACTGCGCGTTGCTGGTGCCTTCGGGCCGGCGGCGAACGCGCCCGGTGATTTTCACGACATATTCGGAGCGCAGCCGCTCGGCGCTGGCGAAGATGTCGGCGCGATCAGGGTCGAACACGCATTGCAGCAGGCCTTCGCGATCCCGCAGGTCAATGAAAATCACGCCGCCATGATCACGCCGACGGTGAACCCAGCCACAAACCGTCACGGATTGATCGACGAGCGCGGCCGTCACGTGGCCGCAGTAATGAGAGCGCATGTTGTTCTGAAAGACCGGAAAAGACGGGAATCGGGCGCGATCGCGCAGTAGCCCGCTAGTTTAACGCGCCCGGTCGTCTTCAGTGCCGCCGGTGGGGTCCGCGGCCGGCGTGGCGGCAATCGGCGGTGGGTCGATGGCGGCCAGCGGATCCTTCTTTGCGATGACGTCCGGCGCGACCACGCCCAGCGAGATGATCAGGCGCATGGCGTCTTCCACCGACATCTCCAGCCACGTCACTTCGGCCCTGGGCACCATCACGATGAAGCCGGAGGTGGGATTCGGCGTCGTCGGCACGAAGCACGTCAGCACCGTGTGCTCGGTTTTCTCCTGAATCTCGCCCGCCGGTTCGCTGGTCACGAAGGCGATCGACCAGATGCCCTTGCGCGGGTACTGAATGAGGATGGGCTGCCGGAACGCGGTGGAGTTTTCCGAGAACACGGTTTCGGTCAGCTTCTTGATGCCGCCGTACACCGAACGCACCAAGGGGATGCGATTGAGCAGCGACTCGCCCCAACCCAGTGCACGGCGGCCGATGAAGTTCGCGGCAAGGGCGCCCGTAAGCAGAATCAACAGCAACGACAACAAGATGCCGATGCCCGGAATCGCTGGCCGCCAGTCGGTGGGCACCAGAATGAGGCTGGTGTCGAGCACGCCCGCCAGCACACGCACCACCAGGAACGTCGCGCCCAGCGGCAACCAGACCAGCAGGCCGGCAATGAACCAGCGTCTCAACAATGACTGCAGCCGGATTTTGAACATGGGCCTCGAGGGTTTTCGACTTCAAGACGTGCCAGTCTCGCGCACGTCAGCTGAATGGCCAGCGTTGCCGGGCAGGCTCAGCCGGCGCCGGCCGCGGGTGCGGGCGCGGCCGGCGGCGTTGCCGCAGGCGCATCGGGTTTGGACTCGGGTTTTCCGGGCGCCTTGTCCGCAGAACCGGCGGTGGACGGCCCGCCGCTGTCGCCCGCCAGATTGCGTTGCTTGTCCTTGTCGGATTTGAAATCGGTCTCGTACCAGCCGCCGCCCTTGAGGCGGAATGCCGCGGCACTGACCATGCGTTGCAGAACCTGCCCCTCGCAGTGCGCGCACTCGACCTTCGGTGTTTCACTGATCTTGTGCAGCACGTCACGGGTCACGCCACAGCGGGCGCAGTGATATTCATAAATCGGCATCGGAGCGGCTCCGCAAAGGATTGGTAGGGGTACCCCCTCAAGTGGGGCGTAACCCGCCTGATTCAAGGGTCGGGACCGACGATTTGTCTCGACGCGCTGCGGACGAATCGGCATGCTGCGCGCCCCATGCCAGACAACCCCCGCCAAGGCGCGTTTTACGCCATCCAGGCCGCGATTGCGTTTTCGATGATGGGCGCGCTGATCAAGGCCGCCTCTGTGGGCATGCCCAACGAGATGATCGTGTTCACGCGCTGCTTTATCGGGCTGGTGATTCTGACCCCCTGGGCGCTGAGAATCGGCCTCAGACAGGCGCTGGCAACGCGGCGCTGGGGCGGTCACCTGCTGCGCGCCGGCTTCGGCATCGTGGCGATGTACTGCTTTTTTTACGCGCTGGGCACGCTGCCGCTGGCCAAGGCCATGCTGCTGACCTACTCAATGCCGCTGTTTCTGCCGTTCGTGGCGTGGGCCTGGCTGCGCGAGCGCCCCACCCCCGCCGTCTGGCTGGCCGTAAGCCTCGGCTTTGTCGGCATTGCCCTGATGGTTGACCCGCGCGGCCTCGGCGGCGGCACCCTGACCGGAACCCTGGTCGGCGCCGCCTCCGGCCTGTTTGGCGCGGTGGCAATGGTGGGCATCCGGCGCATTTCCAACACCGAACCTGCGCCGCGAATCGTCATGTATTTCGCCCTGATCGCCACCGGCCTCTCGGCCGTGCCGCTGGCGTGGGCATGGGCCACCCCCACCGCAACACAAGCGGTTCTGATGATCGCCGCCGGCGCGGTGGCGACCTTCGGCCAACTGTGCATGACCCGCGCCTACGGCTGCGCGCCGGCCGCCTGGGTGGGCAGCTTCAGCTATGCGTCGGTGCCGGTCTCGGCCCTGCTGGCCTGGCTGATCTGGCAGGAAACGCTGAGCCTGCGCGCCATGCTGGGCGCGGCTTTGGTGATCGGCCTGTGTGTTGGCCTCAGCGTCAGCGCCGGGCGCAGGCGGCGGCTGTCGGTGCCGCCCTGACGTTCAGCGCGAAGGATCGGGCGGCGTGTCGATCAGCTCGATGTCGGTGATGGTCGGGTCACTGGAAAGTCCGGTCAAAAAGTGGGCAAAGGCCGCCTTGGCCTGCGCCTCCGCCCCTTTGAAACCGAACTCGATGTGACGCGGTCGCTGGGCGTCCCCCCGGCACGGCAAGCTCGACAGCTTCAGGCCGGGATGCGCGGCCAGCGTGGCTTCCATCAGGTCCAGCAGGTCCCCTTCGCCCGAGGTGCCCATCACCCGCAGCCGGTACTCGACCTGGGGGGCGAGGTGGTGCAGATGCGGGTAGTGGGTGTCGAGCACCCACGCCAGCATGGGCCAGGCCATCTCGGGGAAGCCGGGCACGCAGTGCAGGTTGCCCAACGAGAATCCCGCAACCCGATTGACGGGATTGGGAATCAGCCGGGCGCCTTCGGGAAAGTCGGCCATCAGCACGCGATTCGGCCAGGCGCGCTCGCCGTACTCGGCGACGATCAGCGCCTCACCCTCGGGGTGTCGCTGCAGGGACTGCCCGTAAGCGGCCGCGGCGGCCTGACGCGTGCAGTCGTCCGGCGTGGCGCCAATGCCGCCGCACGACAGCAGCAGGTCACCGGCAGCACGACCGTCGCGCATGGCTGCGGCGATGGCCCCAAGGTCGTCACCGATGAAGCGCGCGTAGGCCAGCGCCAGTCCCCGTTCGGCCAGCATCGCGATGACCTTGGGCAGGTGGCGATCCTGGCGTTTGCCGCTGAGAATCTCGTCGCCGATGACCAGCAATCCAATGTTCATCGTCGCGGCATTCCGTTGTGGCGCGGTCGTGCCAGACACGCAAAACGGGCCACGGGTGCAAAGGCCCATAGCCGGTCGGCCAGCCTGCTTTGCAGGACGCTACGGGCCGGCATCAGTGCCCGCGTGCCGCGGCAGGCGGCGAAGTGAAGGTCACGGCGTTCATGGCAGGGTTCAGGTGAGCGGCGAGGAATGACGACTATAGTGTCGGGCGAGCGCAGCGAGAGGATTTTGCCAGCATGGCACTCGATGCGACGCGCTCACGGGGCGGCTCGTCCGCACACACTGGCCCGTGCTTTGCTAGAACAAGGCACCTCACAGAACACTAACCATCAATGGCTCTCGACTGGCAGCACTACCCCGCCGACCTCACGTATGACGAGTTGTTTGCAGCCGACGGCAAGCCGCGCGCCGCCGCGGCTGCCCTGATCACTTACCTGCAGGGCAAAACGCAGGATGAACTGGAACAACACCGCATCGCCGCCGAGTTGGCGATTCGCGTCATGGGCATCAGCTTCACGGTGTATACCGAAGGGCAGAACGTCGACCGGGCCTGGCCCTTCGATGTCATTCCCCGGGTCATTGATTCACGCGAATGGGCGCACACGGCAGAAGGACTGCGGCAGAGGGCGCGGGCGCTCAACCACTTCATCGCCGACATCTACGCCGATCAACGCATCCTCAAGGCCGGCGTGGTGCCCCCCGAAGTGCTGGCCGACTCGGTGAACTTCAGGCCGCAGTGCGTCGGCCATCGCCCACCGGGCGACCTGTGGGCGCACATCTGCGGCTCCGACCTGGTCCGCGACGACAGCGGCACGCTGTACGTGCTCGAAGACAATCTGCGGGTACCCAGCGGCGTGTCGTACATGGTCGAAAACCGCATGATCAGCAAACGGGTGTTCCCGGAGCTGTTCAAGGCCATCAACATTCTGCCGGTCGATGACTACGCCACCCAGTTGTTCGAAACGCTGGCCGATCTGAGCCCGCGCCAGGGTGACGACCCCACCATCGTCCTGTTGACGCCCGGCATCTACAACAGCGCCTACTTCGAGCACGCCTGGCTGGCGCAGCAAATGGGCATCGAGCTGGTGGTGGGGCCCGATCTCTACGTGGACACTGATGACTGCCTGTACATGAGAACAGTACAAGGCGCCACCCGCGTGGATGTCGTGTATCGGCGGGTGGATGACCTGTTCATCGACCCCGAGGTATTCCGCGAAGATTCCATGCTCGGCGTCCACGGCCTGATGCGCGCCTGGCTGAAGGGCAATGTCGCCATCGCCAACGCGCCCGGGGCCGGCGTGGCCGACGACAAGGTGATCTACAGCTACGTGCCCGACATGATCAAGTACTACCTGGGCGAAGAAGCCAAATTGCCCAACGTGCCGAGCTTTCGCTGCATGAACCGCAAGGAATGCGACCACGTGCTGGCCAACCTCGACTCGCTGGTGGTCAAGCCGGCCAATGAATCGGGGGGCTACGGCATGTTGATCGGCCCGCGCGCCACCGCTGAAGAACGCACGCAGTTCGCCGAGCTGATTCGCGCCAATCCCCGCAATTACATGGCCCAGCCCACACTGTCTTTATCAACAGCGCCCATCCTCATGGCCGATGGCAGCGTCGAGCCCCGCCACCTCGATCTGAGACCCTTCATCCTCTCCCGCGCCGGTCACGAAGAAGTGACGATGGGCGGCCTGACCCGCGTCGCCATGGTGCGCGGATCGCTGGTGGTCAACTCCAGCCAGGGCGGTGGCGCGAAGGACACCTGGGTGGTCGACACTGGGGGGAAGGCCTGATGCTCTCACGCGTGGCTGATGATCTTTACTGGTTCGCGCGCTACCTGCGCCGCGCCGAAAACACCGCCCGGCTGGTCAGTGCCCACGGCCACTTTCTGCTCGATCTTCCGCGCGAAGTCGAAGTGGGCTGGGGCCCCATCGTGGCGGTCACCGGCAAGCCCCTGCTCGAGATCGAACTCGAAGCCGACGGCGGCGAGCACGCCGCCATCGAGCGGCTGGTGGTCGATTTAACCTCGCCGGTTTCGGCCTTCTACTGCATCCACCACGCGCGCGGACTGCTGCGGACCCTGCGTGATCGCGTGCCGCGCGATGTGTGGGAGCGGCTCAACGGTCTGCATTACCGGTTGCAGATCGAAGGCTCATCGGCGCACAACCGCCTGTCCCGCCAGCGCGTGCTCGACCGAGTCATCGACGGCTGCATGTCGATCAACGGGCTGCTGAACACCGCCATGAGCCGGGACTTGGCGCATCGGTTTCTGAGTCTCGGGCAGTCCATCGAGCAGGCCGACATGACCAGCCGCATCATCGACGTGCGGTCCAGTCCGCTGCTCGACATCGACGACGCCACCGCGCCAAGCCCGTTCCGCAACAGCCAGTGGATGGCGGTGCTGCACAGCCTCTCGGCCTATCACATGTATCGGCGCTATGGCCGCGGGCGCATTACCGGGACGCGGGTGTTGCGTTTCCTGCTGCAAAACCCAGACTTCCCGCGCAGCATGTCGTTCTGCCTCAAGGTGGCCCGCGCCGAGCTGCGTGCCCTGCCGATCAACGACGTGCCGCTACGCCACTGCGAGCGCCTGCTGGGCCGAATTCAGGACCTGGATCCGCTGGCGCTGGTCACCGGCAAGCTGCATCAAGTGATGAACGACCTTCAGGCCGGACTGGCAGACCTCGACGTGTCGTTGACCCACCACTACTTCAAGGGCTGAGGCGCGCCGGCTCAGAAACGGCGTGCGCCTGAGGGCAGGCCGCGCTTCAGTTCTCGAAGCGCGGCGGCAGCAGCGGCGCAATGATCTGCTGCTGCTGTTGCGGCTGGGCCATGGTCGGCACCCCTGGCGGCGGCGCCAGGCCGCCCTCCCACTCAAACTTCGGGAGAATGCCGAAGACCTGCTCCAACTGCTCGCCCCAGGCGCGCTTGAGCTGCGCGTAGAAAGGCGTGTCGAGGTCGAGTCGCAGCCGATGCCCCAAGCGCAGGGCGTCGCGACGGATGATTGCCACGTCCAACGGCGGCCCCACGGTGAGGTTCGACTTCATCGTCGAATCCAGGCTCACCAGCGCGCAACGGGCCGCGTCTTCAAGCTGCGTCGTCGGGCGGATGATGCGGTCGAGGATGGGCTTGCCGTATTTGTGCTCGCCGATCTGCAGATAGGGCGTCTCGGGGCTTGCCGAAATGCAGTTGCCTTCGGGGTAGATCAGGTACAGGGCCGGCGCTTCACCCAGAATCTGCCCGCCCAGAATCACCGTGCTGCGAAAATCACTCGTGGCGGGATTGCCCTGCGCCGCCTCGCGCTGCGCCTTCACCGACACCTGGCCCACGTATTCGGCCACGTCGAACATGTGAAACAGCGTCTTCAGCGAGTTGCGGCCGTCCACGGCGTTCCAGTCGCGCTCCAACTGCACCAAGATGGCTTGGGTGGTCGCCAGATTGCCGGCCGACAGCATCACGAAACAGCGTTCACCCGGCACCTCGAAATGATGCATCTTGTTGTACGTGCGCACGTCGTCCAGCCCCGCGCTGGTGCGCGTGTCAGCCGCGAAGACCAATCCGTCGTTGACGCGGATGGCAAGGCAGTAGGTCATTTAGAAGGTCTCGAAACTGGCCACGTTCAGGTTCGTTAGCATACGCTGTGCCACCCTGTTTGATGCCGAGTACGTCGGTTGAAATACACCGCTTGCTCCCCTACCCTCAGGCGCCTTACTGGCCTGCAGACTGATTTAGCCAGCTATTTCGCCCGCACTGATCAAGAGAGTTCATGTCATGGCTTTGACCCTTCCCGAATTACCCTATGCCCTCGACGCTCTGGCGCCGCACATGTCCAAGGAGACCTTGGAGTACCACTACGGCAAACATCACAAAGCCTACGTGGACAACGGCAACAAACTGATTGCCGGCACCGAGTTTGAAAACGCCAGCCTTGAAGACATCGTCAAGAAGTCCAGCGGCAAGATCTTCAACAACGCCGCCCAGGTGTGGAACCACACCTTTTTCTGGAACGGCCTGTCGCCCAAGCCGACCACCCCCAGCAAAGCCGTCACTGACGCATTGGTGAAGGCCTTTGGCGGCCTTGAAGATTTCAAGAAGCAGTTCACCGAATCGGCCATTGGCAACTTCGGCTCCGGCTGGACCTGGCTGGTGAAGGATGCCGACGGCAGCCTCGCCATCGTCAACACCGCCAACGCCGGCAACCCGATGACCGACGGCAAGACGCCGCTGCTGACCTGCGACGTGTGGGAACACGCCTACTACGTCGACTACCGCAACGCCCGCCCGACCTACCTCGAGCATTACTGGGCACTGGTCAACTGGGAGTTCGTCGAGAAGAATCTCGGCTGATCGGCGACAATGTCGGTCTCAAGGCCGCGCTCAGGCGCGGCCTTTTTCATTTCTTCCGATAAATGAGCTGCGGCCAACATGACCCGCCACCTGTTGAAGCTGTCGAACCTGAGCCCGGACGAGCTGCGCCAGATCCTGCGCCGCGCCGCGGCACTCAAGGCCTCACCGCCACTTGCCGCACGGCCCTTTGCCGGCCGCACCCTGGCCATGATTTTCACCAAGAACTCGACCCGCACCCGGGTCAGCTTCGAGTCGGGCATGGCCAAATTTGGCGGTCACGCGCTGTTCCTCCAGGCCGGGAACACCCAGATTGGCCGCGACGAACCCCTGGCGGACACCGCGCGCGTGCTGTCGCGCATGTGTGACGCCATCATGATCCGCAACGACTCGCAGGCCGACCAGGTGGAACTCGCACGTCTTTCGCGCGTCCCGGTCATCAACGGCCTGTCCGAACTGCACCACCCCTGCCAGCTGCTCGCCGACCTGCAGACCTGGATCGAGCATCGCGGTGACCCGCGGGGGCGCACCGTGGCCTGGGTGGGAGACGGCAACAACGTCTGCCACTCGTGGATCGAAGCGGCCCGGCTGCTGGACTTCACCCTGCGCATTGCCTGCCCGGTGGGCTTTGGCCCCGACCCCTCGGTGGTGCGCGAGACCGGCGGGCCGGTTGAACTGGTTGGCAGTGCCGAAGCGGCCGCCCGCGACGCCGACCTGGTGGTCACCGACACCTGGACCAGCATGGGGCAGGAAGCCGAGACCCAACGCCGCCTCAAGGCCTTCGCCGCCTACCAGGTCGATGGCAACCTGATGCTGAAGGCCCGGCGCGACGCCCTGTTCATGCACTGCCTGCCCGCCCATCGCGGCGAAGAAGTCAGCGCCGAGGTCATCGACGGTCCGCAGTCGGTGGTCTGGGACGAGGCCGAAAATCGGCTCTGGGCGCAGATGGCCCTGCTCGAATGGCTGTGGGCACAGGACGCATGACCACCCTCTGGCTGCCCGACTACGTCAACGATCTTGACACCGTTGTGGCCCGCGCCATCGACGAAGACCAAGGCCGGCAAGACTGGACCGCGCTGCTCACCGACAACGCGCCGGCACGCGCCCAGGTCATCAGTCGCGAGTCGGCCGTGGTCTGCGGACGCGCCTGGGTCGACGCCACCTTTCGCCATCTGTCCGCGGCGGTCAGCGTGGAATGGGCCGTTGAAGACGGTGACGACGTGTCGCCCGACACCGTGCTGTTCACGCTCGCAGGCCCGGCGCGAGCGCTGTTGACCGGCGAGCGCACGGCGCTGAATTTTCTGCAGACGCTGTCGGGAACGGCGACCCGCACGCGCGCGTTCGTCAACGCGGTGCGCGGCACCGAGGCGCACATTGTCGACACCCGCAAAACCTTGCCCGGCCTGCGGACCGCGCAAAAATATGCGGTGCGCTGCGGCGGCGGTCACAACCATCGCATCGGCCTGTTCGACGGCATCCTGATCAAGGAAAACCACATTCGGGCGGCCAACGGCATCGCCAATGCCATTGCCGCCGCGCGTGCGCTTGACGCCGACGTGCCGCTGATGACCGAGGCCGAGAATCTGGACGAAGCGCACATGGCGCTGGCCCACGATGTCGATGTGTTGCTGGTTGACGATTTTTCGCTTGCCGACCTGCGCACCGCAGTCGAACTGACGCGCCAGCACCGCGCCGCCGGCGGCAGCACGCTGCTCGAATACAGTGGTGGCGCGCGCCTCGACAATGTGCGCGAGATCGCCGAAACCGGGGTTGACCGCATCTCCATCGGCAGCCTCACCAAGCACGTGCAGGCCGTCGACCTGTCGATGCGGTTTCTCTGAGACCGGTCAGGCCGGCTCGCCGCACTCAGTTCTGCGTCAACCCCATGGCCCGGCGAATCAGCAGGGCCTTGACCGGCGTCAGTTGATTGACCCAACGCAGGCCTTGGTCCAACACGTCCGAAAGACCGGGAATACCCGGCGCAAAGCCGCGTGACAGGGCGTCGGTCAGCGCAATCATTTCGGCATTGGCGGCGCGGCGGGCCCGCTGGTAGCGGGCGAGCACGCGCGGCTGGGTCCAGTCGCGGCCGGCATCGCGGGCCTGGCGCAACACGCTCACCAGTTCCAGCGCGTCCCCAAGGCCCAGATTCACGCCCTGCCCCGCCAAGGGATGCACAGTGTGCGCGGCATCGCCAACCAGCACGATGCGCCCCGCCACATAGGCCTCGGCATGCTGGGCGCTGAGCGGAAACAGGCGCCGCGGGCTGCACACATCAAGTGCGCCCAATTCGCCGCCGAAGGCCGCCGTCAGGGCTGCGCCGAATGCAGCATCGTCCAGCGCCGCCAGCGCATCGGCTTCGGGCGTCGACCAGACCAGAGAATAGTGGCCGCCCTGTCGCGGCAGCAGGGCCACGACCGAATCGGGCAGAAAACGCTGCCAACAGGTTTGTGCGTGCGGCTGCCCGGCGCGAATGTCGGCCACCAGACCGCGCGCCGGGTACGACCAGGCGTGCACGTCGATGCCGGCGCGCGCGCGCATCGGCGAGCGGGCGCCGTCGCAGGCCACCACCAGCTGGCTGCGCACCACCCGCCCGTCGTCCAGCATCAGGCTGAGGCCGTCGTCGTGATGGGTCAGGTCAACGACGCTGGCACCGCTCCAGCAGCGATGCGTGGGCAACGCGGCCCACAGGGCCTGGCGCAGCACCGACTCCGGCGCGATCCAGCCCAGGGCCGGGGCCCGCGCTTCGGCGGCAGTGAAGCGCAGCGCGCCGGCCCGCTCGGCGTGCCACACCTGCATGTCGGTGAAGACCTGATGGGCGGGATCATCGAGCACCCCTGCCGGCAAGGCCTGTGCCGCGCCGGGCGCGATGGCGTACATGCGCAGGTCGTGCGCATCGGCCACCGGCGACGGCCCCTGTTCGATCACGCCCACGTCAAACCCGGCCGCGGTCAGCGCCTGCGCGGCGGCAAGCCCGACCACGCCGCCCCCGACCACGGTGATGGGCCAGCGCTGCAGGCTCATGCCTGCCGCCCGTAACCGAGGTTCTGCCACATCACCTCGCGTTTGAGACCCGGCAGCAGGTTGAGCCCGAGCAGGCCCAGATGCCGGGCGCTGGCCAGCCCCGGCCAGCGGTTGGAGAACAGCCCGACCAGTGAATGGGTAAAGCCGGCGGTGCGCTCCGCGTCCTGCGTCCGGGCGGCGGCGTAGCGGGCCGGCACGTCGGCCCACTGCGCCAGCGGACAGACCTGCAGCAGCTCGGCCAGGGCGGCGACATCGCGCAGCCCCAGATTGAAGCCCTGCGCCGCTACCGGGTGCAGCGCATGCGCCGCGTTGCCGACGAACATCGTCGATGGCGCGCTGAGGCGGGTGCTGACCGTGCGCAACAGCGGGTAACACTGGCGCCGCCCCAGGGCGGTCCACTGCCCCAGGCGCCCGCCAAAGCAGGCCGCGGCTTCGGCAAGAAACACCTCATCGGCCAGGGCCATGGCGCGCTCGGCGGCGGCGGTTGGCAGGGTCCAGATCAGCGAGCAGGCATCGCCCGGCTTGGGCAGCACGGCGATCGGGCCGTCGGGCGTGAAGCGCTCGTAGGCCACGCCGGCACGCGGCCGTTGCACGCGGATGGCGGTGACGATGGCCGACTGCCGATAGTCGTGCAGCTCGGCCGCAATGTTCAAGGCACGCCGCACGGCGGACTGCGCGCCATCGGCGGCGGCGAGCAGTCGCGCGTGCACGGTCTGGCCGTCCGCCAGGCGCAATTCCACACCCTGGTCAGATGCCGTCACCGCCGTGACCGCTGCCGGTGCCCGGATCTGCACGCCTTCAGCCTGCTGCGCCGCCTGCCAGACCGTCTGGCCGATGTGCCGCAGCGGCAGGTTGTGGCCCAGCGCCTCCAGCCCGGCCTCGGCGGCGGTGAACTGCGCCATGCCGAAACGGCCACGCTCCGAAATGTGCGTGGCGGTAATGGCAACGGCCTCGGCCTGCACACGCGGCCATAAACCCAGCTGCTGAACAATGTGCTGGCTGCGCGCGTTCAGGGCGATACAGCGTTCGTCCCATTGCGGCGCGATGGCCGGGGGCTGCGCCGCCTCGATCAGCAACACCCGGAATCCCTTGCCGGACAGCGCCACCGCCAGACTGGCACCCACCAGCCCGCCGCCGACGATGGCCAGGTCGACATCAGGCGTTGCCCTCGGCGTGGTGCTCATTGCGCAGCCATCAGGGCTTCGATGGCGGCCGGCGCTTTCGGCACGCCCTCGGTCAAGACCCGCGGTGCGCCGTCGGTGACCACCACGTCGTCCTCGATGCGGATGCCGATGCCGTGGAACGCCGCGTCCACACCCGCGCTGCCGGGCGCGATGTACAGGCCCGGCTCGACCGTCATCACCATGCCGGGCACGAAGTTGCGGTAGGCGCCTTCGGCGGTGCGATAGCGGCCCACGTCGTGCACGTCCAGACCCAGCCAGTGGCCGGTGCCATGCATGTAATAACGCCGCAGTTCACCGGACTCGATGACCCCGTCGGCGGTGCCCTGGCACAGCCCCAGATCGATGAGCCCTTCGGCCAGGATGTGCGAGGCCACCTCGTGCGGCCTGCCGACACTCACGCCGGCGCGCAGGGTGTCGATGGCCGCCCTGTTGGCCGCCAGCACCACGTCGTAAAGCGCCCGTTGCGGGCCGCTGTAGCGGCCGTTGACGGGAAACGTGCGGGTGATGTCGGCGGTGTAGCCGTCAAGCTCGCCACCGGCGTCGATCAGCAGCAGATCGCCGCCGCGCAGCGGCTGGTTGTTCTCGGTGTAATGCAGAATGCAGGCGTTCTCGCCGCCGCCGACGATGCTGGTATAGCCGGGCACCATGCGATGCGCGAGAAAATGACGCTCGATTTCGGCAGCCACTTCCCACTCGTTGCGGCCCGGCCGTGTCACCTGCATGGCCCGCACGTGCGCCTCGGCGCTGATGCGCCCGGCCAGGGCCATGATCTCGATCTCGTCGGCCGACTTGATCAGCCGCAGCTCATGCAGGGTCGACTCCAGCGCCTGCACGCGCGCCGGCGCCTGGGCACCGCGTCTGGCGACCTCGCGCAATTGGCGCAGGGTGCGGGTCACCAGCCCGTCGAGCGCGGCATGCTCGCCAAGGGTGTAGTGCAAGGTTTCGCGGCCGGCCAGCAGCTTCGGCAACTCGGTTTCAAGAGCGTCGAGTGCGTGGGCCTGATCGGCGCCGTAGCGCGCCATCGCGCCTTCAGGACCGGCACGGCGCCCGTCCCAGATTTCGCGTTCGGCATTGCGCGGCCGCACGAACAGCACGAACGCGCCTTCCTCGCGGCCCGGGCAGAGCACGGCAATCGCCTCGGGCTCGGGAAAGCCGGTGAGGTAATGAAAGTCGCTGTCCTGCCGGAACGGATAATGCGTGTCGCGCGAGCGCACCTGTTCCCGCGCCGCAGGGATGATCGCCACCCCCCGTTCACCGAGCGCCTGCATCAGCGCGGCGCGGCGCTCTGCGTGTGCCGGGGCCGTCAATGCACGCTCCGCGAGCGTTGCGGATCGGGCATGGGATCGGGCCGCAGCTCCATGTAGATCAGCTGCACGCCGACGCGCACGTATTCCACCAGCTCGGCGTAGGCCACTTCTTCAAGCTCGCCGTCTTCCTCGGGGTCGAAACTGGCGCGCGTCAGCTCGGTGAAGTCGGTGAGAATTTCCTGGGCGTCGTCGCTCATCGCCCTGGGGTCGAACCCCGGCTTCAGCGACAAGCCGAACAGAAAGCCGGCACACCACGCGGCCATGGCCTCGACCCGCGTTTCCAGCGAATGGCTGTCGTCGGGCAGCAGCGGGGCAAACCCCAGGGCTTCGTCCTGCAAGGACACCAGGGCCTCGTCACGCAGCTGCTTGAGGCCCTCCGGGGCACGCGACCGGGCGGGCACGCCGGCGTCGACCAACATGAACAGGTCGATCTCTTCCGGGCGCTGCACGCACAGCGCGCCACACACCGAGCCGTGAATCTCGGCGGTGTCACCACCGCGTTCAATCTGGCGGACCACCGCGTCCAGCGCGGCAAAATCGAGAGGCTTTGACATGCGCATGATTATAAGCCGCGCGCCGGATCGCCCCGCGCCGGGCGAATCTATACTGGCCGCATGAATGCCACCGACTTCATTGCCGCCCTGCGCGCTGCCGCGCCCTATGCCCACGCGCATCACGGGCGGGTGTTCGTGATCGCCTTTGGCGGCGAAGCGGCCGAGCAACCCGGGTTCGACGCTTTCTTGTACGACGTGGCCCTGCTGCACAGCCTGGGCGTCAAGCTGGTGCTGGTGCACGGTGCGCGACCGCAGATCGACGCCATGCTCACCGCACAGGGGCTTGCCGCGCTGTACCAGGGAGACCTGCGCGTCACCGACCGCGCCGCGCTGGAGTGCGTCAAGGCCGCCGTGGGCAGCCTGCGCATGGGCATCGAAGCCCGCCTGTCCACCGGGCTGGCCAGCACGCCGATGGGCGGCGCGCGGCTGCGGGTGCTCGGCGGCAATCTGGTCACGGCCAAACCGGTGGGCGTGCGCAACGGGGTCGATCACCAGTTCACCGGCGAGGTGCGCCGCGTCGATGTGGACACGCTGCGCGATGTGCTGCAGGACGACCGCATCGTGCTGCTGTCACCCATCGGCTATTCACCGACCGGCGAGATTTTCAACCTGCGCGCCGAAGAGGTCGCCACCGCCACGGCCGCCGCGCTGAAGGCCGACAAGCTGGTGCTGGTGCTGCCCAGCGACCCCAATCAATGGCGGCTGGCAGAAGACACCGGCGATGCCGGTCAGCTGTCGCTGGCCGAGGCCGAGGTCTTGCTGGCGTCGTCCGATCACGTGCCTGAGGAAGACCGGCACGTGATCGAGGCGGCCATCCGCGCCGGGCACGCGGGCGTGAAGCGCGTTCACCTGATCGGCCAACAGACCGACGGCGTGCTGCTGCGCGAGCTGTACACGCGCGATGGCGAGGGCCTGATGCTCTACGCCGACAGCGCCTACGAGGCCACGCGCGATGCAACCATTGAAGACGTGGGCGGCATTCTCAGCCTCATCCAGCCGCTGGAGGCCAGCGGCGTGCTGGTGCCACGCTCGCGCGAGCAGCTGGAACTGGAGATCGAACACTTCAACGTCATCGTCCGTGACGGCCTGGTGATTGCGTGCTGCGCGCTGTTTCCCGACCTCCCCAGTGGTCTCGGCGAATTCGCCTGCGTGGCCGTGCACCCGGACTATCACCGCGCCGGCCGCGCCGCCGCGCTGCTGAAGCGGGTCGAGGTCGAAGCCCGGCGGCTGGGTCTGAAACGGCTTTTCAGCCTGACCACGCATTCACCGCATTGGTTTATCGAGCACGGCTTTCAGCCCCACACGGTGGAAGCGCTGCCGATGGCGCGCGCCGCGCTGTACAACTACCAGCGCAATTCCAAGGTGCTGATCAAGACGCTGTGACGCTCAGGCCCCGGTGGCGCGCGCGGCCAGCGCCGCGGCCTCGCGTTCCAGCACCGCCAGATCGGGAATGGCCACGGGCTGTCGGGCAATTCGGCAGCGTTGCGCGATCACCCCGCCCACATCGACCGCCAGGGCATCCGCCGTCAGCACCTGTTGGCTGAGCGTGACCCGCCGCGGCGCCGACTGCGCCACCAACACCAGCCGCGCCTCGGGCGACGACACGCCCTGCAGCACCACCAACCGGCCACGAAGACCGGGCGGCGCGCGGTCGTGGCCCAGCAATGCTTCAAGCTGCAGCGCCGGCAGGCGGTGCCCGCGGTAGCTTACCCAGCCCGCCAGACCCCTCAGATCGGCCCGCTGCGCGGCCTCCGGCAAGGGCGCCAACAGGGCCATGGGCAGCACGTCCAGCAGGGCGGCGTTGGGCAGCAGGGCGCTGTCCTGGTCCAGAGGAATCAAGGCTGCGTACAGCACCTCGCGGCGTTGCGGCGCGGGCGACCTCATGCCGCGACACCGGGCAGCAGGGCCTTGAGGGCATCCATCAAATCCCCTTCCTGATAAGGCTTGATCAGGTAACGGTTGACCCCGATCGCCGCCGCCCGGCTGCGGTGCTTGTCACCGGAGCGCGAGGTGATCATGACGATGGGGATGCGCGCCAGGCGCTCGGTATTGCGCACGTAACTGGCCACCTCGAAGCCGTCGGCCCGCGGCATTTCAATGTCGAGCAGAATCGCGGCCGGTGTGACCGTGGCCAACTGCGCCATTGCATCGAGCCCGTCTTTGGCGGTCATGACCCTGAGCCCGTTGCGCGCCAGCAGGCGCTGGGTGACGCGGCGAATGGTGATGGAGTCGTCGACCACCATGATCAGCGGCGTGCTGCCGGCCCGGTCAACGCGCGGCTGGACACGCTGCTGGCGGGCGCGGGCCTGGGCCAGCGCCAGAGCATCAAGAATCAGCACCACCTGACCGTCGGGCAATATGGTTGCGCTGCTGATGCCGTTTATGGCGCTGATGATCGGCCCCAGCGGCTTGGCAACGATCTCGCGGTTGCCGATGACCGCATCGACCAGCAGCGCGGTGCGGCTGCCGCCCACCAGGCCCTCGCTGGCGCGGAGCATCACCGCCTGCACGGTGTTGTGGTCCACCGTGACCGCGCTTGCGGCCACGCCCAGCAGGTCGCTGAGGCGGCGCAATTGATAAGGCTGGTTGCCGTACATCACCGGCTCGGGCGTGCTGGCCGACAGGTGACGTGGCAGGTCGTTGAGCGGGATCCGCACCACCCCTTCGATGTTGGCCAGCGGCAAGGCGTAGGGCCGTTCCGAAACCCGCACCAGCAATGCGTGTGACACCGCCAGCGTCAGCGGCAGCCGCACCTGGAAACGCGCGCCCTTGTGCCGCGTCGAGACCACGCCCAGGGTGCCGCCCAACTGCTTGACCTCGGCGGCGACGACGTCCATGCCGATGCCGCGCCCGGCCGACTGGGTCACGGTTTCGGCCGTCGAGAAGCCGGGCTCGAAGATGAAGCTGGCGAGGTCGACCTCACGCTGCGGTGCGTCGGCGGCCAAGGGCGCAGGCAGCAGGCCCCGTTGCACGGCAATCGTCTCGATGCGCGCAAAGTCCAGCCCGCCGCCGTCGTCGCTGAGCACCATCAACAGTTCGCTGCCTTCACGCTGCAGGGTGATGGTCACCTGCCCAACCGGCGGCTTGTTGGCCTCGGCGCGCCGTTCCGGGGGCTCGATGCCGTGCACCACGGCGTTGCGCAGCAGGTGCTCCAGCGGCGCGGTCATGCGTTCGAGCACGTTGCGGTCCAGCTCGGCCTCTTCACCGATGACCTGCAGCGTCGCCTGCTTGCCGAGTTCCAGGGCCGTGGCGCGCACCACCCGCTGCAGGCGCGGAATCTGCCGCGAGAACGGCACCATCAGGGTGCCCATCAGCCCCTGCTGCAACTGGGTGTTGACGCGGTTCTGCTGCACCAGCAGGGTTTCGCTGTCGCCCACCACGCCGCTGAGGGTGTCGTGCAGCCCGGCGATGTCGCCCAGGGATTCGTTGAGCGAACGCGACAGCTCCTGCATGCGCGTGTAGCGGTCCATTTCCAGCGGGTCGAAATCGCCGGCGTAGCGGTCCTGCTCGGGCGTACTGGAGGCCAGACCGCGGGCGTGAATCTGAGCGTCGGTTTCGGCGTCCATCTGTCGCAACTGGTCGCGCAGGCGTTCCACCGACTGCTGCATCTCGGCAAGCTGGCTGCGCGCCTGGGTCATCTGCGCTTCCAGTCGCGCACGGATGATCGAGACCTCGCCCACCTCGTTGAGCATGCCGTCGAGACGCTCCACCGCCACGCGCGCGGTTTCCTGTCGCGACACCGCACTGTCGGCCTCGTCTTCGGGCACGAAGAACAGGCGTGGATCCCACTCCAGCGGCGTCGCGGCCGGCGCGTCCGGCGAGCCCTGGCCGGCGCTGGCCGCGGCCAGCGCGGTCAGACTGACCGGCGGCTGCAACACCTGTTGCGCCAGATCGCTGATGGCGACGCCAACGGCCTCCAGCGTGTGCGCCTCGGTCAAGGTCAGGCCTTGGAGCTCCTGACGCTCCAGCTCGCTTTCGAGGGCATGGGCGCGATCGGCCAGGGCGGTCCAGTTGCACATGCCCGCGCCCCCTTTGAGGGTGTGCAGGGCCCGCAACAGGTCGCCCCGCGGGCTGGCATCGGCCGTGTTCTGCCGCCAGCGGCCGAACGCGGCTTCCAGCGCGTCGATCAGCTCGCTGGCCTCCTCCGAGAAGATGGCCAGCAGTTCCGCCTGATCGGCGTCATCCGGCGCCCCATCGGCTGGTGCGCGTTCGCTGAATGGCATCGACGGCACGGGCTGTTCGCCATCGGCCGCTGGCAGGACTCCGACATCGGTATCGGCATCGGCGGTGGGCGCCGGCGCTGCGATCGCGTCCGCAACCGGGGCCAGCGGGTCGTCGTGCCACGACGCAAAACTGTCGGTCTCGCCGCGCTGCAGGCCCCGCAGCCCGGCTTGAAGGCGATGGCCAATGTCGGCAAGGCGGCTGAACACGCCCGGTGCAGGCGTCTGCCCTTGCAGCGCCTTGACCTGAGCTTCCAGACGTTCGGCCACGTCGCCGAGGGCGGGATGCCCCGCCATGCGCGCACTGCCCTTGAGCGTGTGCAGCACGCGCTGCGTGTCGGTGGCGGGCTCGGGCGCCTCGGGGTGCAGCGCCCAACCCTGGGTGAGGGTGTCGAAGGTGTCGAGCAAGGCCCGGGCTTCGGCGAAGAAAATCGCATCCAGCGCCTGATCGTCATCGTGGTCGTCGTCTTCATTGCCCTCTTCATCGGTGCCGCGATCAGTGACGTCGGCCTGTGGCGCGGCGGGCGCCGGTATTGGCGCTGGCAGCGGCGACGGGGCGGGCGCATCACCCATGGCCTCGGTGGTCTCCATCACTGACCCGGCAGGCACGGGCGCGCCCGGCGCGTCATCGCCCACTCCGGCGTCATCGGCGGCGGGCTCGGCAACGCCGTCACGCGGTATCGGCCCCTCGGCGCGCCCCAGACCCTCGATGCGCTCGAGCAGGTCGGGCGCGACGGCCGGCGCACGGCCTTCGCGATAGGCATCCAGCAGTTGCTGCAGGGCCTCGAAGACCGCGGGCAACTGCGCAAACACCATCGGCCCGGGCGTGACCTGCGCCAGGCGCCTTTCCAGCGCGCGGGCCACCTGGGCCAGCGACGGCACGCCCGAGACGGCGGCCGCGCCGCCCAGCGTGTGCAGTTCGCGCTGCATGGCCTCGGGCAGGTCGTGGCGCGCGGGGTCCTGCGCCCATTCGCGTGACAGCGACTCGGTTCTGTCGATGAGGTCGAGCGCCTCCATCGAAAACACCTCGATCAACTCGCGCGCGGCCACCACCGCCTTCACCGCGTCCGGCGCCTGCGTCTGCGCATGGCGCAGCCGCGCCAGCATCTGCGTGCCGTCAGCGGCGTCGGCATCGACCTGATTGACGGTCGACACCCAGTTGCGCGCCTGTTCGACCACCGCCGCCAGCACCTCACAGGCCTCGGCCTCGGGTCGCCGGCCAATGGCGCGCAAGCCATCAAGCCAGTGCTCGCATTCGGCCGCCACTTCGGCCAGAGCCGGCAGGCCGACGGCACTGGAGGCGCCGCGCAGGGTATGAAAGGCGCGAATCACCGAATCGGGCACGTCGCGATGCGCACCGGGCTGCTGCAGCCAAAGGCTGATCTGATCCAGCCTGTCGTTGGCATCATCGACGAAGGCCGCGCGCATCTCGGTGGTGACCTTCGGCCCCTCCAGGCACTGCCGGGCACGCTCGATCAGCGACGCCGCGGGGTCGGGCAGCGCTTCGCCCGCGCGGAAGCGCGTGATCATTTCTGGCAAGGCCTGATGCGCTGAGGTGATCACGTCGATCACGTCGTGCCCGATGTCGCGCGCGCCGTCGAGGACCGCGTTGAGCACGCGCTCCACCGACCACGCAAAGTCGGCCAGATCGTCGGCGCCGACCATGCGCCCGGAGCCTTTGAGGGTGTGAAAGGCGCGGCGGATGACCAGCAGTGCCTCGGAGCGCTCCGGTTGCCGCCGCCATGCGGGGATCACGCCGTCCAGGGTGATCAACACCTCGGCGGCTTCTTCACAGAAGATTTCGCGCAGCGCCGGATCGGTGTCATCGGGGTCCGTCGGCAGCGGTTCGGGCGCGGCTGCGGCTGGCGCGGCGGGGGCAGTCAGCGCGCCGGATGGGCCAGTGGGCAGCAGGGCGCGCAGCTCCGCCAACAGCCGCTCAATGTCGGCAAACGGATCAATCTCGCCTTCGATCAGCCCGGCCCCAAGGCCATCACGCAGCGCTTCCAGCGACAGTTCGACCCGCGAGCTGATCAGGGCGAACAAGCCCGCCCATTCGGTTTCCGGGCCCTCGACAACCAGGGCCGGGTGGGCAACGACCGCTGCCAGACCCCTCAAGGCCGTGGCGATGGCCCCCTGCTCGATGATCGGCAGCACCAGGGCCACGCGCTCCAGCAGCGCCGGCACATCGGCCAGACCTGCCGCATCGCGCCGGCGGAAGGCCGTGTCGAGCGCACCGCGTGCGCGGGCCAGGTCTCCCAGTGCCACCCGGATCAGGGCGATGCGACTGTCTTCGAGGGTCGGGTTGGGCAGCTCGCCCGGCTCCGGCGTCATGGGCGGCACCAGGCCGCCGAGTTGGCCGAACAGCTCGCGTTCAAGGCTGGCCTCAACCCGCAAGAGGTTGCCCGCAAGGGCTTCCCAGCCGGCCACGTCGGCCGTGAGCTTGAGTTCGGCCAACTGCCCGCACTGGCGCGTCACGTGGGCGCCCAGCGTGAGCAACCCCAAGCCGCGCAGCGTGTCGGCAATCTGCGCCAGGCACCGTTCGGCCAGTTCCAGATGAACGGGCTCGGCCGTGCGCACCGCAAGATCGATGGCGTCTTTGGCTTCGGCCAGATCAGCCCTCAATTCACGGGTGACCTGGGTCAGCAGCCGCGCGTTGGGGCCTTGCAACTGGGCTCGGCGACGTTCAATGACGCAGTCGTCGGGCACCCATTCGCGCAGACGCCAGGCAGCCTGTACCGCCATGACGCGCCGTCCACCCGGCACCGCACGGGCGACGAGGTACAGCAGGCCGGCGGCCAGCGCTGCCACTTCGGCCGCGACTTCGGCTTCGGCATTGATCGCAGCATCGGCAGGCCGTTCGCCCAGACGCTTCAACAGTTGCCCGACGGCGCCGAGCTGACGGCGCAGCTCCATCCCGAAGTCCAGCCTGCGCGTCAGCACGGCTTCGACGAGGGCGGCCAGGCTGGTCCACAACCAGTACGACGGCAGATCCGGCGTGGCCGACGCCAACTGCTCCGACAGTTTGCCGAGGCGGCCCCAGTGGGCGCGCGCATCGGATTGCTCGCGCATCACCGCCAGCAGTGACGACTGGTAGTAGGCCGAAGCCTTGCGCGCCAGGGCGGGCATCTGGCTGGGGTGGGCGCGGCCATCGCCCTCACGCGCGGGCCAGGGCTGCTGCGCCAATTGCAGGGCAATGATGGCCGATTCGGCCACCAGCGGCCGCTTCACCGCCAGCCGCAGCTCGTTGATCAGCGGCAACAGCAGCAAGGGCGAATCGGCCTGGCCACGGGCCAGCAGATCGAGATAGTCGGGAATCAGCACGCAGCCGCTCAACACGGCACTGAGGCCACTGTCGGTGGTGCTGAATTGATCGGCCCCCTCGGCGACGGTGCCGCGCCGGCCGCTCAGCACGTCGGCCATGCCGTCGAAGCTCAGCCGCAAGCTGACCCAGGGCAGCACCTGCGCAACGCCCTGCAGCTCTTGCAGCGCGCCCAGCGCCTCGTCCAGCGGCACGGCGCCGTCGCGGCCTTCCACATGGCGCTCGATGGCCAATCGCACCTTGATCAGGCTGCGCTCGATGCCGGGTCGTATCCACAGCACCCGATAACCCTCGGGCAGCGGCGCCATCAGGCCCAACCCGCGGTCACCAACCGGCATGGCGTACCCGCTCGCTGGCCGCGAGTTTGTGCAGGCTGATCACCCGCAGGGCGCCGGCGTCGGCGGTGCGCAGGGCTCCGAGCGTGACCGCCATCCACGGGTCCCCTTCGGCGGCAGGCCATTCGCATTGATCGCTCACGTCGAAACTGCGCGAGCCGACCACTTCGTCGACCATGAAGCCCAGCCACGGCGTCTGGGTGTTGACCACCAGGGTTCGCTGCAGGCGGCCGGGACGGGTAGGCCCGTCACCCATCAGCGCCTTGAGGTCGACCAGCGTCAGCAACAGCCCGCGCAGGTTGCCGACGCCGCGCAACCAGGCGCGGGCATTGGGCACCGTGGTCGCCGGCGGCGGCGGGATGACCTCGCTGACGTCGGCCTGCGGCACCAGCAGGGTGTCGCTGCCGACCCGCACCATCAGCCCCTTCCAGCGGGTTGTGGTTTCGGTGGCAAGGTCGACCCGCAGCGTTCGCAGCTGTCCATCGAGCGCCAGCAGATACTCAAACGGTCCCAGCGACATCAAGCGGCACCAAGATGAGACTCGACCGCCGCCAGCAGTTCTTCGCGGGTGAAGGGCTTGGTGAGGTACTGGTCAGAGCCCACGAGGCGTCCGCGCGCGCGGTCAAACAGGCCGTCTTTGGACGACAGCATGATCACCGGGATTTTTGCGAACTGGGGGTTGCCCTTGATCAGTGCGCAGGCCTGATAACCGTCCAGGCGCGGCATCATGATGTCGATGAACACCAGTGCCGGCGTGCTGCGCGCCAGCACGGCCAGGGCCTCGAAGCCATCTTGCGCGGTCACCACCTCGTAGCCGGCCTTGGTGAGCAGTGACTCGGCGGTTTTCCTGATGGTCTGGCTGTCGTCGACCACCATGATGCGCACGGCTGAGCTTTGCTCTTCGGACACAGGCGAACCACTCCCTTGGACGACGTTTGTGACTGGCGTAGCGAGCCTTTTAGCACACTCGCAGCGCCGCCCGGCAATCACCAGTCTGTCAGACATGCGGCGCTACACTGCGCCCCTTTCAATTCATGTGGGTTTGCACCATGACGCCTCCTGTTCCCCGTCTTGCCACCGCCAACATGGGCCCGCTGCTGTCGCTGGAAACGCGGCTGATCGAGCGCTCGGCCGACATCGAAGCCTGGTTCCGCCAACAGTGGCGCAACACGGCGGCACCGTTCTATGCCTCGGCCGATTTGCGCAATGCCGGCTTCAAGCTGGCGCCGGTGGACACCAACCTGTTCCCGGGCGGATTCAACAACCTCAGCCCCTCGTTCGAGCCGCTGTGCATTCAGGCCTTTCAGGCGGCGATGCAGGGCATCTGCCCCGATGCGCGGCACGTGGTGCTGGTGCCCGAAAACCACACCCGCAATGCGTTCTATCTGGAAAACGTCGGGACCCTGCACAGCCTGCTGAGCAAGGCCGGCTATCACGTCCACATCGGCTCGCTGTCGCCCCACATCACCGCGCCCACCACGATCGACCTGCCGGTGTCGGGCCGCCAACTGACCTACAAACCGCTGGTGCGCGTCGGCAACACCGTGCGGGTGGGCGCCATCAAACCCTGTGCGGTGCTGTTAAACAACGACCTGTCTGCCGGCCTGCCGGAGATTCTCAAAGGTCTGGAGCAGACCGTGCTGCCGCCCACCGGCCTGGGCTGGCATGCGCGCCTCAAGTCGCGGCATTTCGGCTTTTACCGCGAGGTGTCGGCCGAAATCGCCACCTTGCTCGACATCGACCCCTGGTTCATTGACCCCCTGTTTCGCAACTGCGGACAGATCAACTTCCTCAAGCGCGAAGGCGAGGAATGCCTGATCTCCAATGTCGAGCGGCTGCTCGCCGACATCAGGCAGAAATATGAGGAATACGACATCGACTCCGAGCCCTTCGTCATCGTCAAATCCGACACCGGCACCTACGGCATGGGCATCATGACGGCGCGCTCGGTCGACGATGTGCGCGAAATGAACCGGCGGGCCAGAACGCACATGTCCAGCGCGAAAGAAGGCAATGCCGTCACCGGCGCGATCTTGCAGGAGGGCGTGCCGACTCTCGAACGCATGGGCGATGACAACGCCACCGCCGAGCCGGTGGTGTACATGATCGATCAGCATGTGGTGGGCGGCTTCTACCGGCTCAACAGCCAGCGCGGCGCCGACGAGAACCTCAACGCGCCGGGCATGCGCTTCGAACCTTTGGCATTCGAAGAGTGCGGCAATCACCCCGAACCGGGCGCCGGCCCGGACGACCAGCCCAATCGCTTCTATGCCTACGGCGTGATTGCCCGTCTGGCCGCACTGGCCGCAAGCCGCGAAGCGCAGGCGCTGGAGTCTCTGGGCTGATCCAGAGCGCGCCGGATGAGGCGATGTACGCCGCGGCGTCGCAACGCCGCGTGCTCAGCCCAAGCAGGCGGGCTGCCCGTATTGCACGCCCAGAATCACCAGCTCGCGGGACCCGGCGGGCAGCACCACCTGCACGATGTCGCCCACCCGGCGGCCCAGCAGCCCCCGGGCCAGCGGGGCGTCGATGCTGATCCAGCCGCGCGGCGCGTCAATTTCGTCGGCGCCCACCAGTCGCCAGGTCTTGGACTGGCCGTCAGGCTCTTCCACCGTGACCCAGGCGCCGAAAAAAACGCGCTGAAGATCGGCGGGCTCGGTCTCGACCACGGTCAAGTGCTGCAGGCGGGTGGTCAGATACTGCAGGCGACGGTCGATTTCGCGCAGCTCTTTCTTGCGATAGATGTACTCGGCGTTCTCCGAGCGGTCGCCCTCCGCCGCAGCCTCGGCCAGGGCGCGCACCACCTCGGGCCGGCGCTCGCGCCACAGGTGCTCGAACTCGGCCTTCAACCGCGCATGGCCCTCGGCGGTGATGTACGCCGACGACTTCGCCGCCGCAGGTCGCCAGCGGCTCATCGCACCAGCGCGGTCATCCGCGCAATCCGCTCGGCCTGAATGCGGTTGAGGTTGCGGAACAGGGTGGCGGCGATTCGCGGATAACGCTTCCGCATGCGCTCAAGGTCGGCTGCGTTGAAGCGCAGCACGCGGGCATCGCGGGTGGCCTCCACATGCGCGGTGCGGCGCTGGCCAAAATAGCCCGCCTCGCCAATCACCGCACCGCGCGCCATGGTGGCCAGCCGCTTGCGGCCGCCGTCACGCTCCACCCAGGCCTCGAAGTGCCCCTCGACGACCACAAACATGTCGCGGGCGATCTCACCTTCGCGGATCAACAGGGCCGTGGGCGCCAGCTGCTCCATGCGTGCGGTCAGCGCAAACAGCCGCACCTGACGCAGGCTGAGGCCCGAGAACAGCGGAATGGTGTGCTGCGGGTTCTGCCCCAAATCGACGCGAATCAAATCCCAGAGGGTGACGATGCGCAGCTTGGAGCCGAGTGCCGGCGTCACCGTCAGGTCGATCAGCCAGGCCATGGCCAGGGTCGCCGACGCCAGCAGGCCAAATTGCACGTGGCTTTGCAGATCGCTGCCGGTGAACGCCAGAAAGCCGATCACCAGACCGATACTGGTCAAGGTGACCGGACGCAGGGTGTGGGCCAGGGCGAATTCCACACCGGCGCGCTCGTCGCCCTCGCGCCGCGCGGCACCATTGAAACGCGCCAGAAACTGGATGGTGTCGTCCACGGCCACGCCCAGCACGATGCAGGCGATCAGGCTGGTCGTGGGGTTCAGGCCGATGCCGGTGTAGCCCAGAAGGCCGAAATAGATCGCGATGACCGCCAGATTGGGCAGCAGCGCCAGCGCTGCGGCGCGGGCTGAGTTGAACAGCAGCGCCAGCAGCAGCCAGATCACGCCAACGGCCACCGCCAACGACTGCCATTGCCCACTGGCCAGCACTTCGACCGTGCGGGTGGCCAACACCGGCATGCCGGTGAGGCTGGCGTCCAGCGGCCGCGGCAACTGCGACAGCCGCTCTTCGGCACGACGCACGAAGGCCGCAATGGCTGCGGAGTCATCGACGTTCAGCCGCAGGCTGATCACCGCGCTGCGGTGACTGGGGTCCACCACGCGCTTGAGCGCATCCGAGGCGCCAAACACCAGAATCTGCTTGGCCGCCGGCCCGCTGTTAGGCAGCGCGAAATAGGCCGGATCACCTTCATTGAGGCTCTGGTTGAGCACTTTCAGATAGTCGACATACGACAGCGCCGAGCCCACTTCGGGCTGGCGCCTGAACCAGTCCTGCAAGGCGTCGATTTCGCGCAGCAGATCCGGCTCGGTCAGCGCGCTATTGACGAAGGTCTCTACGAACACCGACACCAGAGTCGCGCCGCCCAGGCGGTCGTTCAGCACTTCGAAGTCCTGGCGCAAGGTGTTGTCGGCGGGGAAATTGCGGATGTACTCGGCACCGCTGCGAATCTGCAGGGCGCCCAGCGCCGCCACCAGCGTGACGCCGACCCCGGCGCCCAGAATCAGGCCGCGATGGTGAATCACCCAGGCCGAGAGCCGCGGGGCGGTGCGCCTCGCCAGACGCAGGTCCCAGCTGTCCCGCGGCGGCGGGTCCCGCCTGGCCGGCAACAGCGCCGGCAGCAGCACCAGAATCAACACGATGGCCACCAGCACGCCAAACGCCGAGAGCAGGGCAAACTCGCGAATCGCCGGCAGCGGCGACAGGCTCAGCGCCAGAAACCCGGTGGCCGTGGTAGCCCCGCACAAGGCCAGCGGCAGGCTCGCGCGCTCCAGCGCCTTGAGCCGGGCGGGCAAACCGCCGTCGAGGCCGGCGACCATCATCTCGCTGAGCACGTGCACGGTGTACGACAGGCCCAGGGTGATCACCAGAGCCGGCACGATCACCGTCACCATGTTGAACGACCAGCCCAGCTGCACCTGCAGCGCGGTGGTCCACAGCAGTGTGACCGTCAGGGTCAACGCGGCGGCCACCGTGGCCCGCAGGGAGCGGAAGGCCAGCCACAGCAATGCGAGCAGCAGCGCGACCAACAGCGGCAGAATCAGGATCAGGGTGCCCAGCAGTGCGTCGGTGGTGGCCGCCTGGATGGCGCTGGCTCCGGTGAGGCGCACGCGCGTCACGCCCGGCACGGCGGCGGCGTCCCGCAGGCGGGCGTCGAGGTCGGCGGCAAGATACTGCCGGGCGTCGACGCCTTGCAGGGTAATGATCAGCGCCGCCATTTGGCCGTCGTCGGTGACCAGCGACCCCGCGTACAGCGGGTTGTTGGCCACCTGTCGGGCCATGAGGTCGATGCTGCCCGGGTCCACCTCGGCCTGGCGGGTGAAGCTGCTCACGTCCAGCGCTTCGTCATCGGCCAGCAGGTTGGGCACGGTGGCCAGCGACGCCACGTCGCGCACGCCGGGTATCGCCCGCACCTGCCGGGTGGCGAGGGCCACGGCGCGCAATCCCTCGGGGCTGAAGACCTGCGCCATCTCCAGCCCGACAATCAACTGGTCGGGCGCGCCGAAGGTCAGGCTCAGCCGTTCGAAAGCAGCCTGGGCCGGCTCATCATCGGGCAGCAGCCGGTCCAGCGTGGGGTCGATGTGCAGGTCCAGGCTGCGGTGCTCCCAGTCGACGATCATTGCGGCCGCCAGCAGGGACAGCAGCAACGCGACGATCACGGTCCGGCGCGGGTGAAACACGCCCTGCTGCAAGATCGCGCGCAGGTAGCGCATCACGCCGCCATGGCCCGGCCGGGGCCGTCAGTGCGTCGTTCTTCGCTCGGGCAAGTCAAGTACGTCACGCGCTTTCATCCTTGGCATGGGGCCACAACACACTCCGCAACCGGGCAACGGCAACCACCGCCGGGGCACCGGGTCTGCAGCCCCGGCGAGGCTTGCGCGAAGGCTGCAGGGCCGGCCGCTCAGTGCCCCAGATAGAACGACCGCGGGTTGAACAGGCGCTCCGGCATGTCGGTGCCCACCTGGACCTTTTCCACGGTCATCTCGGTGCTGGAGCCGCCCAGCCGATCTTCGACACGCACCTTCTCGGCGTACCACTGACCGCCGGGCAACTGCTTCAGGCTGTCGACCGGGCTGCTGATGCGCTTGACCACCTGCTCGCCGTCAAACCGATCGAGCTGCAACACCACGCAGGCGGATTGATCGACCCAGGCCTGCATCCGCTCGACGCCCCCTGCTTCGGTGGACCGCATCACCTCGAGGTGATGCGCGGGCCGGTCCGCGAGTTCGGTCTTGCCCAGCAGGGTCACCTGGTCCCCCGAAAAGGCGTCATGCACCTGTCGCATGTCTTCGTAGCTGAAATCGGTCCCGAACAGGGCACTGCTTTGGCCCCCACCGGCCACGCGCCGGACACGGTTCATGGCGGGGACGTAGAGAAAGATTTCATCCCGGCCATCACGGTTCTCGCGGCTGAGATAGGCGGCGTCTTTCAGGTCCGGCGGCGACTCGAGGCGCAGATTGGCATTGAGCCGTCCATCGGCCCGGCTGGCGACGATCCGGCCCGTGAGCAGCCGCTGCGTGCCGTCGCGGTCCACGGTGTTCAACCGAACCTGCTGAATGCGGACCGTCTCGGGCAGGTTGGCACGCATGCATTCGGTGACCTCCGCAAGCGTGGTGTCGGCGCGCGCCGAGGCGACACTCAGCACCAGCCCGCCCGTCACGATCAACCCTCTGGCGAGGTACCACAGCGCAGAATGATGCTGCGCCGCCTGCTGCTTGATGGCCGTCACTGGCGCTCCCCTGATGGCTGCCTGGCCAGCAGTTTACCCGCTTTCAGTGCGGCGCCCGTGGCCGCGTGGACAGTCAAGGCACGCCGCCCGGCGTAAGATCGGGCCAGTCAATCCGGGGAGCCACGCGATGATGCTGATTGTGGGCGCAGGGGCGGTGGGGACGATTCTGGCCGCCTATGCCACCCGCGCAGCGAAAATGCCGCTGCGCCTGTATGTGCGCAACATCGACCTCGATGCGGTGCAGGGTGTCGAGCAGATTTGCGTTGACCATGTGCTGGGCGGGCGCCCCGCCCTGCGGGTTGCCAAGCCGACGCTGACACAGGCCCTGGACCTGAGTGACGTCCGCTACCTGGTGATCTGCGTCAAGTATCCCGATCTGGCGTCGGTGCTCGACGCCCTGCCCGCCATTCCGCCGCACTGTACGGTGATCCCCACGCTCAACGGCGTGGGCGCGCTGCGGCGCCTGCATGAACGCTTCCCCGGCGCATCTGTGGCACCGATGACGATCATGTTCAACGGCCAGTGGCTGGCGCCGCTGCACGCACGCATCACCACCAAGCCGCAGGTGCTGGTGGGCAGCCGCGATGCCACGCTGTTGGGTGCCTTCGAGGGCTCGGGCATGGCCGTCGAGGCCATCGAGGGCGAAGCCGCCATCTGGGGCAAGCTGTTGATCAACCTGGGCCATGCCATCTGCGCGGCCAGCCACGCCACATTCAAGGACCTGATCACCCACCCCGACCTTAAAGCCTGCTACTTCAGGGTGTTTGACGAAGCCGCCGAGATTCTCGGGCGCGCCAATATTTCGGTGGTTTTGCCGATACCGATGCCGGTGAGGGTGTACCAACTGCTGCTGCGCCGCGGCGGCCCACTGGCGTGGTGGCTGGCCCGTTCACGCAGCGGGCTGCAGGCCGGCAGCTACCCATCGATGGTGGCCGATGTGACGCAGGGCCGGCCCACCGAGGTGATGCAGCTCAATGGCGAGATCGTCACCCTCGCCGAGCGGCTTGGGCGCGATGCGCCGATCAACCGTCGCCTGTGTGAATTGATCAACGCCATGGCCGGGGCCCGGCCCAAGCCGCTGACCCCGGGTGAACTGCGCCAACGGCTGGGCGTGGATCTCGATGCATGAAAAAGCCCCCCGGATCGACGGATCCGGGGGGCTTGGGCGGTGACGCCCCGCAACGCGATTCGCTACTTCTTGGGCCCCAGCAGGAACCAGATGATGACGCCCACCAACGGCAACAGCACGACCAGCGCGATCCACAACGCCTTGGCTCCGGGCGTGGCGGCGCTGCTGGCGATGCTGACGATGGCGTAGATCACGGCAATCAACAACAAGACGCCGCCGATGCCGCTGCCCAGATTCATGACTTCCATGTGAGGTCCCCTTCTTGTGATGGAAATCCGAGTCTAGCGCCGCGAACCTGAACAGAACCCCCAATGCCGCGGCGCTCAGCGCCCTGCCGGAGACGGGCCGGCGTTGCCGATGTGAGACTTGATCGGCGTCTGCTTACACTCGGCCCATGGTGAACACCCACTCCGCCCCTGCCCTGCCCCGGTTCGAGACCGCCTTCGAGGCGCTTGATCCGGCCTTCTGCACGCCCTGTGCGCCCACGCCACTGGATGATCTGCAGCTGGTGCACGCCCAAACCGCCCTGGGCCATACCCTGGGCCTTCCGACGGACTGGCTGCACAGCGATGACTTTCGCCAGATTCTGGCGGGCGCGGCGCCCCTGCCCGGCGCCGCGCCACAGGCCAGCGTCTATGCCGGCCATCAATTTGGCGTGTTCGTGCCGCAACTGGGCGATGGCCGCGCCCATCTGATCGGCCGGCATCAGGCACCCGATCATCAACTCTGGAGCTGGCAGCTCAAGGGCAGCGGCCCGACGCCCTACTCCCGAGGCGCCGACGGCCGCGCGGTGTTGCGTTCGACCCTGCGCGAGTACGTTGCCAGCGAAGCCCTGCACGCGCTGGGCATTCCCACCACCCGCGCGCTGGCCTTCGGCGTCTCGCAGCAACCGGTGCAGCGCGAGCGGACCGAGCGCGCGGCCATCGTGCTGCGTATGGCGCCCAGCTTTCTGCGGTTTGGCCACTTCCAGTTCTGGGCCGCGCGCGGCCAGGCCGATCGCGTCCGACAACTGGCCGACGCCGTGATTGCGCAGCACTTCCCCGCGTTGGTCGGGCGTTATGCCGACTGGCTGACCGAGATCATCCGTCGCACCGCCCGGCTCATGGCGCAGTGGCAAACCGTGGGCTTCTGCCACGGCGTAATGAACTCCGACAACTTCAGCATTCTGGGCCTGACCCTCGACTATGGGCCTTACGGCTTTCTTGATGCCTTCGATCCGCAGCACATCTGTAATCACTCGGATGACGCCGGTCGATACGCCTGGGACCAGCAGCCACAGGTCGGCCAATGGAACTGCGCACGATTGCTGGAGGCCTGTCTGCCGCTGCTGAATGAGGACGACAACGCGGCCATCGAACAGGCCAACGGCATTATGGGCGCCTATGCCGCGGCCTATACCGACGCGATCAGCGCCCGCTGGCGCGCCAAATTTGGACTGGCCACGCAGCAGCCTGAGGATGACGCGCTCATGCAGGACTACCTGCGCCTGATTGCCCGGGGGCGCCACGATTTCACCCTGTGCTTCCGTCACCTGCCACGTCGCGCAATGCTGATGGATCTGGTGCTGGATCAATCGGCCTTGAAGGACTGGCTGGCCCGCTACGATGCGCGACTGGCCCGCGAGTCGATGGCGCAGAGCACGCGCACGGCCGCCATGGACGCGGCGAATCCTCTGTATGTGGCACGCAACCATCTGCTTGAACTCGCGATCCGCGCCGCCGAGCATGACGACTTCAGCGTGCTCGAGCGCTTGATGCAGGCGCTGCAACACCCGTTCACCGAGCAGGCCGGGCTGGACGATCTGGCCGCCCTGCCCCCGAACTGGGCCGCCGCGCTGTCGGTGAGTTGTTCGTCATGAGAACCCGAACCCGGATGCCGCCCGAGGCCGCCAACGGTCCGGAAGCCACCCAAGAGGCCAAAGCCCCCGAAGTCAAACACCGGGTCACCTGGATCGATTGGCTGATGCTGCTGCTGGCCGTGTTCTCGGTGTGCTTGCTGGTCTGGGAAATGGTCGCCGACCTGCCCGCAGGCACCGTGCGCAACATCATCATCATCGACACCGCCCTGTGCGCCGTGTTTCTGGCGGAATTTGTCTATCGCTGGCGCAAAAACGGCGGCGGATGGTCGTTCGTCGCCAAAAACTGGTACGAAATTCTCGGGATGATTCCGGTCGCGCACCCCATGCTCCGCGGCTTCCGGCTCATCCGCCTGGCGCGCATCGTGGTCATTCTGTCGCGTTTCGGCCACGCCGCCGATCGTGCATTCGGTGAGGAATTCACCTACCGGCTGGTCAAGCGTTTTACCGACGCGATCATCAACGCCATCAAACGCCCCCTGACCATTGCCATGCTCGGCGAGGTGGCCGACGTGATGGCGTATGGAAAATTCACCCAGAACGTCGGGCGTGCGCTGGAACTGCACGACGTCGAATTACGCAACATGATTCAGGAAAAACTACGCGCCGACTCGCGGGCCGGACGCCTGTCGCGGTTGCCGTTCTATGACGATCTGGTCCAGGCGACCGTGGACTCGGCGCTGCACGTGGTGCAGCAGGTGCTGCACGACCCGCGCACCGATGCGCTGGTCGCGACCTTGCTCAAAGAAAACATCGACCAGATCCGCGCGGAGCTGGCCGGGCGGGAATTGCGCGAGCGGACTCAGGGCTGAGCCTTGCCGTCACGGCGGTCGTGTCCCGCCGCGACGTGGCCTCAGGCCAGGCGGGTCATCGCCGCGAAAGCGACGCCCCCCTTGCCGGCACCCTTGGCCTCGTAAAGTAACGAGTCGGCCTTTGCCAGCGCCGCAGACAGGCTGATGGTCCGCGCATTGGCCACCCACAAGGCACCGATGCTGGCCGGAATGCCCACCGGCGCCCCGGGCGGAGCCCAACTGATTACCGACAGGCGCTGCGTCAGCTGCGTCTGCATGCGATGAAAATCGGCCTCGGTGCACTGACACCAGAGCCCGACAAACTCGTCACCGCCCAGCCGCCCCACACTGTCGACCACCCGGCGCGCATGGTCCGCAAGGGTTTGCGCCAGCGCCACCAGCACCGCATCACCGGCGGCGTGACCATGCTGGTCATTGACCTGCTTGAAGTCGTCAAGGTCGTAGATGGCCAGCCCCATCGACAGCCCACCGCGCGCCGCCATCGCCCAGACCTGTTCCGCATGGGCCCGGAACGCGCGGCGATTCTTGACCCCGGTCAGCGGGTCATGCGCCGCGTGGTGCGCATGCTCGAGTCGCAGCAGATAGAGCGAGCGCTCCTGATGTTCAGTGAGATACCGGCCGGTAATGCCGAAAACATTGGCCAGACCAAGGTAGAACAGCTCATACGGCAGAAACTGCGGCGTGACATTCAACCCCTGCACCGTCAGCAGCGCGTGCACGCCACTCGGCACCAGCGCGCACAGCACCGCGTAACGCAGCGGCAATGCCGACATGAAGTAGGTGTACAGCGAGGCCAGCAGCAGGGACTCTTGGGGAAACAAGCCGTCATCGCGGCGGAGCACGAAAATCAGCGCCACCAGTGCCAGATTGGCCACCAGCAAGCCCAGCGTCAGTCCGGATTGCAGGGCCACCACGCGCCACCGCGAACGGGCAATGATGATGGGAACCGCCAGACCCAGCCCCATGACCAGCAGCAGCGATCCGCCCAGCACGTCCAGCGCTTGGGCGGCCACGCACTGGTCGAACCACACGAACAGCAGCATCGAGACGATGCCCAGCAGGTGCAGCACGGTCACCCGCGTGGCATGGGCACCGGCAAAGCGCCTGCGGTAATCGCGCTCTAGTCGCGGGACGAACCGCAACCCGGCAAAACCGATGCGCCGTTGTCGGGCAAAAAGCTC
>TARA_R110000850_G_scaffold112821_5_pt1 | contig 100867 bp, 94 predicted proteins | sample TARA_R110000850 | Tara Oceans TARA_R110000850 (sample SAMEA4397586) | marine metagenome | biome: Polar Biome; feature: [SRF] surface water layer (ENVO:00010504); material: water (ENVO:00002006), including particulate matter (ENVO:01000060) such as... | depth 5 m | reverse complement strand
GTTAGCATAGTTACCTGCTGGCATAACCCAGTTATTAGCATTTTTTTGCATATCGATGAGTTCATCAGCAGCCACCAGACCTGGTGCTGCTAATCCCATCATTGCAATTGATAATGTTTTCAGCTTCATAAAGTTGTCCTCTATTGCTTTTTAGTTTTGTACGTCACGATTTGTTCGGATGAACCTCATGCGTATGACGAACCTTAATCCGACTTCCCGGGTTCGTCAAGAACTTTACACAACTTTTTTATGAGTATTTCCATCTTATTTTCGGGAAGATTTTCCCGACAACATAAGCTTTTGAAATTTAACAACTTTATTTTTCAGCTAAAAATCAGGCATGATCTTTGATCCATCTAATTGCAGACTGAATAGCGGTGAGTGCGCGCTCTCGACCATAGAGCTCTAAAGTCGCATCCAAGGAAGGAGAAATCGTATTTCCTGTTATCGCTACCCGTATTGGCTGTGCCACTTTGCCCATACCAACTTCATGTTTGTCAGCACAGTTCTTGATGACTGAATGAATCGGTTCAGCCAGCCAATCTTTGAGCTCAGTCAATTCTGCCAATACGGCTTCTAATAATGGCAAGCTGGCTTCAGTCAGATTTTTCTGTGCAGCCTTTTCATCATAGGTTTCGACGTCCCGGTAGAAGTACACACTTGATTCCGCCATCTCTTTAAGAGTTTTGGCACGCTCCTGCAACAACACCACAACATCTATCAGTGCTGGACCATCAGCAGGGTCGATACCCAACTCACCCATATGCCAGCTCAAATGCTGTGCAACGTGTTCCGGGGAACTGGTTTTAATATAATGCTGATTAAGCCAGATTAATTTATCCGTATTAAAGCTGGATGCTGCTTTGTTCACATCCTGGATATCGAATAACTGCGTCATCTCAGCAAGAGAAAAAATTTCCTGATCACCATGAGACCAACCTAATCTGACCAGATAATTCAGCAATGCTTCGGGAAGATATCCCGCATCACGATAACTCATGACACTGACTGCTCCATGTCGTTTGGACAGGCGTGCGCCATCATCACCTAAAATCATCGGTACATGAGCAAAAACGGGTGGTTTAGCGCCCAGTGCTTTAAAAATATTTATTTGCCGTGGAGAGTTATTCAAATGATCATCACCACGGATAACGTGGGTCATCTGCATATCCAAATCATCTACCACTACGGTTAAGTTATAGGTGGGCGTGCCATCTGGACGGGCGATAACCAAATCATCCAGCTCACTATTCTCAAAAACCACATTGCCTCGAATGGCATCTTCAACCACCACTTGGCCCACGGTAGGGTTTTTAAAGCGGATAACCGGTTCAACACCTTCTCGGGGAGTGGATAGATGACGGCATCGTCCGTCGTATCGTGGTTTTTGCTTATTGGCACGTTGCTCTTCACGCATTGCTTCCAGTTCGTCTTTACTGCAATAACAGTAATAAGCATCGCCCTGATCCATTAGTTGCTGGATAATTTCCTTGTAACGATCAAAACGTTGCGTTTGATAAAAAGGGCCTTCGTCATAATCCAACCCCATCCATGTCATGCCTTCGAGAATCGCGTTCACCGATTCAGCTGATGAGCGTTCGATATCGGTATCTTCAATCCTTAATACAAAACGGCCGCCATGTTTTCTGGCATAGAGCCATGAAAAGAGTGCGGTACGGGCGCCGCCTACGTGAAGATATCCTGTCGGGCTGGGTGCAAAACGCGTACGAATTGTCATAATCAAAAGTTCTCTGCTAGCTATGTGGATGTATTGCGATAAAGTGCGTTATTGTAACAGTTCAGACGCTGACAATTAGTGAGTCATCAACATGCGTATATTAATTTCATTTCTATCTATTACTGTTTCATCCTTTGCCTTTGCCAGCAGTCTTCAGGCAGACAACTATAAGGTGCAGCAGGTTGCTGAAGGTGTTTTTTACCACCAGGGCAGCCACGAAGAAGCGGATGCTAAGAATCTGGGCGCCATTGCCAATGTTGGTTTTATCATTGGTGAGCAATGCATTGCCGTCATCGATAGCGGCGGCAGTTTTCAGGAAGGTAAGTTATTGCGTAAAACCATCCGCCAGCATAGTGACTTGCCGATCTGTTATGTTATCAATACCCATGTGCACCCGGATCATGTTTTAGGAAATGCAGCTTTTAAGACCGATAAGCCGGAATTTGTAGGTCACGAAAAATTACCGGCTGCAATGGCCAGTCGACAGCAACACTTTGCCAGACAGTTTTCAGAGATTTTGGGTGATGCCTACAAAGGCACCGAGTTTATCGAAGCGAAGACCCTGGTTAAGGTTGGCTCACCATTAACATTGGATCTTGGTAACCGGCCACTGATTTTAACCGCATTTACCACGGCGCATACTGATCATGATTTAACCGTTTATGATGAAAAAACCAGTACATTATGGACCGGTGATTTATTATTCGTTGAACGTATTCCGGCCTTGGATGGCAGTATTAACGGCTGGATTGATGCCCTTGATACCTTAATTGAACATGATGCGACAATGATCATTCCGGGTCACGGTACTGCTTTTAACGGTGAAAACTCAAAAGGCTGGCAGGATTTACTGCGCTATCTGACCACCGTACGTGAAGAGATTAGAGTCATCATTAATGATCTGGGAACCATTGAACAAGCCATTGACTCGGTAGGCACGCAAGAAGCTGAAAAGTGGAAACTTTTTGAAGAATATCATCGTCGAAATGTTACCGCTGCTTTTGTAGAACTAGAGTGGGAATAATAATTATTAGGAGAGCGAAAATGATGGGGCGAAATACAATTTTTTGGGCTGTATTTGCAGTTTTTATGAGTCATAGCTTCATTGCAAATGCTGCAACAGCTGAAGAGGATTTATGGTCAGCGCTTAAACAAACCTATTTTGGTGATCGTGAAATTCATGAAAATGCCGATGATGTTTTGATCCTTGAAGCGCCTACCCGGGCTGAAGATGCTGCCATTGTTCCAATCAGTGTCAAATCGGTTCAGCCACAGACCGCTGAAAGATACATTAAAAACATACATATCATCATTGATAAAAACCCGATGCCGTATTCTGCGAATTTCCATTTATCACCGACACTGGGTGATATTGATATCGCTACTCGGGTCAGGGTCGATCAGTACACCGATATGCGCGCTATTGCAGAAATGAATGATGGTTCTTTGCATATGGTGTCAAAATTTGTCAAAGCCTCAGGAGGATGTAGTGCTCCTGCAGGTAAAGACATGGAAGCCGCTATGGCTCGACTGGGCAAAATGCAGATTCGTATGCGAGAAGCCAACATTGGCGAAACAACAAAGGCACAGGTAGTTGTAAGTCACCCGAATAATAGTGGCTTACAGTTTGATCAAAAAACCCGTGGCTATATTCCACCGCATTATGTGAAAGAAATCGTCATAGATTTTGATGATGAAAACCTGATTACACTTGAGGCTGGCATTTCTATAAGTGAAGACCCAAGTATCCGGTTTACCTTCACGCCGCAAAAACATGGTGTGTTAAAAGCGATGGTGAATGACACTAAAGAAATGACTTACAGCATGGATAAACAAATATAGCGGACATTTTCACTACGCCCATGCAAAAAAAAAGGCCGTTTTAAACGGCCTTTTTTTTGTCGCTGATATCTATCAGAAATTATTGGATGCGACATTCTTTATAAGCTGAAGCCGAGACTTCTTCGTATTTATCTATACCGCCACTTAAACCTTTATCATCGCGGAACTGTGCACCTTTGTCTGCTGGCATATTTTGGTACATATAAGCGGTGTTGACATCTTCGAACTCAGTCTGAGTAAAAGCTTCATCAAGTTTGTCCACTACGCATGAACATTTATGCACACCTTCATAGACGTTTAAATTTGTATTTGCCTGCATACAATCATTGACGTATTGCACCTTAGTCACCGTAGAAAAATCCATATGGTCATCGGCAATAGCGGAGGCACTTAACATGGTCATACTGGCAAACAGGACTGTCAGACTGGTTTTCTTCATTCTCTACTCCTAAAATTTTATTATATGGTGCTGCTGTGACTGGTAATTTGGAAGACAAGTTCCTACACAGGAACAGGATATTGCCACTTTAACGTATTGCCAATCAAACTTTTTGATAGAGCATAATGGCAGTTTAATTTCCTCACAGAAACAACATAGGGTAAAATCCAGCGTTTATTTATCTCACATCAAGCCATGCTAAACGCAGGAGAACATGATGAAAAAATTACTGCTTCATCTCGATACTGATACCGTCGCGAGCACATTTGATCAAGCTGTTGCCTATGACTCCGGCGTGGATAATATTATCGCGCATGGTGGAGCAACGCGTGACAATGTCACCTCTCATGTTCATGGCATGATTTTTACCCGCGGTGGAAAGAACCTGAAAAACAGCGCAATTTTTATCGGTGGTTCAAATGTAGCATCCAGTGAGCTTGTCGGAGAAGCTGTAAAAAAAGCATTCTTTGGCCCCGTTCGAGTTTCGGTCATGCTGGATCCAAATGGGTCTAATACCACCGCAGCAGCAATTGCCCGAAAAGTAATGACTGACTACGATATTACCGGCAAAAATGTGGCGATTCTTGGGGCAGGACCTGTAGGGCAACGAACTGCCTTGTACCTGTTAAAAGAGGGTGCAAGCAAAGTCACCCTAACCTGCCGTAGTATGGCGCGAAGCAAAGCCACTGTTGAACATATGAAAAAAGCCTATGGGGTTGATGTGATTCCCGGTGAAACACGGAGTGATGAAGCCGTTGCTGCATTGCTTAAAGACGCCCATGTGGCTATTGCTGCCGGTCCCGCTGGTGTTTGTATTGTTCCAGAGGCGACCTGGACTGCTAGCAAAACACTCGAAGTGATTGCTGATGTTAATGCGGTTCCACCGTTGGGTGTTGAAGGTATGGAAGTGATGGATAACGGGACGGAAAAACAGGGAGTGCGTTTTTACGGTGCTATTGCGATTGGTAACTTTAAAATGAAGGTACATCGAGGAGCAGTGGCTTCACTGTTTGACACCAATGACTTGTTTTTGGACGAAACCACTATCTACGATATCGCCTGTAAAATTGATAACGCCTAGTGATAGCAATGCAACAACCGGTTTCACCTGTTAAGCTTCAGACGATTTGTATACAGGCTCCGGCAAGACTCCACCTAGGTTTTCTGGATCTAAATGGCGGCTTAGGCCGTCATTTTGGCAGTATCGGTTTGGCAGTAGATAGTCACTATACTAAAATCAGCCTTACTGATTCTGATGATCAGCCCCCCTCAGATACCCCCGTTTCAGACTCTATTCGTCACAAAATCACTAAACTGATTAATCAGTTTTATCTCACGTTAGGGTCGAATATCCCGACTGATTTACGCCAAGTCAACCTCACCATTCACTCGTTGATTCCAGAACATGCGGGGCTCGGCTCAGGCACTCAGCTCGCTCTAGTCATTGGTCAGATACTGGCGAACCATCATCAGCTGGACATTCCCACCGCAAAAATTGCTCTGGCAATGGATCGTGGAAAGCGATCAGGAATTGGGATCAGTACCTTTGATACCGGTGGTTTTGTAGTAGATGCGGGCTTAGGGCCTAACTCACAGACACCGGTCAGATTATTTCAGCATGACTTCCCCTCTCAGTGGCGACTGGTAATGTTGATGGATAAAAGCCATCAGGGCATTCATGGTCAAACTGAAATCCAGGCATTTCAGCAATTGCCTACGTTCCCTTTACAGCACTGCCAGCGTATTTGTCACTTGACGTTGATGCAGCTACTCCCCGCATTAATTGAGCAGGATATTCAATTATTCGGTTCCGCCGTGAGCGAAATTCAAGCCCTGATTGGTCAGCATTTTGCCCCAGCACAAGGTGGCCAGTACACCAGCAAAGCCATAGCCATATTGATGGAACACAGCAAGTCTCTGGGCTTTAACGGCATGGCACAAAGCTCATGGGGTCCAACATCCTGCGTATTTACCGAGAGTCAGTCTCAGGCGGATCAGCTTATCGACGAGCTACGTGGCGTGATTGACGCAGATCCTCAATTGCAGAATATTGAATTAATTAGTGCTGCTGGCGTTAATAAGGGTGCTGGCATTACAATCGACGGCAAGACTTTACATTTTAATAAACAGTGAGGGATTAACATGTCCAAGCGCTCCATCATTCATATGCTCAACCCTATGAAACAAAACAGTCCGTTTGATATCAACATGGCATTGGATGCCGGTTATGACATCATCATGCCTTACAATAACGTTGAGTTGAAAGAGGTTGCTGGCTTAACGCAAGACGCCATTTTTTCTCGTGGCCCTGCCGGTGTAAAAAAGACGGGTATGTTTATCGGTGGAAGAGATATTGGCTTGGCAATGGATATGCTTGATGCAGCTAAGTCTGCAATGGTCCCTCCATTCGAAATTCCGGTATTTGCAGATCCAAGTGGTGCTTTTACCACTGCAGCGGCGTTGGTGGCCTGTGTCGAACGTGAATTAAAGAAACAATTCAAACAGGATTACAAAGGTGTTAAAGCGGTTGTGTTTGGCGGTACTGGTCCAGTGGGACTTGCCACCGCAGTAATTGCCGCACTGCAAGGTGCTGAAACCACAATTGTTGATCACTTTTCACTGGATACCGCTCTGCAGTTTTCTGATGAGGCCCGTAAACGTTACGGGGTAAACTTACGAGCCACCACTGCTGCATCTGATGCAGATAAAGCCCGTTTGTTAAGCGATGCTGATGTGGTCTTCTGTACCGCTAAAGCAGGTATTCAGGTCTTGAATGCTTCTGTGTTGAGCGATGCTAAAAAACTTAAAGTGGCCGGCGATGTAAACGCCGTTGCCCCACTGGGTATTGAAGGTCTCGAGTTAATGGATAACGGCGAACCGCTGAAATTTGCCCCACAATGTCCAAATGCTGTCGGTATCGGCGCACTTGCAGTTGGTAATGTGAAATATAAACTGCAGCAAGCATTACTCAGAGAAACACTGGAAAGTGATAAACCTGTTTATCTGGATTTCCGTAATGCCTTTGAAGGTGCTCGTAAACTGGTTTAAGCATAGAAAGTACAGGAGCCAGTAATGGCTGAACATCCGATGCTCCTGTTGATCGTTGCACAAAGCGCAAGAATGCTGGCGCAATCGGCTAGACGGGAGGGTTATACCCTCCGTGTAGCTGATTGCTTTGCTGACATTGATACCCTCGACGCTGCAGATAGATTTCTGCAACTATCTGCGTTGGATAACCTTGAAGAACATCAATGGCTACAGACCATTATTACCTTAAGTGATGATGAGCCATGCTGGTTAATCTGTGGCACCGGTATCGAACGTTTTTATCCTGCTCTGCCAAAGTTACCCGCTCATATCAAATTTGCAGGGCCCTCATATGAGTGCTTTGAGCAGATTTGCCTCCCTGAAAAATGGATTGCGATACTGGAAAAATTATCTTTACCGCATCCTCCAACAACATTCCAAAAACCCCAGACGGAAAATAGTAAATGGCTAGCCAAATCGGCTGCCAGTTGGGGAGGAACACACATTGTTGAAGCAAATTTGGTACCAGAAAGTCCCGACCGATATTATCAACAATATATTGAGGGTATCAGTGGGTCCGTGCTGTTTCTGGCTGCAGCGGATGACATTCAGTTATTACTTTTCAATGAGCAATTTCCTGTTAATCTCAGCCTGTATAACTTCAGTCTAAACGCTATCTCAAGTGGCCTCCAAATTGAGTTAAAACAACAAAACTTTCTCCATCAGACATTACAAAAACTGACTGAACATCTGTCGTTAATCGGTTTGATGTCATTGGATTTTATTCTCAAGCCATCCGGCGAAATTTTTCTGCTGGAACTGAATCCACGTCCTACCGCTTCCTGTCAGTTATTGCCGGATCATGCTCCCATTATCAGTTGGCAGTTGATGAGTTTGACGGGGGGTATGCCTGAAACAGCGCTTGAACTTCCTGCAAAAAAACGAATCTTATGGTTTTGTTTTGCTCCGGAACAAATCATTATCCCGGTGGATTTTGACTGGCCAGAGTATTGCCATGACTTGCCTGCCGAAGGAAGTGTTATCGATAAAGGTGACATCATTTGCAGTTTAATGCTAGACGAAACCGAGCAGAATAATGCTCATCATCTGGCCACTATATTGGTTCAAAATTTAGCGGTTGCCGCTTGAAAACAGTCCGTTGCTGACCCATATTACTGACAACTTAATCTCAAGGAATCTCGAATGAAACGAATCATGTTGTACCTTGCCACCAATATTGCGGTGTTAGCGGTATTAAGCGTGACAATGCGACTGCTCGGTATAGATAGTCTTTTGGATGAGCAAGGTTCTGGTTTAGATATGACCTCCTTGCTTATTTTTGCGGGAATTATTGGCTTCAGCGGTTCATTCATTTCTCTGGCTATTTCAAAATGGACAGCAAAACGCCTGACCGGCGCAGAAGTAATTACTTCACCCAAAAATCAAACTGAAAAGTGGTTGGTGGATACTGTGTCACGTCAGGCACAACAGGCGGGCATTGGTATGCCTGAAGTGGCCATCTATCAATCACCGCAACCTAATGCTTTTGCCACCGGCATGAATCGTAACAATGCCCTGGTCGCGGTCAGTAGTGGTCTGATGCAATCGATGACACAGGATGAAGTAGAAGCTGTTTTGGCACATGAAGTCAGTCATGTAGCGAATGGCGATATGGTGACCATGGCGTTGATTCAAGGGGTGGTGAATACATTTGTTATCGTATTATCCAGAGTGATTGGCCATCTGGTGGACCGGACGGTTTTCAAAACCGAACGAGGACATGGTCCAGCTTTCTGGATTACCTCAATCATTGCTGAATTAGTGCTGGGTATTCTCGCCAGTATTATCGTGATGTGGTTCAGTCGTCAGCGGGAGTTTCGTGCCGATGCCGGCGCAGCAAGGCTTGTTGGCTCAGGAAAAATGATTGCTGCCTTACAACGCCTGGCAGGCACTGCCGAAGAGGCTTTACCCGATCAATTACATGCATTTGGTATTTCAGGTGGACGTGCAGGGATTTCGGCATTATTTATGACGCATCCTCCGCTTGAAAAACGGATTGAAGCATTACGTTCCGGTCGCATTTAACGCTTAACAGGCTGATTTTGCACTTCAAATCAGCCTGTTATATTTATCAGAACCTTCTCTAAACTGATTAGAGATCTTCGTCTTCAAAGTTGTAATCAAGCTTATCTGAAGGCTTATGAATATAATAACCTTGGGCGTAATCAACACCCAACCGCCATAAAAGAGCAAGACTGACTGCGTCTGAGACAAACTCGGCAATACAGGGTTTTTCAGCCTGCTTTGCCATATCGATTATCGCTTTTATGGCTGCCTGATTTTCAGTATCGTTCGCCATATTTTCGACAAAATTACCGTTGATTTTCAGATAGTCAACATCAAGCACATTCAGACTATGCGAAAATCCTATACCGGAACCAAAATGCTCTAATCCAAATTCACAGCCAATGGCCTTAAGTTTGGCAATAGTATTTTTGGTGTCTTCAATATTATCCACGGCAGCTGTTTCACTGATCTCAAATATCAGCGCCTGCCCGGTCAAATTATGTGCTGAAAGGGTGGCTGATAACCAGTCTACATAATCTTTTTCATGCAGAGTCTGTTCAGAAAGTTTAATAAAAAACCGTGTTTTAGGATGCGTTTTTTGATGTTCTGACAGCATTTTAAGTGCTGTGCGTATGACCCATTTATCCACCTCTGCCATCATCTGCAACTTGACAGCATGCTGAATAAACTCCTCCGCTCGCAAGATTTTGTTTCCGTCCTGCAATCTTAACAGAACGTCATAGAACTCTTGTTGAGGACCGTGCAAAGCAACAATGGGTTGAAAATGAATATTGAATAAATCGTTGTTCAGGGCATTTTGCAACACTGTTTTCCAAGCAGAAAGTTCGCCTGAATCACTCTGGGGCATTTTCTCCTGGAATCGAGCTGTCTGATTGCCGCCAGCATGCTGGGCAATAGTACAGGCTTTATCAGCATTCTCCAGAGCCGTTTGGGCTGAGGCGACATTTTCACTGATACGCGCTATCCCAATACTACAGTGCAAATCGATCATTTTACCGTTGGTATGTGAAACAAAATCAGCAACGCTCTTCAAAAAATCATCGGCTCGTTTATCCACAAAACTTTCGTCGGTGCTGGGGATAATAATGGTAAAGATCTGATCACCGTAACGGCCGACCGTTTCACCCTCTTCGGCTGTTTGTAGCAATAGATCGGCAACACTTTTAATCAGAACATCGCTGGTCGTAAGACCTACAAGCTCTTTAATTTGCTGAAAGTCATCCAGCACCATGTAAAGCAAAGCAGAATCCTGCTGATTTTCAGCTGCCTGGTTAACTGCAAGCTGTAACGCATCTACAAAACGCGTTCGATTGTATAGTCCGGTCAGAAAATCAAAGTCACGTAAACGTTGTAGTTGATCGTTGTCTTCAACAACGGCGACATTGCGATCACGAACAACAACCTGAGTACATTCTTCCCCTTCTACCTGTGCATGGCTGAACTCGATATCCGCATCAAATGCATAACCACCACTCTTCAAACACTGAGCTGTGACCGTAGCCGGTTTCGAATCGACCTGCTCAGTAAACTGACGAAATACCATTTTAAATTTGGCGTGGTCGTCAGGATCAATCAAATCCAGAATTGGCAAACCATCAATGTCTTCCTGTTCTTCATAACCAAACAGATTCAGGTAGGCACTGTTAACATATAAATGCATACCCTCGTGCATATAGGCCACGGCATCTCTGGAGCTTTCCAGTAAAGCTCGGGAGCGTTTTTCACTCTCGCGCAATGCACGTTCATTGCGTCGTCCAAGACGTCGCATAAACAGATTATCCAGTTCACGCTCAACAACGAACTTCAGCCGTTCAATGTCATCTTTCAAGACAACATCCTGAACGCCGGTCCGGAACAATTCTTTTTCAGCGGCTTTATTTTCAGTAATCACAATGCATGGTAAATCCTTACCCAGGCGTTTGATTACGTTAACAATTTCAACAGGAGCCAGCGCTGGCAAATTATCACGGCAAATAAGCAAATCCCAGCTTTGCTTGCTTAATGACTGCTCCAATGCGTCAAAATCATCTTCACGTCCAGCTCTGACCGCATGGCCTGCACTGCGTAATATATTAATAATAGCGTCAGCTTCAGTAAGCGAATCGTCAATAATTAATAACCGTAAAATACCTTCAGCTCTCGCCACGCTGCTCACCTTTAGTAAATTGCACCGGTGTTTTCCCTTCCAGTTGGGTCATGGTTGATGTCATCCAATCGTAAGCCTTTTGATTAACGGCCGTAGCTGACAAATCCTGAATCTCTATCTTAGCGCCAATCACCATTTTGATCACGCCTGGACGTTTAAGAAAGCCTTTTTTTGCCCAAAAGCTGCCGGCATTATGCGCCACCGGAACGACTGGAACAGCTGCTTCCACCGCCAAACGGGCTCCCCCCACCCCAAACCGCCCCATCGTGCCAGGCGGTAAACGCGTCCCTTCAGGAAACACCACAACCATTGCGCCTGATTGTAACCGTTCCTTGCCCTGCTCAATTACCTGATGCAAAGCCTGACGGCCGGCATTTCGATCAATGGCGATTGGCCGCAATGAAGCCAGTCCCCAACCAAAAAAAGGAATCCATAATAATTCACGTTTCAACACCCAGACCTGGGGAGGAAAGACAGCCTGTAAGGCCAACGTTTCCCATGCGGATTGGTGTTTGCATAAAATCACACAAGGTTCTTTCGGAATATTTTCTCGTCCTTCAACTTCCAGTCTCAATCCACAAATAACTTTTAACAACCAGATATTCATTACCGCCCAACGACTAACGACCCAGTAGCGCTGTTTAAACGGTAATGGCCAGATTAGCACGCCAATGACCGAGAATAGAATGGCTGTTATTGCGTAAACGATCAGAAAGATGAATGAACGGAAAATTTGCATCAAATGACGATTTCCAACAATGCATCGGCCACTGCAGCCAGGTTGTCATATACTGGTATATCCTTGGGGATACCTTTCTTCAGAGTCTTTTCACCTTTTCCGGTGCGCACCAGAATGGGTTTGGCTCCAGCAGACTGTGCTGCCTGAATATCTCTCAGCGAATCGCCGACCGCAGGCACATGATCCAGATTCACCCGCAGTCGATGGGCAAGCTCTTTAAACGCTGCGTCTTTAGGTTTACGACAGTCACAATTATCATCAGGCCCATGTGGGCAGAAAAAAATGGCTTCAATGCGTCCACCAACCTGCGCCAGCATACGCCGCATTTTACTGTGTATACGATTAAGGGTTTCGACATCCAAAAAGCCTCTGGCAATGCCGGATTGATTGGTAATGATCACCACCCGATAGCCGGCATAATTCAGTCTCGCAATAGCTTCCAGACTGCCTTCAATGGGCTCCCATTCAGACGGAGATTTAATAAAATCATCCGAATCATGGTTTATCACACCATCACGATCGAGAATTATCAGCGACATATACGCATCCTAATTTTGTAATCGGGAAATATCCGCCACACCCAGAAACAATGCCCGAGTCTGATTCAGTAACGCCAAACGATTATGACGAATTGCTTCATCTTCTGCCATAACCATGACTTCGTCAAAAAACGCATCAATACTGTCGCGCATATCGGCCAGACGACGTAATACACCGGCGTAGTCAGCCTTTTGCATCATCGGAGCAACATCTGCAGAGACTTGTTGTAAGGTCTCAGCCAGTTTTTGTTCGGCCGTTTCTTCCAGTAAATCAGGATTTAATTGATGACCCGCTTCGTAGGCACCGTTTTTCCGCAGAATATTATCAATCCGTTTATTGCCTGCAGCCAGCGCTTCGGCCTGCTCCATCTCACGGAAAGCGGACACAGCCTGCATACGCTGCATAAAGTCCAATGGACGCGTGGGTTTCAAAGCAAGCACGGCTTCAAATACATCACCATGATGGCCGGCATCGGCCGCATAGCCACGTAACCGATCAAACAGATATTGCATCACCGGAGCCACGATTTCTGTTTCAGTAAGCTGTTTATCGTAACTTTGCACTGACTGTTGTATAAGTTCAGCCAGATCCAAATCCAGATTATTCTCGATGATAATTCTCAGTATGCCTAACGCCGCACGACGTAAGGCAAACGGATCTTTGGCACCTGATGGTGGCTGACCAATGCCAAACAGTCCGCACAAGGTATCGATTTTTTCGGCAAGACTTAATGCCTGTCCGGTTTTGCCCTGTGGCAAAGCATCACCGGCAAAACGTGGCAGATATTGCTCATCCATCGCTGCAGACAACTCTTCCTGCTCTCCATCAAGACGAGCATAAAAGTTGCCCATAATGCCTTGCAGTTCGGGAAATTCACCGACCATTTCAGTGACCAGATCACATTTGGCCAACATGGCAGCGCGTTCAGCAAGCGCTATATCACCATCAATTTTGCCCGCAATAAAACCAGCCAGTTTCGCAACTCGTTGGGATTTATCAAAGACCGTACCCAGTTGATTCTGGAACACGATGGTTTTCAGTTGTTCCTGACGATCCGCTAATGGACGTTTTCTATCGGTATCCCAGAAAAATGCGGCATCGCTTAACCGGGGTAGAATTACCCGTTCATTACCGGCAATAACTTGCGCCGGATCACGACTTTCAATATTACACACTGTAATAAAAAATGGCAGTAACTTGCCAGCCGCATCTTCTACCGGGAAATATTTTTGATGGCCCTGCATTGAAGAGATCAGTGCCTGCGAGGGCAATTCCAGAAAACGCTTTTCAAACTCCCCCGATAATGCAACCGGCCATTCCACCAGTCCGGTGACTTCATCGAGCAATTCATCATCAATAATGGCCTGACCACCCAGTTGGCTGGCCAATTCTTTGACCTGTCCGCGAATGGCTTCGCGACGCTCAGCAAAATCAACCATCACATGCCCTTCGCTAAGCAATTGTGGCGCGTAGGTTTGGGGACTACTGATTCGAATTGCCTGTGGATGATGGAAACGATGTCCATAACTAAGCTGATTGGATTGTACGCCCAGCAAGCTGGCCGGAATAATCTCATCCCCCAGCATCAAAATCAGCCAATGCACAGGCCTGACAAATTCTTCGGATAAACTGCCCCAACGCATTCGTTTGGGTATGGGCAATGCCGCCAAAGCCTGTTTAACTATCTCCGGCAGTAATTCAGTGGCAGCCTGTCCCGACTGTTTTTCGCGATAGACTAACCAGGCACCTTTATCCGTTTCCAGCGTTTCCAGAGCATCGACATCCACACCACAGGAACGGGCAAAGCCCTGCAATGCTTTGGTCGGGTTACCCTCTTCGTCAAAACCGGCGGTAACAGCAGGTCCACGTTTTTCAATCTGCCGATCCGCCTGGTGGCTCTGCATTTCTGTGATGACAACGGCTAAACGACGTGGACTCGCATAGGCTTTTGAAGTTGAGAAAGTGAGTTCAGCCTCCGCTAATCCTTTTTCGACACCTTTCAGTAAAGCTTCACTCAGAGTCGAAAGGGCTTTAGGCGGTAATTCCTCAGTGCCAAGTTCTAACAGGAAATCACGTACATCACTCATGACTGCACCTCATCCTGTTTGCTTAACATCGGAAAGCCCAGAGATTCACGTCGGTCATAGTAAGCCTGAGCTACTGCTCTGGCCAGTGTTCTGACCCGCAGGATAAAGCGCTGTCGTTCTGTAACCGAAATCGCTTTACGTGCGTCGAGCAAATTAAAGGTATGTGATGCTTTTAAAACCATTTCATAAGCAGGTAATGGCAAGCCCGCTGCAATCATTCTTTCACTCTCTTTTTCACAGGTATCGAACTGTTGAAACAGATGTTCAGTATTGGCATGTTCAAAGTTGTAGGTCGACATTTCTACTTCATTCTGGTGAAACACATCGCCATAAGTCACTTTACCTAATGGACCATCTGCCCAGACCAAATCATAAACACTTGCAACGCCTTGCAGATACATGGCGATACGTTCCAGACCATAGGTGATTTCGCCGCTGACGGGTTTACATTCGAGGCCGCCAACCTGCTGGAAGTAGGTGAACTGTGTCACCTCCATGCCATTGAGCCAGACTTCCCATCCGAGGCCCCAGGCACCTAATGTTGGTGATTCCCAGTTATCTTCTACAAAACGTATATCGTGAATAGTGGTATCAATTCCCAGCATTCTTAATGAACCCAGATACAGCTCCTGAATATTCAATGGAGAGGGTTTGATCAAAACCTGAAACTGGTAATAATGCTGCAGTCGGTTCGGGTTATCACCATAACGTCCATCTGTTGGGCGACGGGATGGTTGTACATACGCCGCACTCCACGGCTCCGGGCCAATAGCTCGCAGGAAGGTTGCCGGGTGGAATGTGCCCGCTCCAACCTCCATATCATAGGGTTGCAATAACACACAGCCTTGTTCTGCCCAGTATTGTTGCAGACGTAGAATCAGTTCCTGAAAAGTTTTTGGCGTGGCCGCCACAGTTGCCGCAGAATCACTCATTGAGAAAATTGTCTTCGCATAACTAAAAATGTACTGATTATAGCGAATAAAGCAGTGGCTTGTAGAGACAACTCAGTAATGAATTTACAGGCTCGACGATTTGACTAATGCGACTGTCACCGCAAAGAAACAGATACGGTACAATGCAGCGACCCATTAATCGTTAAAGAGCAGAATTATGTCGCGACATATCGGCATCGTGATGGATCCCATTTCAGCCATCAATATCAAAAAAGACAGCAGTTTTGCGATGCTGTTGGCCGCCCAGGCCAAAGGCTGGACGATTCAGTACATGGAACAACAGGATCTGTATCTGAGTCAGGGCAAAGTGATGGCCAGCATGCGGGATTTACAGGTCACAGAAGATGCCAACAACTGGTACCAACTTGGCGAACCAACAACCCGCAGACTTAGCGAGCTTGATGCCATCCTGATGCGCAAAGATCCACCATTTGATATGGAATATATCTACAGCACATACCTCTTGGAACAGGCTCAGTCTGAGGGTGTATTGGTGGTGAACCATCCACAAAGCCTGCGTGATGCCAACGAAAAACTGTTTACCGCATGGTTTCCGCAATGTTGTCCGCCCACCTTAGTCACCCGAAAAAAACAATTGATGCGTGAATTTCAGCAACAACATGGCGATATTATTATCAAACCATTAGATGGCATGGGCGGCGCTTCCATTTTCAAAGTCAGCCAAGGCGATCCGAATTTTTCGGTGATTGTCGAAACGCTGACCGAGCAAGGCAAAAAATCGGTGATGGTGCAACAGTATTTACCGGCTATTAAAGACGGTGATAAACGTATTTTGTTGATTAACGGTGAGCCGGTGCCTTGTGCGTTAGCCCGTATTCCTGCCGATGGCGAAACGCGCGGTAATCTGGCAGCGGGAGGGAGAGGTGAAGGCCGACCTTTAACAGAAAGAGACCGCTGGATTTGTCAGCAGGTTGGGCCAAAATTACGCGAAAAAGGTCTGTTATTTGTTGGTTTAGATGTGATTGGCGATTATCTGACCGAGATTAACGTCACCAGTCCAACCTGTATCCGTGAACTGGATCGGCAATTCAACCTGGATATTGCCGGTGATTTGATGAATTGTATTGAGGCACATTTATGAAGACTGTTTTAAACAGCCTTATATTGGTGATTGGATTAAGTTTATTAAGTGCATGCGGTGATCAGGATCGCGCCTTACAAGCCAAGTTTTATGCCTTTGGCACCGAAATCGACGTCAGTCTTTACGGTGTTGATGAAGAAACCGCAACCAAAACCATTGATGCTCTGGAGCAATCCTTTTCAGAAGTAAATGACCTGTGGCATGCCTGGCAACCCAGTGTGTTAACCAAAATAAATGACGCAATTGCTGCAGAACAACCTATCGCGGTAGAAGACAATGTTGCCAGCGTGATTTTACTGGCTCAGAAACTAGCCAAAGACAGTGGCCATTTGTTTAATCCAGCAGCCGGTAATTTATTTGCATTATGGGGATATGAGCAGGATGACTGGTTTGAATCCCGCCCACCTCCTGCACAGGCTGATATCGATGCATGGCTGGCCGTCAGCCCAACGATGGATGATATCGTTATCGAAAATGGTCAATTAACCAGTAATAACACTGCTGTCAGACTCGGTTTTGGCGGTTTTGCCAAAGGTTATGCGGTCGATAACGCCATCGCAATTCTGCAGCAACAGGGTATTGAAAATGCCGTGGTCAATATTGGTGGTGATTTACGGGCGATAGGAACTCATGGCGAGCGTCCCTGGATTATTGGTATTCGCCACCCCAGACACGACAGAGTGTTAGCCTCGGTGGCAGTCAGTGATGATGAAAGTGTTTTCAGTTCCGGTGATTACGAACGATTTTTTACCTACGAAGGTAAACGCTACCCACATATTTTGGATCCACGTACTGGTTATCCAGCTGATCAGGCAATGTCCTCAACGGTAATTCATGAAAATGCTTCAATGGCGGATGCCGCTGCAACAGCAATATTTGTGGCCGGAAGCGACTGGCCAACCATTGCAGCAGAAATGGGAATTGATATGGTAATGCTGGTGACAGAAGATGGTCAGGTTGAAATGAGTCCTGCTATGCAGAAACGCGTCAGATTAACCGGACATGATGCCGAACCGGTGATTCGCGAAATTCCCCACGAGTGAGCGAATGATTTCGACCAGCAGTGCCACTGATCGGATGATACTGACCCTTATCGGGTCGGTTATTTTGCATGTCATCGTGGTGTTTACCATCAGTTTTAATGTTTTTTCTCCACCGACCAACGCCCCGGTCAATCAGCTTGATATCACTTTGGTTAAACAACAAACCGAGCAGGCACCGGAAGAAGCCAGTTATCTTGCCCAGGTCAATAATGAAGGTGGTGGCGAAACCGATGAAAAATCACCTGAACCTACGCCGGAGCTAGCGGTACCTATTGCCGAAGAGACTCCGGCATCAACAGATCCCGTATCTCCCGCGGTTACGGAACTGGATCCGGTTCCTGTAGAACCGGTTAAACCCGAACCTGTTGTGGAACCGGCTCCGCCTGTTGAACCATCCACTCCAGCAGAGGCGCCAGCTGAAAAGGTGGTTCCAGAGCCACCAGCTGAAAAAACAGTTGTTGAAGCAAAACCTGAACCCAAAACCACCAGCAAAAAAGTTACGGCTGAAAATGCTGATCGTAAGGTAGAGACGTCTGAAATTGTCGCTGAAGAGACCGTTGAAGAAACGGCAGAGATTACGCCAAACATTTCCGGGGCAGAGCTGATTGCCCGTGCAAGAAGCGAAATCGGATCACTGCAAAGCACACTGGAATATAATAGCCGGGCATTAAGTGAAACACCAAAAAAACGTCGCATATCAGCAGCTACCAAGGAATATTCTGCCGCCGCCTATATGCGGGCCTGGGCAATGAAAGTCGAACGAATTGGCAACATGAATTATCCGCAGGAAGCCAAGGATAAGGGCGTTAATGGGAGCTTGATGTTATCAGTGGATATCAAACCGGATGGCAGTGTTCCACCCGATGGCATTGTAGTATCACGATCATCCGGGCATAAGGTACTGGATGATGCCGCCGTGCGAATTGTGCGTTTAGGTGCTCCGTATGCCGCAATCCCCGAGGATGTTCTGCAAAATAATGACATGCTTACCATTATCCGCACCTGGAAATTTGAAAGTGCCCGAGGCCTGTCGGCCCGTTAGTTCTTCAGTCCGTATTTTGTTGTTGATATAACTGATACCCCGTCTCGGCCTTACTGCGGTTGTTATAACTCAACGGCAATTCCGACTTCAGCTTTTCTGCAATTTGCTGTAACACTTCCAGTGAGCCGTGACGTAACTCCAGCTCGACTTCATGTATGACCGCCTTGTTGTTACCCGAAACGGCTTCACCAAAGTCGTACGCCAGTTCAATCAGGGTATTCTGATCGGCCTCCAGCATAAGGATATCCCGGTCAAATTCAGTATAGAACAGACGCTGCAACTGCTTCCAGCTGCCACTGTCATCGACAATCGGCGCTATGGGTGTCTGGCGAAGCAATGGCAGATCAAACTCACCATTGATGATCGGATGTTCCCACTCTTCACGCTGATGCAGACCATCTTGAACCTTGCCACTGGTTTTCACGGTTTGCAGCCATTGATCGTCGATCTGTCGCCTGCGTAAAGCGATGCCCTGCTGTTTCAGTTTCAGTTGCGGGGTATCAAAATATTCCGTCCGCAGATGCAACTGCTTTTGCTCACTGACCATGGCTTGCAGCCATTCCAGATCAGCAAGATTCAGTTTGGTCTCGCCATTCACGGCGAGTTTCATTTCCTGTTCAAGACTCATTTCAGTAACGGCTTCAGGTAATGTCCGGTATGCGAACGTGGATATTCAGTGATTTGCTCAGGCGTGCCGACAGCAATCACTTCACCGCCGCCAGCACCACCTTCAGGGCCCATATCAATTACCCAATCGGCGGTTTTTACTACATCCAGATTATGCTCAATCACCACGATAGTGTTACCGCGGTCGCGTAAGTGATGCAAGACTTTCAGCAGTTGCTCAATATCGTAAAAATGTAGCCCGGTAGTCGGCTCATCAAGGATATACAGCGTTTTACCGGTATCACGTTTGGATAATTCTTTGGCCAGTTTGACCCGCTGCGCTTCACCGCCGGAAAGCGTTGTAGCGTTCTGCCCCAGCTTGATATAGGTCAGGCCGACATCGATCAGGGTTTGCAGTTTTTTTGCCACCACCGGAATATTTTCAAAAAACACATTGGCATCTTCGATAGTCATATCCAGCACTTCAGTGATGGTTTTACCTTTATAGCGAATATCCAGGGTTTCCCGATTGTAACGCTTACCTTTGCAGACATCACAAGGCACATAAATATCGGGCAAAAAGTGCATTTCGACCTTAATCAGACCGTCACCCTGACAGGCTTCACATCGTCCACCTTTAACATTAAAACTGAATCGCCCCGGCCCATAACCCCGAGCCCGTGCTTCCTGAGTGCCGGCAAATAATTCACGAATTGGGGTAAATAAACCGGTGTAAGTGGCCGGATTGGATCGTGGTGTCCGGCCAATTGGGCTTTGGTTAATCGCTACTACCTTATCCAGCTGATCCAGGCCCAAAATTTCGGTATGTGGAGCCGGTTCATCTGAAGCACCGTTCAGAGTTTTAGAGGTCAATTTAAGCAAGGTTTCATTAATAAGCGTCGATTTACCGGAACCAGATACGCCGGTCACACAAGTCATCAGACCGATCGGAATATCGACATCGACATGTTTCAGGTTATTACCGCAGGCACCACGCAGACCAATGGATTTACCGGCATGGGCGGTTTCGCGTTTCGCTGGTATTTCAATTTTTCGCCGACCAGAAAGGTACTGTCCGGTAAGCGAATGCTCACTTTTCATAATATCTTCTGGTGTGCCCTGCGCCACAATTTCACCGCCATGAACACCGGCACCCGGCCCGATATCCAAAACATAATCGGCACTGCGAATCGCGTCCTCATCATGTTCAACTACAATCACCGTATTTCCCAAATCACGCAGCCGGGTCAGTGTTCCCAACAGACGATCATTGTCACGTTGATGCAAGCCAATGGAGGGTTCATCGAGGATATACATCACACCGACCAGACCGGCACCGATCTGGCTGGCCAGCCGGATACGCTGCGCTTCACCACCAGATAAGGTATCGGCACTGCGCGCCAGCGAAAGGTAATCCAGCCCGACATTAACCAGAAAACTTAATCGGGCACTAATCTCGCTGACTATCTTGCTGGCTATCTCGCCTCGTTTACCCGGCAACTGTAATTGCTGGAAAAACTCGGTGGCTTCACCAATCGGCATCGCCGTTATTTCTGGTAAATTGGTTTCATTGATAAATACATTTCGAGAGGCTTCGCGTAAGCGGGTGCCATGACAATCCGGACAGGCTCTGATTGAATGGAATTTCGCCAGTTCATCGCGCACACTACCTGATTCAGTCTCATGATAGCGGCGTTGCAGGTTGGGAATTATGCCTTCGAAAGCATGTTTACGGCTCACCCGTTTGCCACGATCACTGATATAACTGAAATCAATTTCAGTTCGACCACTGCCATACAAAATCACTTGCCGGACATTTTCAGGTAATGAATCAAATGCCGCATCAATATCAAATTGAAAGTGATCGGCTAGCGATAGAATCATTTGATAATAATAGGCATTACGACGATCCCATCCGCGAATGGCACCGGCGGCCAAACTGAGTTCAGGGTGTGCAACGACTCGGGAAGGATCTACAAACTGCTTAATACCCAGACCATCACATGTCGGGCAGGCACCGGCCGGATTATTAAAGGAAAACATGCGCGGTTCGAGCTCAGCAATCGAATAACCACATTCAGAACAGGCAAAACGGGCCGAAAATAAAGTTTGGTCCGCGTCATCATCCATTGAGACGACTTTGGCCACACCATCGGCTAATTTCAAAGCCGTTTCAAACGATTCCGCCAAACGCTGCTGTAAGTCTTCACGAACTTTAAAACGATCTACTACGGCTTCAATAGTATGTTTTTTGCGTAATTCGAGCTCCGGTGGCTCGTCCAATTCAACGACTTCACCATTGACTCTGGCACGAACAAAACCTTGCGCTCTCAGGCCTTCAAACACTGACAGATGTTCACCCTTGCGATCCTGAATCACCGGTGCCAATAGCATTAAACGTTTGCCTTCGGGCATCGCTAATACAGTGTCCACCATCTGGCTGACGGTCTGGGCTTCCAGCGGCAGGTGATGGGTTGGACAGCGCGGCTCACCGGCTCGCGCCAGTAATAATCTCAAATAATCATAGATTTCAGTGATGGTACCGACGGTGGAACGCGGATTATGCGATGTCGACTTCTGTTCAATCGAAATCGCCGGTGAAAGCCCTTCGATATGATCCACATCGGGTTTTTCCATCATCGATAAAAACTGTCGGGCATAGGCTGACAGCGATTCCACATAACGCCGCTGACCTTCTGCATATAAGGTATCAAAAGCCAGTGACGATTTGCCTGAGCCAGACAAGCCGGTAATCACAATCAGCGCATCTCTGGGCAGGTCCAGATCGATGTTTTTCAAGTTATGCGTACGGGCGCCGCGAATACTGATTTTTTTCATGCCTGTTCCGTAGTAAAATCCAACGGATCAATATACTCTGTCACCCTATCATGACGCAAAAGCAAGCCACACCTGACGCACTTAGTGCGCTGGAGAAACGTACTATTTCCGGTTTATCTGTCATCTTCGCCCTGCGTATGCTGGGTTTGTTTATGATTTTGCCGGTATTTTCGCTCTCCGCTCAACAATATTCACACAGCACGCCTTTATTAATAGGTCTGGCGATTGGTGCCTATGGTTTAACGCAGGCGCTGTTGCAAATTCCATTTGGCATGCTCTCCGACCGGATTGGTCGTAAGAAGGTTATCTATCTGGGTCTGATCCTGTTTGCCCTGGGTAGCCTGTTAGCCGCCATGGCAGATTCAATCTACACTGTCATTGTTGGCAGATTATTACAAGGCAGTGGCGCGATTGCCGCCGTAGTGATGGCCTTAACCGCAGACCTTACCCGCGATCAACATCGCACAAAAGCGATGGCCGCCATTGGTATCAGCATTGGTTTATCTTTTTCAGTGGCGTTAGCCAGTGGCGCGGCTTTAGAAAGCTGGATTGGACTGGATGGTCTCTTCTGGGCCACTGCATTAATGGCTATTTTTGGCATGCTGGTATTGCATTGGTGGGTCCCCACTCCTTATAAACACAAACAACATCAGGATATGAAACCTGCCCGTGCGCAAATTGGTGAGGTATTGGCAAATACCTCCATTATGCGGCTGGTGGCCAGTATTCTGATTCTCCATTTATTACTCACCTTAAGCTTTTTTGCACTGCCGATTGCTTTGCAGGATTATGCTGGTGTCGCCAAAGCGGATTTAGCCTTAACCTATTTACCAGTGTTATTACTGGCGTTTATCTGCATGGTGCCGTTTATTCTGCTGGCCGAAAAACAGCGTAAAATGAAACTGGTTTTTACCGGCGCAATTGCTGTACTGGCCGTCGCTCAGGTCGGTTGGGCTCTATTACCCGGTTCATTGGCCATGCTGATGATTTGCTTATGGTTATTTTTCACCGCATTTAATATTCTTGAAGCCAGCTTGCCTTCGATGATGTCCAAACTCAGTCCTATTAAAAACAAAGGCACCGCGATGGGCATCTATTCCAGTGCGCAATTTATTGGCGCTTTTCTGGGCGGTATATTGGGTGGCGTTATATATAGTTTCGGTGATATCAGCTGGATCTTCTGGTCAGCGGGGCTCATTAGTGCAGGTTGGTTAATTATGATGTTGCCGATGCAAGCCCCAAAACATTACAGTAGCCGCATTGTTCCATTAAACGAAGTCACCGCCGAGACTGCTGATGAGTTTGTAGAACGGCTGAATGCAATCAAGGGCGTGGTTGAGATCGTCATAGTGCTGGAAGAGAGGATTGCATACGTCAAATACCTCGCCGATGATGTAGATCTACATGAACTCGAAGCATGTCTGATTTATGCGTAAAATGAACCAAAATTTGAATTAGTAAAGGAATTCACCATGTCAGTAAACAAAGTTATTCTGGTTGGCAGACTCGGGGTTGATCCTGAAAGCCGGGCATTTCCTAATGGTGGTTCGATCTGTAATTTGCGGATTGCGACCTCAGAAAGCTGGCGTGACAAACAAACCGGTGAGCGCCAGGAACGTACCGAATGGCATCGTGTCGTGTTACGTAATAAACTGGGTGAAATCGCTCAGCAATATCTGCGCAAAGGCTCACAAGTCTATATTGAAGGCCGTATTCAGACCCGTAAATGGCAAAACCAGCAAGGTCAGGATCAATACACCACCGAAATCGTTGGTAACGAAATGACCATGCTGGACAGCAAAGGTGCGGGTGGTGGCGGAAGCAACGATAATCAGGATTACAACCAAAATCGTCCTTCTCAACCAGCAGCGAAAAGTAACTACAACAATCCACAACCTGCTTCAGCATCTGCGGGTCCGGATTATGGTTCAGGCGGTGAAGCAGATTATTACGATGATGATATTCCGTTCTAATCATTAGCAGAAACCTACAAAAAGGCCCCTGAAATAGGGGCTTTTTTTTGGAAAATTGATCAGATAAAACCGCTCTAACCGCTCCATAATTGAACATTATCATTGAAATTCGCACAATTCTGGTGCAACAAACATTTACTGTCGTAACCTAAAAACAAGTCAAGCTATTGTTTTTAATTGATATCTAAACACTTTATGAAGTTGGCCTAGATCCTGCGTTAACACCTGCAGCGTGTTAGAGGTGTTTTTATCACACCAAAAGAACAGCAATAGGGTCTCTAGGGTTCCGGTTATGTAAATAATGTCTGGACCGAGAGTGACCGACCTTCACAGCGAAGGTTACACGGAGGGATAAAAGCCCGGGAGATTGTTTGAATAAAACATCTCTTTCACCGTGTTCTTAACCTAAGCTGTGAGGTACTACCAAAATGAAGCGCACTTTTTACCGCATCGGCAGCGTTTTGCTGCTTTCACTCTCTTTTATTATTTCCCCATTAACAGCACACGCTGAAACCAAAGATAAATTCAGTATTGCCTGGACAATTTATGCCGGCTGGATGCCATGGGATTACGCTGACAATGCAGGCATCGTTAAAAAGTGGGCCGATAAATACGATATCGAAATAGATGTCGTGCAGATAAACGATTACATCGAATCTATTAATCAATATACCGCTGGCCAGTTTGATGGTTGCACCATGACCAATATGGATGCTCTGACCATTCCTGCTGCGGGTGGTGTCGATAGTACAGCCTTAATCATCGGTGACTTTTCCAACGGCAATGATGGCATCGTGCTGAAGGGCGCAGATAAAAAGCTTGCTGATATTAAAGGTCAACGGGTCAATCTGGTCGAATTATCCGTTTCGCATTACCTGTTAGCGCGTGCTTTGGATAGCGTCGATATGAGTGAACGCGATGTGACCGTAGTCAACACCTCAGATGCCGATCTGGTAGGCGTATTTAATGCGTCGGATGTCACCTCTACAGTCACCTGGAATCCATTACTGTCAGAAATCACTGCTATTCCAGATACGACCAAGGTATTTGATTCCTCCGATATCCCGGGCGAAATCATCGACCTGTTAGTGGTTAACAGTGAAACGTTAGAGGCTAATCCGGCTTTTGGTAAAGCGTTAACCGGTGCCTGGTATGAAATCATGGCCAAAATGCAAGCAGGTGATGAAGAAGCCTTAACGATGATGGCTGAAGCATCAGGAACCGATCTGGCAGGCTATCAAGCACAGCTGGATGCAACCAACATGTTCTACACAGCCGCTGAAGCGGTCAGTTTTGCTAACAGCGATCAGCTGCAAGCAACGATGAAACACATAACTGACTTCTCGTTTGATCATGGTCTGTTAGGTGATGGCGCGATGGATGCCGATTTTATCGGTATTGCCTATCCTGATGGTGATGTGGCAGGTAATAAAAACAACGTTAAACTCAGATTTGATTCCAGTTTCATGAAAATGGCTGCGGATAACGCCCTTTAAGTTAAGAAACACAGGGAGTTTCTCGTGAAGAGACTGATCAATCAGCGTCCAGGTACTCTAGGAAAATGCTTGCTGGGTCTATTGCCATTCGTTGTTATTGGGATTGTTTATTTTTACTTTTCCAGTGAACGTCTGGCAATTAATCCGAATGATAAGTTGATGCCATCAATGCAGTCTTTTATCGATGCGGTGTCTTATCTGGCATTTGAGCCCAACAAGCGTACCGGTGATTATGTACTGTGGGCGGATACTGCTGCCAGCCTGCAAAGACTAGGACTCGGTGTCGGCATCAGTGCTTTGACCGGTCTGATTATCGGCATTCTGGTCGGCATTATTCCATTGGTCAGAGCTGGGATAGCACCGGTGATAACCATCATTTCACTGGTGCCACCTTTAGCCATTTTGCCAATATTATTCATTATATTCGGGTTGGGTGAACTCTCCAAAGTGATGCTGATTGTGCTCGGCATCACGCCCTTTCTGATTCGAGACGTACAACTCAGGGTGATGGCATTACCGCATGAAATCATCATTAAAGCCCAGACATTGGGTGCCAACAGCTGGCAACTGATTCTTCGAGTGGTATTACCTCAAGTGTTACCCAAGCTGATTGATGCCGTTCGCTTGAGTCTGGGATCAGCCTGGTTATTTCTGATTGCGGCAGAAGCCATTTCTGCCACCGAAGGACTGGGCTACCGCATTTTTCTGGTTCGACGCTATATGTCGATGGACATCATTTTGCCTTATGTGGTGTGGATCACCCTGTTGGCCTTTTTGATGGATTACCTGCTAAGACGCCTGTCAAAAAGCGTCTTCCCCTGGCATGCGACCGACCAGGGGGAAAACAAATGAACGATATCAAGATCAAAAATCTGTGGAAGGAATACGGCGACAATATTGTGCTGGAAAATATCAATCTTGATGTCAAAGCTGGCGAATTTGTGACGCTGGTGGGTGCATCAGGTTGTGGCAAAACCACTTTTCTGAAAATGCTGTTGGGCACTGAGCAACCCACGCGAGGTGAATTGCTGTTAAACGGTAAACCAATAGCTAATGAACCGGGTGCTGATCGCGGCATCGTGTTTCAGAAATACTCGGTATTTTCCCACCTTAACGTCGTCGAAAACGTGATGCTGGGTGAGGAACTGAAGGAATCCCCCCTACTGGGACGCTGCTTTGGCAAAAAACGTCAGGCTATTCGTGAACGGGCGATCGCTTTGTTGGAAAAGGTCGGTCTCGACCACGCTTTAACCAAATATCCCAGCGAATTGTCAGGTGGTATGCAACAACGGCTGGCAATCGCCCAGGCTTTAATTAAACAGCCACAAATTCTGTTACTGGATGAACCCTTCGGTGCACTGGATCCGGGTATTCGATCCGATATGCATGAGTTGATTCTGGAGATATGGCGCGAGACCAATATCACGATATTTATGATCACTCATGATCTCTCCGAAGGTTTCTCCCTGGGGACCCAACTGCTGGTCTTTGATAAACAGCGACATGATCCGGATCAGCCTAACCGCTATGGGGCGTCGATCACTTATGACATACCGGTAGGACGTTCCAAAAAACAAATCAATAATGATTTTCAAGATACGTTGATGACACAACAGGCTATAAACAATGACTGAAATTACCCAAGACAAAGACGTTTTATATCAAGACACGCTTCCAGGTGGAGCTCACTGGTCAATGCTGATGCGAAAAGGCACCACCCTGCGGCTGATTGACCAGGAAGGCGGCGCCAATGTCGGCATGTTGTTTTACAACCCTGAGAATACGCTGGAACGCTACAACACTCCCGACACCTTGAAATGTCAGCATACCTTCAAACTCACCAAAGGCCATTGCCTTTATTCTGATATGGGCCGCATCTTTTGCTCAATTACAGAAGATACGCTTGGCTGGCACGATACCGTGGGTGGCAATCTGACCAATGCTGCGTTGGAGGAAAAATGGGGCATCAAAAATTACCAGCAGTTTCGAAATGATTGGACCATCAGTGGTGAACAGGCCTTTTTAGTCGAATTGGCCAAATATGGTCTGAATAAACGCGATATGGCAGCCAATCTTAATTTGTTTAGCAGTATCAAAACAGATGATCTGGGCAATATGAGCTATGTCGAAAACCACAGTAAAGCCGGTGATTATGTGGATCTGCGCTTTGAAATGGATACCCTGGTGCTGTTCCACACCTGCCCACATCCGATGAACACGGCAGCGACCTATCCGAAAAAACCGGTTATCTATCAAATTCGAAATGCTGCCGCCCTCACTGAAGACGATCTGTGCCTGAATGCCTGTGCCGAAAACCAGCGTGGTTTTGAAAACAATCGTCTCTATCACCTGTGTGGTCATCATTAACGAAAAAGGACAAACAGATCGTGATTAAAGAAAGTCATTTGAATATTAATCAGGCAGCCCGTTACGAAGAAGTACTGGCCGGTGATTATTGGATGCAACCGCTGCTGAAAAACCAGACGTTGCGCATTGTCGATTTACATGGAAATCAGGCAGCAGATACATTGTTCTATAGTGTTGCTGATCCTGCTGAACGCTACAGCGCGATAGATACCATTCGCGAACAAAAAAATGTTTACCTGACTGCCGGCACCACCTTACTGACCAATATGGGAAATCCCATGTTAACCATTACCGCCGACACCTGCGGTCGTCACGATACCCTGGGCGGAGCCTGTGCTACGGAATCCAACACCGTGCGATACGCACTGGAAAAGAAAACCATGCATGCCTGTCGGGACAGCTGGATGTTGGCTGTTGCTGAAAACGAACAGTTCGGCATCAGCAAACGCGATATCACTCATAACATCAATTTTTTTATGAATGTACCGGTCACTAAACAAGGTGGGTTGACCTTTGCAGACGGTATTTCTGAAGCCGGTAAATACGTTGAAATGCAGGCTGAAATGGATGTCATCGTGTTGATTTCTAATTGTCCTCAGCTCAATAACCCTTGTAACGCCTACAACCCGACACCGATAGGCCTTTATATCTGGGATTGATGATTCACACAGTAATAACGTGTTTTAAGACGACTTGAAATGCGCCGGAATGAAGTGGGACGACCCACACCTTGAGATGATAAAACCATGTTCAAGAAGATTTTAATTGCCAACCGCGGGGCTATTGCCACCCGAATTATTCGCACCCTCCAGCAAATGGGTATTCAGGCTGTCGCCATCTATGCCGAAGCCGATCGTGACTCATTGCATGTCAGTTATGCCGATGAGGCCTTTTCGCTTGGAGAGGGCCGCGCTGCAGACACTTATCTGAATCAACAACGCATTCTTGAAATTGCCAGAGAAACCGGTGCCGAAGCGATTCATCCCGGTTATGGTTTTTTGAGTGAAAACTCCAACTTTGCACGACAATGTGAAGCCAGTAATCTGGTATTTCTGGGGCCCACACCGGAACAGATGGAAGCCTTTGGTCTGAAACACAGTGCCAGAGCGCTGGCTCAGCAAAACGATGTGCCGTTATTGCCAGGTTCAGAATTACTTGAGGATATTGAACAGGCGCTTGCTATTGCTCAGACCATTGGTTATCCGGTGATGCTGAAATCCACCGCCGGCGGTGGTGGTATCGGCATGAGTCGTTGTGATACCGAAGATGAACTGAAGAATGCTTTCAATTCCGTCAAACGGCTGGGCGCCAATAATTTTTCCAATGATGGCGTGTTTATCGAAAAATTTATCACCCAGGCCCGGCATATTGAAGTACAAATCATTGGCGATGGTCAGGGTCATGTGCTGGCACTGGGCGATCGGGACTGCTCCAGTCAGCGACGTAATCAGAAAGTTATCGAAGAAGCGCCTGCGCCGAATATTCCAGACAACGTTCGTCAGTCTATGCATGAGGTTTCCGTCCGGCTGATGGCCGCTGTCCATTACCACAGTGCCGGTACCGTGGAATTTGTCTACGATGCCCAGTCACATGATTTTTATTTTCTGGAGGTCAATACCAGGCTGCAGGTTGAGCATGGTGTAACCGAAGCCATTTATCAGGTGGATCTGGTTCGCTGGATGATTGAAGTCGGTGCTCAGGAAAGTACACTGCCTGCTGAAGCGCCTAAACCTCATGGCCATGCCATACAAGTACGCTTGTATGCCGAAGATCCATTCAAAAAATTCCAGCCATCAGCCGGTCTGTTAACTGAAGTAGAATTTCCTGAACTGTCAGATTTACGTATTGATCACTGGATTAAACCCGGCATTGAAATCTCGCCGTTTTTTGATCCGATGCTGGCCAAAGTAATCAGCTATGCACCAACACGCGAATCAGCGCATGCAAAACTTCTCACAGCACTGAAAAAAATCAGCATCTACGGTATTGAAACCAATACCGACTATCTCAGCCATATTTTGAATGATGCGGCCTTTTTATCCGCCAGCATTACCACCCGTCATCTGGACAGCTTTGTCTATTACCCCAATACTTTCAGCGTGTTATCGCCGGGCACCATGACCACAGTACAGGATTATCCCGGCCGGCAAGGTTATTGGGATATTGGCATTCCGCCTTCCGGCCCTTATGACAACTGGTCTTTCCGGTTGGGTAATCGTCTGCTTGGCAATACCGAAGACTGTGCCGGATTAGAAATCACGCTGAGCGGCCCCGAACTGGTGTTTAACTGCAGCAGCCAAATTATCATTACCGGCGCCACCATTGAGGCCAAACTCAATGGCGAGCCGATTGATTGCTGGCAAATTTATTCAGTGTCTAGCGGCGACAAGCTAACATTGGGTCAAATCAAAGCCGCCGGTACAAGAACTTATCTGCTGGTCGCCGGTGGTATTCAATGCCCGAATTATCTTGGTTCACGATCCACCTTTACCCTGGGTCAATTTGGCGGCCATGTTGGTCGCACGTTAAAAACCGGCGATGTTCTTCATTTATCAGACGAAACAGCGGCAGTTGATTTAACAACAACACCTGCCGAATTAATTCCGCAAATCACTACTCATTGGGAGATTAAGGTCATTTACGGCCCGCATGGCGCGCCGGATTTCTTTACCGAACAAGATATTGAAACGTTTTTTGCTGCTGACTGGAAAATTCACTATAACTCCAGCCGAACAGGCATAAGACTGATTGGGCCACGTCCGGAATGGGCCAGAAATACCGGCGGTGAAGCGGGCTTACACCCGTCCAATATTCACGATAATGCCTACGCAGTCGGCACCATTGATTTCACTGGCGATATGCCAATTATCCTTGGACCCGATGGACCGTCATTAGGGGGCTTTGTCTGTCCCGCCACCGTTATCACGGCAGAACTGTGGAAAATAGGCCAATTAAAAGCCGGTGATACGGTGCGTTTTATTCCAGTGTCGATAGAAACTGCCAGAGCCATGGAGCGGGCTCAGCAGGAATCGCTTGCTCAACTGTCACAGCAACCTGTTGAAGTCATCCCCACAGCAATTGGCTCACCCATCTATGACACGCTGGTGTCACCGGAAACGGGTATCGATGTCTGCTACCGGTTGGCGGGTGATCATTATCTTCTGGTCGAATATGGTGAACTGAAACTGGATATCAATCTGCGTTTTAAAGTGCATGCTTTGATGTTGTGGTTACAGCAACAAAATATCAAAGGATTACATGAACTGACACCCGGCATCCGTTCACTGCAGATTCACTACGATGGTATGCAAATTTCTCTGGAAACCCTGGTCGGGATTCTCAAACAGGCAGAACAGGAAATCAGCAATATCGAAGAGATGGATGTGCCTGCACGTATCGTGCATTTACCCATTTCCTGGAACGACGAAGCCTGCCAGCAAGCCATCCAGAAATACATGCAATCAGTGCGGCATAACGCGCCCTGGTGCCCGGATAATATTGAATTTATCCGCCGTATTAATGGGCTGAGCTCGGTCGATGAAGTGAAGCGTATCGTGTTTGAGGCCAGTTATCTGGTGATGGGCCTGGGTGACGTCTATCTGGGCGCTCCGGTGGCAACACCAATGGATCCAAGACACCGTCTGGTCACCACTAAATATAACCCTGCCCGTACCTGGACTGCCGAAAACTCCGTTGGTATCGGTGGTTCCTATCTGTGCGTTTATGGCATGGAAGGACCGGGTGGCTATCAGTTTATCGGCCGGACCCTGCAAATGTGGAATCGTTATCTGAAAACTACTGAATTCACCAAACCCTGGTTGTTACGGTTTTTTGATCAAATCAAGTTTTATGAAGTCACTCACGATGAGCTGGTGCAGATCCGTCGTGATTTTCCGCAAGGCAATTATCCACTGAAGATAGAAGAAACCACCTTCAATCTCAAACGCTACAACCAGTTTATTACTGAACATAAAGAGTCGATTGACAGCTTTACCCGCCAGCGTGAACACGCCTTTGAAGAAGAACTGGAACACTGGAAACGCGAGGGTCTTTTACATTTTGATAGTGGCAATGAACCGCAGATCATTGAGGAGGAAAGTGCGCCGCTACCGGAAAATGCTATTTCCGTTGATAGTCCACTCAACTGCAGTGTGTGGAAAGTGGAAGTGGAAATCGGTTCATCCGTACAAGAAGGCGATGTATTGATGATCCTGGAAGCGATGAAAATGGAGATCCAGATAACCGCGACTCAAGCCGGTACCGTCACAGAAATTAAACGACAGGCCGGCGCGCAAGTTGGCATGGGTGATCGTCTGGTCGTTATTTCCGGGGAGGTAGAATAATGGATATGACCATTGATGCCATCCATCAGGCTTATCGTGATGGCAAGCTCTCTCCGCATAAACTGATTGATGAGGTACTGAAACGCGCCGCCACCTATACGGATCGAAATATCTGGATAACCCTGTTATCCCGCGAAGCCATCCAACCTTATCTGGACAATTTAATCGGCCAATCACCTGATAAATTGCCCTTGTACGGAATTCCATTTGCGATAAAGGACAATATTGAATTGGCTGGTGTGGATGTCACAGCTGGTTGTGAAGCCTATCGCTATACAGCAGAGCAATCCGCTCATGTAGTGGAGTTACTGATTAATGCCGGGGCGATTCCGATTGGTAAAACCAATATGGATCAGTTTGCTACCGGGCTGGTCGGTGTGCGTTCACCGGATAAATGGGGCGCCTGCCAGAACAGTTTTGATCCAGAGTATATTTCCGGCGGTTCAAGTTCAGGTTCTGCGGTAGCGGTTGCATTAGGACTGGTGAGTTTTTCTTTAGGCACCGATACTGCTGGCTCTGGTCGGGTACCAGCTGCATTTAACAATCTCATTGGCTTAAAACCTTCGCGTGGTTTGCTCAGTAATCACGGTGTCGTTCCAGCCTGTAAAAGTCTGGATTGTGTGTCTATCTTCAGCCTGACCACCGACGATGCAAACCGGGTATTTGAAGTGGCTGCAGCATTTGATGCGAAAGATGATTACTCCCGGCAAAATAAAGATACTAACCGACGAAATTATGGCCAAATTAAAGATGAATCCTTTAACTTCGCCATTCCGCAAGCTGGACAATTAGCGTTTTTTGGCGACCAGGAAAATGAACAAGGCTTTTATAACTCGGTTGAAACGCTGAAAAAACTTGGCGGCATCTGTCATGAAATTGATTTTGAGCCGTTTTTGACGGCAGCCAGATTGTTATACGAAGGCCCGTGGGTGGCTGAACGACGTCTTGCCACTGCCAATGTTAACCGTGAAGACATGCTGCCGGTTTTACAACACATTCTCGATAGCAATAACACCGCTTCAGCCGAGGATTTGTTTAGTGCCGAGTACCAACTACAGCACTGCAAACAGCAGGTCACCCCGGTACTGGAAAACGTTGATTTTATTCTGACACCAACCACTGGCATGATTTACAAAATCAAAGAGGTTCAGGCCGAACCAATTAAACTTAATAGCCAGCTGGGTTATTACACCAACTTTATGAATCTGCTCGATTGCAGCGCAGTTGCCGTTCCAGCAGGTTTCAACTCAAACGGGTTACCGTTTGGCGTGACACTGTTTTCCAGAGCTTTCAGTGATACCCGCTTATTGTCTTATGCCAATCGATTGCAACAAACATTGAACTTACCGCTCGGAGCAACCTCGTTGCCGCTGGCTGAATCTCCAGCGTTAAACGCCGGGGTTATGGATCGAATAAAGGTCGTTGTCTGTGGAGCACATCTGGAGGGACAACCACTCAATTGGCAATTGCGGGAGCGTGGCGGCAAGTTAATACGCGCCACACAAACCACTACAGATTACCGACTTTATGCACTCCCCGGCGGACCACCAGCCCGACCAGGACTGGTCAGAGATGAACAACAAGGGGAAGCGATTGAAGTCGAGTTATGGGAATTACCCACTGCCAGCTTTGGCTCTTTTGTCGCTGGGATCCCTGCCCCATTAGGTATTGGCAAGGTGCAACTGGCCGATCAGCAATGGTATGCGGGCTTTATCTGTGAGCCTTATGCCATCCCCAATGCCACCGATATCAGTCATCTTAAAGGCTGGCGGGCCTACGTTCAGCAGCAATAAGTCACTTCATGTTTAAAACAAACCGGGTCGGAAAACATCCGGCTCGTTTTGTCTGCAGCAAAAATACTGACCGCTATTTTGACAGGCATCGACTATTCCATTGATTCCCAATCACAACAGTGGGAGTATGTTAGCTCGCCTTTTTTATCTATAGAAGTCTATGAACAAAATCCAATACACCACGATTCGCCCATTAAGAACCTTAAATCTGCTCTCTCAGGAAGAAATCCAACGCATCAGCAATACCAGTGAAGATTTGCACCGTCTGTTTCGTGATTGCGCTTTGGCGATTTTAAATACCGACAGTCATCAGGATGATGCAGAACAGATCTTTCATACCTATGCAGATTTCGATATCAAACTGGTGCCGCAATCACGTGGTGTGGTGTTGGAAATCAAAAATGCCCCGGCACAGTCTTTTGTCGACGATAAAATCATTCGCGGTATTCAGGAGCATTTGTCATCGGCGCTGCGCGATATTATCTATACCGATTTCAAAATTCTTGCCCGGCAAACTTCACCGACATCAGAACAGATCACCGATAGCGTGTTTATGATTCTGCGTAACGCCGATGCCATCAAGCCAAATATGACACCAAATCTGGTGGTGTGCTGGGGTGGTCATTCGATTCCCCGTGAAGAATATGATTACGCTAAACATGTGGGCTATGAACTGGGCTTGAGAAATCTCGATATCATTACTGGCTGTGGTATTGGTGCAATGAAAGGCCCGATGAAAGGTGCGGCGGTGGGTCATGCCAAGCAACAATTCAAAAACGGTCGTTATCTCGGTATCAGCGAGCCGGGGATTATTGCCTCAGAATCACCCAATGCCATCGTTAATGAACTAGTCATCATGCCGGATATTGAAAAGCGGCTGGAAGCATTTGTACGTCTCGGTCACAGTTTTATTGTGTTCCCAGGTGGCGTAGGTACGGTCGAGGAAATTTTCTACCTGCTAAGCATTTTGCTGCACCCGGAAAACAAACAAGGTATTCCGCTGGTGTTTGCCGGCCCCGAATCCTGCCGTGATTATTTCGAGACACTGGATAAATTCCTACGCCGTTGTCTGGGTGATAAGGTGGCTGAACTATATCAAATTGTCATTGGCGAGCCCGCCACAGTGGGCCAAATCATTCGTGATTCCGTGGATCAGGTACATCTTGCCCGTCGTGACTCGCAGGATGCCTATTATTTCAATTGGCAACTGCATATCGATCCGATGCTGCAACAGCCGTTTATTCCTACCCATGAGAATATGGCTTCATTACGTTTGTATCCCGATATGCCAGGTCATGAACTGGCCAGCAATTTACGTTCGGCATTTTCCGGGATTGTTGCCGGTAATGTAAAAGCCTTTGGTATTCGCGAAGTAGCCAAACATGGCCCTTACATCATCAACGGCGATCCCGATTTAATGCGAGCCATCGATGACTTGTTACGTATCTTCGTCCGTGAAAAACGTATGAAACTGGGACAGGACGAAAATGCTTACAAACCGTGTTACAAGCTGCTGGATTAATCCAGCAGTTTAGGGTCTGTTTATCTTTCATCGTCACCACTGCTGGTGTCTATTTTCCATCTTGCAAGGTGTAATTGATAGGGTGTAGGCATTCTCAACCTATGGGATGGACAAATAGGCCCAGCCCTATGGGTTGTGACAGAAAACGCACCACTCTGCGTTGCTCGTCATTTATTTAGAACGGCTAAACTGCACTCCTCGCGCCTTGATTGGTACGTTTTCAGTCCCAACAGAGGCGGCGATGAAAAATAAACAGACCCTCGATAAGCTTTAATCATGCAGATGAAAGACTTTATTCATTACCTGCCATTTGCCATCAATTTTCAATAAATTAAAAAAATCGGTAAAGCGATGACCGGTCCAATTATCTGATTCGAGTCTAACACTGGCTGCTGTGCCAACCACATCGATATGGGTAATTTTGGACTGCATCTCTTTGGCTGGTCCATTTTCATCATTCCAGTCATACAAGCCCTGAATGGGGCCGGCAAATAAATCCGGACCAACATAACCATAAATGGTGGCATCCTGATGAAACGCCGGTTTCATAAGTTCACCACGGCCTGCCACAGCACCATCAATATAATGCTGAATCAGTTTGCTAATGGCCTCGTAATCATCGATTGAAATAGCGCTATTCGACATAATTAACTCCTTGTTGTTAATTCAAGCAGTCAACATAGCATAAACATTTCGGGGAAATTTCCCGCTAAAACCAGCTGTTAGGAAATGATTTTCAGTTGTTTCACGTAAATTAATTCACAGGCATTGGCACCAGTATCATCCCGAGTTAACGAACTGCGCCAGCGCCAGCCATCATCGGCATTCACATTTACCAGATAGCCCTGCAGAGTAATTAATTGTCCCGGACGGATCTGCTTAAGCGTTCTGGCGACTTCATCATTCGCCGCAATCAAATGCATATTGGCGCTTTGGGTTTCAATGTTCCGACGAGGAATCGGAAATGAATCGACCTGCCAGAAATACCAGCGACCGGACTGGCGAATGTTGATCTGTTTAACAACTTCAGGATCCGCCATTTCTCCCCAGCCCAATACCAAATCGGTGGGTGATAAATCAGTTTCACGTCCTAACCAATAATCTTCCCGTGCCAGAACTCTGGCTTCCAGGGTAAATTCAGCCATCGGCTGTATTGCATAGTCATCAAAAGGTATAGGCGGAAGATCTGCTACTTCGGCTTGTAAAGGTGCTTTATCTATGACTTTATCAGGCGCGGCGTAATGGATGGCGTCGGGTGAACAGTAACGCCAGCCAACAAAGATCACCATGATAATGAATAGCCAGCGCCACATAAGCTAATCAGCTAACCATCAATTCGAAAACGGCGGGCAGCCAGGAAGACCAGCAGCAATACTGGTACCCCCATTAAAGCAGTCATCAAAAAGAACTGCTCATAACCAATGCTTTCGACCATCGTCCCGGAATACCCTCCAAGGATTTTCGGCAATAAGGTCATTAATGAACTGAAAATGGCATATTGCACCGCGGTAAACGAGATATTGGTCAGGCTGGATAAAAATGCAATAAAGGCGGCACTCGCCATACCGCCGGACAGATTATCAGCAGAAATCACGATATACAGCATCCAGATATCATTGCCCATTTGGGCAAGCAGCATAAACAACAGATTGGTCAATGCCGATAAAACCGCCCCTAAAAACAGGATGCGCATCACCCCAAAACGTAACGCTAGAATACCGCCAAGAAAACCACCAACAATGGTCATAAACAAACCAAAGGTTTTCACCACCGTGGCAATCTCTGGCTTGGTGAAGCCCATATCCTGATAAAAAATATTGGCCACAACACCCAGCACAATATCGGATATTCGATATAACCCAATCAACGAAAGCAACAACAACGCCATAGATAGGCCGTAGCGTTTGAAGAAATCCTGCACGGGTTCAACATAGCTTCGATGCACAATGCTTTTCTGCGCCCAGCCCATCAAGATCAACACTCTGGCAATAATCACGGCCACCATGGTGGCCAGTACTAAGCGCACTAACTCAACACCAACCGCCGACATAGGGCCATTATTAAAAACGTTAAGTAACTGCAAACGTGCCTGACCAGCCCAGTCGCTGGTAAGATAGAAAGAGGCAATAAATCCGCTTATCGACAACGCAAACGTCAGCATCAACCCCAGATAATCCCGCTTGCGATCCTCATGAACCTTTTTATTTACCTCAGGTTCAGGGCTTAACAAGGTGGTGACCACACCAATCAGCATCAGTGCCGCCATAATTAAATAGCTTTGTCGCCAGGCCAGATAATCGTACTCACCCATTTCAGAGCCAAAATAACTGGCCAGCATCAACGCACCAGCCCCAGCCATCAGCATGCCGATTCGATATCCGGCGATATAACTGGCAGACATTAATGCCTGCAAACGGGTATCGGCAGACTCGATACGATAGGCATCAATCACCACATCCTGCGTCGCGGCTGAAAAGCCCAGTAACACAGCCGCAACAGCCATTAAGGTTAAGGAATGTGTTGCCGGATCGACCATCGCCATCATTATGATCGAAGCGATAATCATCAACTGTGACAAAAATAACCAGCTACGCCGTCGACCTAACAGGCGATGCAAAATCGGTAATGGCAGAATATCCAGCAGCGGCGCCCAGACAAATTTAAATGAATAACCCAGCGCCGCCCAACTGAAATAAGTGACTGCACTGCGATCGACGCCCGCTTCACGTAACCATAGGCTGAGAGATGAAAAAATCAGTAATAACGGCAACCCCGCCGCAATGCCGAGAAACAGCATGGTGACAACTTGGGGGGTAAAAAAAGCCCGCAGACTTTCTTGCCAGGAACGGATACTTGCAATCAAACGTAAGCTCACTGATGAGGTTTAATTCGCTAAAGTAACATTGACGCTTCCGGCAATCCACTCTGAAATGACTGTCGGATCAAGATAGCAATATCTATTGGCACATCCGCAGATGGATTATGAGAAAATATCGAGAACTTACCAACACTAATTCTTAATGGCTAAACAACGAAAAATCATTCACGTGGATATGGACGCGTTTTATGCCTCGGTTGAACAACGTGACTTTCCCGAGCTGAAAGGCAAACCGCTAATCGTGGGCGGTCAACCCGACAGCCGTGGCGTAGTCGCAGCGTGTAGTTATGAAGCGCGCAAATTTGGTATTCATTCAGCGATGGCTTCATCAAGAGCTTATCGTTTATGCCCCGAAGCCATTTTTGTCCGCCCCCGTTTTGATGCCTATAAAGAAGTATCCAACCAAATCCGTGAAATATTCTGGCGTTATGCTTCAGAAGTTGAACCACTTTCGTTAGATGAAGCCTATCTGGATGTCACATACACAGAATCGTTTAACGGATCTGCTACCTTGATTGCCAAAGCCATCAAAGCTGAAATCCTCGCCGAGACTGGGCTCACCGCTTCGGCTGGCGTCTCCTACAATAAATTTCTCGCCAAAATTGCCTCCGATATGGATAAACCCGATGGCCTTTATCTGATCCGCCCCGAGCAAGGTCAGGAATTTGTAAACAAACTCCCCGTCGGCAAATTTCACGGTATCGGCCCTGCCACCGAAGCCAAAATGAAAAACCTCGGCATCCATACTGGTAATGACTTACGGCAGAAGTCCTTAGCCGAACTCACCGAACGCTTCGGTAAATCCGGTCAGTATTACTACAACATCGCCCGGGCGATTGATGAACGCCCGGTACGTAGCTCACGAATCCGTAAATCGCTTGGTAAGGAAACAACCTTTGCCGAAGATATTCTGTCCGTTCCTGAGTTGACGAACATCCTGCTCGGCCTCGCCGAACAAGTGCTTGAAAGCCTCAACAAACACGATATGCAAGGCAGAACCGTTACCGTTAAAGTGAAATATGCTGACTTTCAGCAAGTCACACGGGCTCAAACACTGGATCGGAGTATTGGCTTAGCCGAGTTGCAGGAATGGATTCCGAAGTTGTTGGCTCGGACTGAGGCAGGGAATAAACCGGTTAGGTTGGTGGGGTTGAGTTTGAGTGGGTTTGAATTGCCAGTCGTTGATGAGAAGGGGCAGGCGCAGTTGGATTTGTTACTTAATTCTGAAAATATGAGATGAAAATATGAAAGGTCACAACTATATCGAAGCCTCAATTCACGCAATCTTAAGCTTTCAGATGCTTGAGGAAGTACTAAAAATCTGTATAGGCTTATCTTATGAAATTATTCAACTCTCAGTCCCAAAACCGGTAAAGTTCAGATTTCAGGAAAAAGACATTAACAACCTACCTCTTGGATCCTTAATATCTAAATACAAAGATATATCTTCCAAGCCTGAACAGGCTGATGAGATTAAGAAAATTACTAAATGGCGAAACTTCATTGCTCATAACGCTTTTAGACATGAGTTTCTGTCAAGAACAGGCAAAAGCCCATTCGACAAACACTCACCAGAGGATATAGGTAAAGTTTTGACTGAAACCACACGATTAATTTCCTGTTTGGCTGAGGAAATCAAAGAGCTCCAACAGATTCTAAAATCATTAAAGGGAAATAAGGCATAGTCAGCCCGAAGTTTGGGTTGAGTGTGCAAACCCCAACAAATCAAAATGTTTTTGGCACTAAATTTCGCCCTATGGGGCGAGTTCATTTTCTTTGTTTGCCCAAAGAAAACGAACCAAAAGAAAAGGCACCCCTTATGTTGGCCTGCGGCTTCACTGCGTTGCGTTTTTTGCCAGGGAGACTCACCAAACTCGCTTAGCTCAAACAGGTAAGTCTCTAATCCTGACAAAAAGCCGCTACTCCTCAACACAAAAGGGGGAATCCACGAGCACCACGCTTGTGGCATTTTCCTTGATGCCCTTATGCGAAGCCGAGCATCGCAGAGCTGGTCGGATCAGCATGACGGCTGTTTGAGCGCAGCGAGTTTCCGTCATGCCCGACCAGATCGAGAAGCACAGGGAACCCGCAGGGCGAGCATGGGCTGCCCTTTTCTTTGGTTCGTTTCTTTTGGGCAAACAAAAGAAATGAACTCGGGCTTTAGTCCGAAATTGCTAAGTTGAAAGTCACAATACAAGTTATTGAGCGATCGGGGATAACCCATGTAGTTGAATTAACCTGTTACCGATGTATGTGAATCCTAAACTGTCTTTTTGTTTGGTTCGTTTATTTTGATTCGCGACATCCCTGCCGCTCACCCTTCGGGTGCATCCGGCATCCAAATTCATTCCCGATGAATTTGTGGGCAAGCAAAATAAATGAACGCCCAGCGGCAACGACAAGGTTGAAAATCTCAATCCGATTGTTGGGTTTCGTACCACAACCCAACCTACCCTCAATTAGGATTCAAGCCGCTTGATTTCATCTGCCAATACTTGAGACTCCTCGGTAAGCGTAGCAAATTTCCGTATATCACCACTGCGCTGTGCGAGCATGGCTTGCTCCTGTTTTTGAGCAAGCTGCTTTTTTAATTTTTTGACGGGGTCCGACTTGAATAATGAAAACATGGTTTGTTTCTCTGAGATAGATGCTAATCAGAGAGAAACAAACACTGAAAGTTCATTAATCATTAAGTTTGTAATCGTAATCAATGGTCAACGGCGCATGATCAGAGAAACGTTCATCCCGATAAATATCGGTGGCTTTGACTTTACCTTTGAGGCTCGGGCTCATAATATGGTAATCAATGCGCCATCCGGTGTTATTGGCCCAGGCCTGTCCACGATTCGACCACCAGGTGTACTCATGCTCTGCTTGTGGTAACTCACGGAAAGCATCGACAAAATTCATCTCATAAAACAACTTGTCCAGCCAGGCGCGTTCTTCCGGTAAAAAGCCGGAGTTTTTCTGGTTGCCTTTCCAGTTACGGATATCTTCATTTTTATGGGCAATATTCCAGTCGCCGCAAATAATGTAATCACGACCGGATTCTTTCATTTCCTGCATTTTATTTTCGAAAAACTCCATGCAGCGATACTTAACCTGTTGGCGTTCATCACCAGATGTTCCTGATGGCAGATAGAGGGAAATCACGCTGAGCTTGCCAAATCTGGCTTCGATATAGCGACCTTCTATATCGAACTCGGCATTGCCCATACCGGTAATAACTTCATCCGGCTGAAGACGGCTGTAGATTGCTACGCCGCTGTAACCTTTTTTGACCGCGTCGTGGTAATAGCAGTGGTAGCCTTCAGGAGTGAAAATCTTGTCTTCCAGCTGATGTACTTGCGCTTTTGTTTCCTGAATACACACCACATCGGCATCTTGTTTTTTTAACCAGTCAAAAAATCCTTTTCGCGCAGCGGCTCGGATCCCGTTCAAATTCGCTGATATAATTCGCATCATTCACTCGTGCTTGAAAAAAGACAGCATCATACCATTTACAAATGGAAGCAAAATCAGGATAATGCCCGGTTCATATACAAATAGCTGATTCTTAGGAGAAACACTTTGGCAAACTCAGCACAAGCAAAAAAACGCGCCCGTCAGGCGGAAACTCACCGTCAATTGAACGCTAGTCAGCGTTCAGCGATGCGTACTAAAGTAAAAGCACTCAGAAAAGCGATTGCTGTTGGTGATAAAGAACAAGCCGTTGCTGCATTTCAAGCTGCAGTTCCAGTTCTGGATCGCATGGCTCGTAAAGGCCTGATTCATAAAAATACTGCTGCACGTGGCAAAAGCCGTTTAAACAACGCTGTCCGCGCAATGTAATTGACTGTTCTATAGAATCAGCTAAAAAAAACCGGCTCGCGCCGGTTTTTTTATGTCTGTCATTTATCCCGTGACGACCAGATTATCCCGATGAATTAATTCCGGTTCATCAACGTATCCTAATAAGCTTTGAATCGCCTGACTAGGCTGCCCCATAATCCTTACGGCCTCATCAGCGCTGTAATTCACCAGGCCGCGAGCCACTTCCCGCCCCTGCAGATCTGTGCATAAAACCAGTTCACCGCGGGTAAACTGTCCATCTACCTGACGCACACCTACCGGTAAAATACTTCGACCTTGCTGTTTTATTACCGCGACAGCTCCATCATCAAGCATCAGACGACCTTTAGGAACCAAATGTCCGGCAAGCCACTGCTGACGAGCTTTAATCGGTTTAATGTCGGGCCATAGTAATGTGCCCACGCCCTGACCTGCCGCCAGATGACGTAAATTCAGTGGATGTTTGCCAGATAGAATCACCGTAGTCGCGCCGGATCTTGCCGCGCGTCTGGCCGCCGCTAATTTGGTTGCCATACCACCACGGCCTAATTCGCCTTTACTGTCACCGGCCATACCATCCAGATTTGGATTATTGGCCGCAGAAGCTGCCAGCATTCTGGCATTGGGGTTTAATCGTGGATCACTATCAAACAAGCCATCCTGATCGGTCAGGATAACCAAAACATCGGCTTCAACCAGATTAGCGGTCATGGCTGCCAGAGTGTCATTATCTCCAAATCGGATTTCGTCAGTGGCAATGGTATCGTTTTCGTTAACGACCGGCAGAATGCCCATCTCAAGCAAAGTATGCAATGCACTACGCGCATTCAAATGGCGGCCACGATCCGCTAGATCAGAGTGGGTCAGTAGAATTTGTGCGGTGTGAATGCCGTGTTGTTCACATGCCGTGGCATAAGCATGGATAAGCCCCATCTGTCCCACACTGGCTGCAGCTTGTAACTGATGCAAAGCATGTGGACGTTTTCGCCAGCCCAGTCTTTGCATACCCGCGGCAACTGAGCCTGAGGTGACCAGAACGATCTCTTTACCCTGACTTCTCAACTCGGCAATTTCGCCACTCAGCCAGCGAATACGATCCACATCCAGGCCTTCTCCGGGCTTGGTTAATAAAGCACTACCAATTTTAATCACCCAACGTTTGGTTGATAAAAGTTGCTGATGCGGATTTTCCACAGTTATTCCTCGATAGGTTTAGCGGGAGGCTGCTCACTCTGACGTAAATCATCCAAGTATTGCATGATATCTTCACACAACTGCGCGCAACCTTCACCAGTCTGTCCACTGATTTTGTAGACAGGTCCTTGCCAATCAAGACGGGTCAACACTTCCTGTGTGAGTTCGTCACGGATATCATCCGGGACCAAATCCATTTTATTCAGAATCAGCCATTGCGGCTGCTTGCCGAGGGCATCGCTGTAATGGAGTAATTCACGGTTAATAATTTTAACGCTTTCTACCGGATCCTGTTTCACATCAACTGGTGCCATATCAACCAGATGTAATAGCAATCGAGTGCGGGTTAAATGCTTAAGGAACTGAATACCCAAACCGGCACCTTCAGCTGCACCTTCAACCAGGCCGGGAATATCGGCAATAACAAAGCTGCGTACATCTCTGAGTGTCACCACACCTAGATTTGGATGCAACGTCGTAAAAGGATAATCGGCTACTTTGGGTTGGGCGGCAGAAACCTGACTGATAAAGGTGGATTTTCCGGCATTCGGTAAACCCAATAGCCCAACATCGGCTAATAATTTCATTTCAAGGCGTAAGGTACGCTCTTCGCCTGGGGTTCCGTCTGAGGTTTGGCGTGGCGCACGATTGATACTGGATTTGTAGCGGGCATTTCCCAGGCCGTGCCAGCCACCTTTTGCCACCATAAGCTTATCGCCATGTTTGGCTAAGTCACCAATCAGTTCATTGGTGTCTTCATCCCAGGCTTCGGTACCTACGGGTACTTTAATAACCAAATCTTCGCCACGGGCACCGCTGCAAAGTTTGCCGCGGCCATGTTCGCCACGCTGGGCTTTAAAGTTACGTTTATAGCGGAAATCGATAAGAGTGTTTACTTGCGTATCTGCCAGCAGATACACATCGCCACCGTCGCCACCATCACCACCATCCGGACCACCGAAGGGGATATATTTTTCACGACGAAAGCTCAGGCAACCATTACCGCCGGCACCCGCGCTGATTTTTATTTTCGCTTCATCAACAAATTTCATACTGCCGACCAGATAATTTTTTAATAATTGCCACAAACAAAAAACCCCGCATCAGCGGGGCTTTCAGCTGTTTGCCCCAACGGGCTAACAAATTCTTTATTCAGCGATAACGCTTACAAATGTGCGGTTGTTTGCACCTTTGGTTTCGAATAACACTTTACCGTTGGCTGTCGCGAATAAGGTGTGGTCTCTACCGATTCCAACATTACGACCTGCGTGGTAACGGGTACCACGTTGACGAACCAGAATGTTGCCGCCTAATACTGCTTCGCCACCGAAGCGTTTTACACCAAGGCGTTTCGACTCGGAATCGCGACCGTTGCGGGTACTACCGCCAGCTTTCTTATGAGCCATGTTAAATCCTCTTTAAATTTGTCAAATCTTAGGCAGTGATGCCAGTGATTTCGATTTCTGTATAAGATTGGCGATGTCCCATCTGTTTCCGATGGTGCTTACGACGACGGAATTTGATGATTTTGACTTTGTCCGCACGACCAACTGAGGCCACAGTTGCTGTGACTTTTGCGCCGTCTAAGAAGGGTGCGCCAACTTTAATGTCTTCGCCTTCACCGATCAATAAAACTTCACCCAGTTCAATGGTATCACCCACTTCACCTGGCAATTTTTCAACGCGGAGCTTTTCGCCCTCTTTAACTCGGTACTGCTTACCACCAGTCGCGACAATAGCGTACATCGCTTTCTCCAAAAAAATAAATGTTATTGTGGGTAACCCAACAAAAGACCGAGAATTTTAACCGCTTTCTACATTCAGATCAAATGCAAATTGAATTATTTGCGAATCGCTGTTACCCGTGAGAAAGTACGCGTTTAATTCATCTAGAACAGGCAGACAAACGCCCCGTGGATATACAATCCATTTACGCACTCATCCAGCAGGATATGGATTCAGTTGACGCCATGATACAACATCGGCTGCAATCTGAGGTTGTATTAATTAATCAGCTTGGACATTACATCATCAATAGTGGCGGCAAACGCTTGCGCCCGGCTATTGCTTTGTTAAGTGCCCGTGCCTGCAATCATCAGGCAACTGCGCATATTAATCTTGCCACCATCATTGAATTTATTCACACCGCGACCCTGCTGCATGATGATGTGGTCGACAATTCAACGATGCGCCGCGGCCAGGAAACGGCCAACAGCGTATGGGGAAATGAAGCCAGTGTATTGGTGGGTGATTTTCTTTATACCCGCGCATTTGAAATGATGGTGGAACTGGATTCGATGCGCTTGATGCAGATCCTGTCACATACCACCAACGTGATTGCCGAGGGTGAAGTCTTACAGCTACTTAATGTGCATGATGCAGACACCACTGAAGAACGCTATCTGCAGGTCATTCATCATAAAACCGCCAAACTGTTTGAGGCGGCTGGTCAGTTAGGTGCGTTAATCAGTAATGCCTCTGCGGAAATCGAAACGGCATTAGCACAGTATGCGATGCACCTTGGTAGTGCCTTCCAATTGGTGGATGACTTACTCGATTACAGCGCTTCCAGTGAAACTATTGGCAAAAATATTGGTGATGATCTTGCTGAGGGCAAACCGACTTTACCGCTGATTTATGCCATGCAAAATGGCTCCAGGGAACAGTCCGCGGTCATTCGTGAAGCAATTGAACATGGCCAACGCGATAAAATCAATGACATTATTGACATTATCCACAGCACTGGCGCCATTGACTACACTGCCGCGGCAGCCCGCAAGGAAGTCGAGCAGGCCAAGGCCAATCTCAGTATCGTTCCAGATTCACAATACAAAGCGGCCTTAATCGGATTGGCTGATTTTGCTGTTTCCCGCCACTTTTAAATACGGCTATGAGTAGATATTCATTTTGTATATTGAACTTAGCTTGGTTAGGCTGAACGGGTATGGCTGAAATATATAAATATCATATGTTCATTTGCACTCATCAACGCGATGATGGCAGCGATTATTGTGAAGAACACGGCGCACAGTCACTGCGTGATTACGCCAAGCAACGGGTTAAAGAACTCAAACTGAAAAAAGTCCGGGTGAATAATTCAGGTTGCCTGAATCGCTGCAAATTAGGTCCGATCATGGTGATTTATCCGGAAGGTGTCTGGTATCAATATCATGATAAAGCGGATATCGATGAAATCATCGACACCCACCTGGTCAACGGCAAAATTGTTGAGCGGCTATTAAAATGACACCGCAACAATATTGCCGGGATAAAGCGGCGAAAAGTGGTTCAAGCTTCTATTATAGTTTCCTTTTTTTACCCACAAAAAAGCGCAATGCCATTATGGCTCTGTATGCTTTTTGTCGTGAAGTTGACGATGCGGTTGATGAGATAAGTGATCCGTTAGTTGCTGCACAAACTCTCGCCTGGTGGCGTCAGGAAGTAGCAAATACCTTTCTCGGACAAGCCACTCATCCCGTTGGAAAAGCCCTCGCTGAGACCCTGCAGGATTTTGATCTGCATGAAGAATATTTTCACGAAATCATTGATGGCATGGAAATGGACTTAACTGAACATCGTTATCCAGCCTATAAAAATCTGGCCTTATATTGTCATCGAGTTGCCAGTGTTGTGGGTTTACTTTCAGCACAGATATTTGGTTTTTCCGATCGAAGTACGCTGAAATTTGCTGAGAAACTGGGCCTGGCTTTTCAACTCACCAATATTATCCGTGATGTTCGTGAAGATGCTGAGCGCGGCCGTATTTATCTGCCTATGGAGGAAATGCAACAGTTTGGTGTCAGCGAACAAAGTATTCTAGATTTAGAACAAACCGAAGCGCTGACAAAGTTACTCGAATTTCAGACGCAGCGTGCCGAGCAGTTTTATCAGGAAGCGATGCAGCTACTGCCCCCGCAGGATCGGTATCATCAATGCACCGCACTGATTATGGCCGAAATTTATCGCACTACTTTGCAGGAAATTGCCATTGATAATTTCCAAGTAATGAAACAGCGAGTCTCACTTACCCCGATTCGCAAATTATGGCTGGCCTGGTGCACTTACCGACGTGAAAAAAAGCTCGCCAAAAGCCAGAATTAATATGCCCACCCTCATTATTGGTGGTGGATGGAGCGGACTTGCAGCGACTGTCCGTTTAGCCGAAGCTGGGCAGAAGCCCATTCTGTTCGAAGCAGCAAAACAACTTGGCGGGCGGGCCCGCACCGTCAAATGGCAAGATCTCGAAATAGATAATGGTCAGCATCTAATGATTGGTGCATACCAAAACATGCTCGATCTGCTTCAACGAGTCGGTATTGAAGAAAACAGCGTTTTTCAGCGTACAGCTTTGGATCTAAACATCCTTGATTCGAAGTACCTCCCATTACATTTATCTGCACATCGCCTTTTACCCTGGCAACTTGCTCTTTTACCTAGACTTTATTCCAGTCTCGGTTGGCAAGAATTACGGCTTTTTTTACGATTAGCACGTCAAATTAACGTTCCTTCTTTTACAAACAATATTACTGTAGAGCAGTGGTGCCGCCAGACAGGCCAATCGGCAAGACTTATCACACAGTTATGGGGCCCGTTATGTCTGGCGATTTTAAATACACCGATAGAACAGGCTTCAGCCAGTGTTTTTGCTGCAACTCTCAGGGATAGTCTTACCACAAAAAGAAAATCGGCTGATTTGTTGATCCCGAAAAAGCCGCTGGGTGATGTACTGCCTGAACCTTCGAGACGTTTCATAACCGAGCATGGCGGGGAAGTTAGGTTACAGAGTCGTATTGAAAAAATTATTATTGATGCAGGCAAAGTGGCTGGGGTTATTACCGGTAACAAAGAATATATTGCTGCAGATAATATTATTGTCGCCGTCTCCCCCGGTATTCTCTATAAACTTTTAGGTGAGCAGCTTAATCTTCCACCAGTTTCTGAATATCCAATAAGTACAGTCTATCTGCAGTATTCACCGCAATTCCGGCTAAAGGAACCAATTATCGGTTTGAGCAATACCTTACCCCAATGGGTCTTTGACAGGTCAGATCAGTCTCCGGGATTAATTGCCGTCGTTATCAGCGGCCCTGGAGAACATGAATCACTGACTAAACAGCAACTGACTGAACAAGTCGTTTTAGCATTAACAGAGCTTTTACCGGAATTACCGGCTAACTATCACACCGCACATGTTATTCGTGAAAAAAGAGCTACATTTTGTTGCGGAGTGGTTGAAAACAACCAAAGACCAAGCTGTAAAACAACCATTGGTGGCCTTTGGATCGCTGGTGATTACGCTGAAAATCCCTATCCAGCAACACTAGAGAGTGCTGTTATGAATGGCTATCGGGCCGCTGAAAAAATTTTAGCGGGAAAATTCTCCTAACAACATGTCGATATCCTTGCGATTGCTTGTTATACTTGAAGATTAGTTCATTAAACCTAAAGAGGGGATGTCATGTTAAATCGTATGCGTTTAATTTTTACCGGTCTTTTTCTGAGTCTGGCACTGATCGCCTGCAGTGATGAAAGCGATACTGCTGTTACCGATAGTAGCGAAACAGAGACATCATCTCCTGCAACTGTTGAATCTGCTCCTGAAGCAACAGAAGCAACCTCCGAAGGTAGCCAAGACGGTATCCAAGCTGGAATGACCAGAGACGAACTAATCTCAGCTTACGGTGAACCAGATATTGCTCAGGAAAGAATATTAGACCAAATGAATATGGAAACGCTTGAGTGGCATAACGATGACGCCACCATCATTGCACAATTGCTTGATGGTAAAGTTACCTACGGACGTATTGTTCCCAAATCTGAATAAAGACCTGTATGTTGTCACAAGCTGAGCAGTCCATACTCAGCGGTAAAGTAGTGCTTGTTACCGGTGCCCTTGGCGGCATCGGTAGCGAGGTCGCTTTGGCCTATGCAAGACATGGTGCGACGATTATTCTGCTAGACAAAAATATTGCTCAGTTAGAAAAATTGTACGATGTCATTGTGCAGGAAAGCGGCATTGAGCCCGCAATATTTCCAGTGGATTTTAAAGGTGCGACAGCGGATGACTACCAGCAACTTGCACAGACCATAAAAGCGACTTTTGGTCGACTAGATGGATTAGTGCATTGCGCAGCAGATGTAGGACAATTGGCTCCAATCGCCAATCAGGACATCAAACAATGGGCAGAAACACTTCAAGTTAATTTGACGGCCGCCTTTTTACTGACGCATGCCTGTCTTCCCTTGTTACAAACCACCGAACAGCAAAGTTTTATTATTTTCACTACTGACAGTCAGCATGATAAGGCCTATCGTGGTGCTTATGGATTGAGCAAAGCGGCTATTGAATGTTTTTGCCACCAGTTAGCCCTAGAAATGGAAGCTGCCGCGAAAGTCAGGGTGAATTGCATTGAACCTGGCCAAGTAAAAACTAAATTGCATGCACGGGTTTATCCAGCAGCAGATCCTCAACACCTCCCCGAACCAAGCGCGGTCATACCGGCATATCTCTATCTCGCCAGTGACCAAAGCGGCCATTTACATGGCCAATGTGTGAATGCGCAGATGGAATTGCCCGTCAAAGTTTTGGCGTAACTCTATAACACGTTGTATTTATTGATTAATTTAACCATGGCATATATTTAGCATGGTTATTGTAAATTATCTTATTTACGAGCGTGCTCATGATTCATTCATTGCCTTCAGACACTACAAATTTGCGTCGCCTGGAACAGAATACCGTTTCAGTTGTACAAGCGACTCCTGTTTCAGTGGAACGCGAAGATGCGTTGGCAAAACTCCCCTTAATTCTGCAAACTACACTGGATACCAGACAGCTCCTCAGATTGTTTGACGAGCAAATCAAACCATTACTCGCACACAGTGGTCTTCAGTTTACGCATCCAGATAATAAATTTGAGTTCAGATTGGGTGCCAAACGTCATCATAAATGTAACTATCAGCTTGAAATTGATCATGAATATCTTGGTCAATTGACTGTCAGTCGTGCATATCGCTTTTCCGATAGCGAAATCAATCTGGTAGAGGATTTATTGTGCAAACTTGTATACCCACTGAGAAACAGTCTGCAATACGCTCGGGCATTAGATGCTGCTTTAACGGATATGTTAACGCAGCTTCCTAACCGTCAGGCTTATAAAAACACCATTGAACGTGAAATAGATCTGGCTCATCGACTAAAACTGCCGCTATCGCTGATGGTGCTTGATATTGATTACTTCAAGAAAATTAATGACAGTTTTGGGCATCAGGTAGGTGATGATACGTTATGCCGGGTAGCGGATACCCTATTGTCCAGTTTACGTCGCAGTGATGCACTGTTTCGAATTGGTGGTGAAGAATTTGCGATTGTACTCAGCCATAGCAATCATGAAGCGGCTTTGCAGGCGGCAGAAAGATTACGCATGGCGATTAATGAGTTGAACCAGACCAATACCGAGCAGAAGTTTCCCATTTCAGTCAGCATTGGTCTGGCAGATTTGTGTGTCGGTGAATCAGCCGATAACTTGTTTCTTAAAGCAGATGAGGCGTTATATCAGGCAAAATTTGCTGGTCGCAATCAGGTCATATCTTCCCGCGAGATATTTTAACGGTCATTACGTCCACGAATCCGTGGGCCTCGTTTAGCCGGTTGATCATCAGCTTTTCTTGATCTGGGTGAAGCCTTTTTTGCCGGTTTATCTGGCCACTTGGATTTTGGCGTTTTTTCTACTTCCACATCCTTGACTGCCGCCACTTTTTCCACACTACCGCGTTTAGTTGTTTTTGTTTTTAAACCCGCTTCTTCATATAAATATTCCAATTCTTTGCCTTCCAGCATCATCCAGCGGCCAGGCTTTAGTTTATTTGGCATGATGACCGGACCGTAACGCAGACGAACCAAACGGCTTACCTGCACGCCTTGGCTTTCCCACAGTCGTCGGACTTCACGGTTACGTCCTTCCTGAATAACCACATGAAACCAGCTGTTTGCACCTTCACCACCACCTGGCTGAATATCTGAAAAATGGGCTTTACCATCTTCCAGTTCAACACCATCACGTAAGGTTTGCATCATCTCCGAAGTGACTTCCCCAAGGACACGCACTGCATACTCACGATCCATTTCATTGGATGGATGCATTAACTGATTAGCCAATTCACCATCTGTGGTCAGGATGATCAAACCACTGGTATTCAAATCCAGTCGTCCCACACTGACCCAGCGACCTTCTTCAGGCACAGGTAAAGATTGATATATGGTTCTGCGGCCTTCCGGATCATTGCGAGTACACACTTCACCTACCGGTTTGTGATACAGCAAAACCTGCGGCATGCTTTGTTGCCAGATGCGCTTGGATGATAAAGGTCGCCCTTCAAGTGTGACTCTATCCTTTTCAGTAATCTGATCACCCAGCGTTGCTGGAACACCGTTGACCTGTAATTTTCCATCCTTGATCCAGCTCTCAATCAAACGTCGTGAGCCATAGCCGGCACGTGCCAGTACTTTTTGTATTCTTTCAGCCATAATAGTTTTTCCTTGGGCCAGTTTATTATTCATCGCCAACACTGCTGGAAACGAGATTTGTTTATAACAAGGCGGAAATGATGAAATGTACTCATTCTACATAGGTCATTTCTAACGCAGATGTAGACAAATCTCGTCCCAGCCCTATGGGTTGTGACTGAAAATGTGCCACTTCCGTCCACGAATGGACGATATACCGCGCGTCTAGGGAGGTGCGCACCGGTCTAATATGTTAATCGTTTATTGTGGGCCACTACCAAAACGCCGAGAGCGTTTTTGAGCGCAAGCACCACTAGGGGTGAGATACCTGGAATTATCTCACAACCTCTCTTCTCTCACCTTGTTTGGCTGGTTTTCAGTCATAACAGAGGTAGCTATTAAAGATAACTTGGCCCTGTAGACTATTTATAAGCCAGCCCCATTGCTGCACGAACTTCGCTCAATGTTTCCTGAGCCACTTCTCTTGCTGCAGCACTGCCATCATCAATAATACGTCGTACATCTTCTGGATGTCTGCTGAAATCATCTGCCCGTTCACGGATAGGTTTGAGTTCGGCAATCACCGAATCGATCAATGGACCTTTACAATCAAGGCAACCGATTCCAGCCGAGCGGCACCCTTCCTGAACCCATTTTTTCTGACCTTCATCTGAATAGACTTCATGTAATTGCCAAACCGGACATTTATCGGGTTCACCCGGATCGGTGCGCCGTACTCGGTTTGGATCAGTTGGCATGCGCTTAATTTTTTCGGCGACAGATTGATCCGATTCACGCAATGAAATGGTATTGCCATAGGATTTGGACATTTTCTGTCCATCCAGTCCTGGCATTTTAGGAGCTGGTGTCAGCAGTGCTTTTGGTTCGGGCAGGATAACTTTACCGCCACCTTCCAGAAAACCAAATAAACGCTCCATATCACCAAGCGCCAGACTTTGCTGATTTTTTAAGAGTTCACGAGCAGTCTGCAACGCTTCTGCATCACCCTGCTCCTGATAGGCTTTACGCAAATGATTATATAACTTGGCGTTTTTCTTACCCATTTTCTTTACAGCTGCTTCGGCTTTTTCTTCAAAATCCGCTTCACGTCCGTAAATATGATTAAAGCGACGGGCAATTTCACGCGTTAACTCAACATGCACCACTTGATCTTCACCAACCGGTACCTGACCTGCTCGATAAATCAAAATATCAGCACTTTGCAGCAGCGGATAACCTAAAAAGCCATAGGTCGATAAATCTTTTTCTTTAAGCTTTTCTTGTTGATCTTTATACGTTGGTACACGTTCCAGCCAGGATAGAGGCGTGATCATCGATAATAACAAATGCAGCTCAGCATGCTCCGGCACCCGTGATTGCAGGAATAATGAAGCGGATGATGGCTCAATTCCGGCAGCCAGCCAATCAACGACCATTTCCCAGACACTTTCTTCAATCACTCGACTATCTTCATAGTGAGTCGTCAACGCATGCCAATCAGCAACGAAAAAGAAGCAATCAAATTCGTGTTGTAATTTAATCCAATTTTTCAGCACACCATGATAATGCCCCAAGTGCAATTGCCCTGTCGGGCGCATGCCTGAAACAATACGACGTGACTGATACGCTACCGTGTCCAAAATAATCTCCTGATGAGCTTGCTCAATTCAGTGTTTTATAAAATAAAGAATACTTGCATTGGCATATCAAAAATAAATGCCAGCAATCCCATATAAGCCTGCATCAAAGGCCATAAAATCATCATAACGATGCCAAAATAGAGTAATGCCAGCAAGATAAAAAAGCCGTAAGGTTCAACTTTTTCTACTCGCCAAGCTAACTTAGGCGGCAAAATGCTGACTAATACTCTGCCGCCATCCAATGGAGGCAAAGGTAACAGGTTTAGCAACATCAACATGCCATTCACTAATACACCTGCCACACCCATGTAAATCATCGGTCCGGAAATCAGTACGTCATTCATGGCCAACACCAAGCCTAGCTTGGCGACCATAGCCCATAAAAACCCCATTACCAGATTAGCTCCGGGTCCAGCCAAAGCCACCCAGGCCATATCTTTTTTTGGATTGCGCAGATTCTGAAAAGTCACCGGTACCGGTTTGGCCCAGCCAAACATGAATCCGGTAAACATAAGCAATAACCCCGGAACCAGAATAGTACCCAGCGGATCAATATGCTTGATTGGATTGAGTGTCAGACGCCCCATCATCTGGGCCGTTTTATCACCCAGTTTTAACGCAGCCCAACCATGTGCGACTTCATGTACGGTAATCGCAAATAAAACCGGTAATGTCCAGATAATGATCTTCTGGATCAGACTAAACTCGTCACCCATGAATTTTATCTACACCGCCCATATAGGCACGAAGTGGCTCGGGGATAATAACGCTACCATCGGCCTGTTGATGATTTTCCAAAATGGCCAATAAGGTCCGGCCGACAGCCAGCCCTGATCCATTAAGCGTATGAACCAGTTCAGGTTTTCCCGTTTCAGGGTTCCGCCAGCGCGCCTGCATGCGGCGTGCCTGAAAATCACCAAAGTTACTGCAGGATGAGATTTCACGATAGGTATTCTGGCTGGGTAACCAGACTTCCAAATCATAGGTTTTAGTAGATGCAAAGCCCATATCACCGGTACAAAGCAGCATCTTGCGGTAGGGTAAATCCAGCATTTGCAGGATTTTTTCAGCTTGTCCGGTCAGTTGCTCATGCGCTTCAGCTGATGCTTCTGGCGCAACAATTTGTACCAGTTCGACTTTTTCGAATTGATGCTGACGAATCAGACCACGCACGTCACGCCCATGCGATCCGGCTTCACTGCGAAAACACGGTGTATGAGCGACAAACTTCAATGGCAACTGTGCAGCATCAACAATACTGTCACGCACAATGTTGGTTACTGGAACTTCAGCGGTTGGAATCAGATAGAGCTGGCCATCATCAACGGCAAACAAATCTTCGGCAAACTTAGGCAATTGTCCGGTACCACGCAATGAATCAGCGTTGACCAGATAAGGCACGTAGGTTTCAGTATAGTCATGCTCGGTAATATGAGTATCCAGCATCAACTGGATTAATGCCCGTTGCAGACGGGCCAGTTGTCCGGTTAACGTTACAAAACGCGCACCCGTAATTTTGGCCGCCGTTTCAAAATCCATCTGCTGCAGACCGGCGCCCAGATCCACGTGATCTTTCGGTTCAAAATCAAATTGACGCGGCGTACCCCAACGAGAGACTTCTACATTGTCGTTTTCATCTTTACCGGCAGGTACATCGGCCTGCGGGATATTCGGCACTCCCATTGCCAGCTCATTAAGCTGTTCCAGAACTTTAGCTAATCTCGCCTCGGCAGCTTTATGCTGATCGCCTAAATCATCAATTTCGGCCAGTAATGGCGCAATATCTTCACCGGAAGCTTTTGCCTTACCTATCATTTTGGAACGAGCATTGCGCTCAGTTTGCAATGTCTGCGCATCAAGCTGTGCCTGACGGCGTTCTGCTTCCAGGGTTTCCAGCAATCCAACGTCAAGCTGAAAGCCACGACGAGCCAAACCTTTTGCAACTTCCTGCGGTTCGGTACGTAATAATTTGAGGTCTAACATGTTAAATTCCGCTTTGAACTGGCCAGCTGACAATATGATCAGCCTCAACCAGTGTTTTTATTGTGGTGATGATATCGTTTATTTGTTCCGGTTTATCAAAAAGTTCAATAACCATCGGCAGATCCGACGAAAGATCCAATAATGAAGCTTTATGCACTAACCCATCTGACCCCAGACCCGCGATGCCGCGAAATACGGTAAAGCGAATTTTATTCTGCTCAAGCCACTTAATGACCTGCCGTACTTCATGCCGACCATCAGATAAATAAATTCTTACCAATGTCAGATTCATAGCTGTCTTCCAAGACTAATACCCAACCAGGTGGCCGCAAGGCATAATACAACGCTTAAAAATACATTTAATCCCGCTTTGATAAAAGCGCCATTTTCCATCAAGGTAAAGGTTTCCAGAGAAAAGGTTGAAAACGTGGTAAATGCACCGAGTAATCCGACCAGCAAACCAGCACGCCATTCCGCCGCTACGGCAAGTTTTTCAATCAGCAGAATGAACAGCACCCCTATAAGCAAAGAACCCAGGACATTCACTGCTAATGTTCCATAGGGAAAGTCACGACCGAATAATTTATAAACGCCGTTAGACATAGCAAAACGCATTATAGCGCCAACTGCGCCACCTACAGCGATAGCAAAAAGTTGTAACACGAAAGATGCCCTGTTATTAGCAAGTGAGTTATTTTACCTGAATCACGGCAAAGACTGGCAGCGAATGTCAGGAGACACGATTTTCCAGCTTCAGCAATTTCCAGAAAATGCTGCAAAAGCCACTAGCAAATCAACGTTAATTAAACTTAGGAGTAAGTTCTCCACTACGATAACGCTCTACCATGTCATGTAATGAAATGGGTTTGATTTTACTGGCATGGCCGGCACTGCCAAACGCTTCATAACGTGCCTGACAGATTGCCTGCATCGCTTTGGTCGCTTCTTTATAAAATTTACGCGGGTCAAACACCGCTGCATTTTTTTCATCGTTCAAAAACTGGCGGATAGAACCGGTTGAAGCCATCCGTAAATCAGTATCAATATTTACCTTACGCACACCGTATTTAATTCCTTCAACAATTTCTTCCACTGGCACACCATAGGTCTGGCCAATATTTCCACCATGGGTATTAATGATTTCCAGCCAGTCCTGCGGCACAGAACTGGATCCATGCATCACAAAATGGGTATTGGGCAAACGTTGTTGCAAGGTCTTCAAATGACTGATGGCAAGCACTTCACCGGTGGGTGGTTGGGTAAATTTATATGCACCATGACTGGTACCAATGGCAACCGCCAACGCATCTACCTGGGTTTGCCTGACAAACTCAACAGCTTCATCGGGATCGGTTAACAACTGACTATGATCTAATTTACCTTCAGCACCGTGACCATCTTCCTCGCCCATCATGCCGGTCTCCAGTGATCCGAGACAGCCAAGCTCACCTTCGACTGAAACACCACATGCATGGGCCATTTCACTGACTTTACTGGTCACGTTTACGTTGTAGTCAAAATCTGAAGGAGTTTTCATATCTTCCAGCAGGGAGCCGTCCATCATCACCGAGCTGAAACCGGATTGAATGGAACGCGCACATATCGACGGATTGGCACCATGATCCTGATGCATGACCAGGGGGATATGCGGATAGGCTTCAATCGCAGCCAGAATCAAATGCCGTAGAAAGGGCTCACCAGCGTAATCACGTGCTCCGGCACTGCCTTGCATTATTACTGGACTGTCGACGGCATTAGCGGCCTGCATAATGGCATGTACCTGCTCCATATTACTGACATTAAATGCGGGGATGGCAAATTGATGCTCTGCCGCGTAATCAAGTAACTGTCGCATAGAAACGAGTGCCATTAGCTAACCTCCAACCATTCATATTTATTCACAACTGCTACCTGAGGGACGTGGTTCAACCAACGTTCCAACTTTGACAATTTTCATTGCACTGGTGCTACCTTGAACTTCGAGGTCTCCCTTGGTGATAATCACTATATCACCCTCTTTGACAACACCTCGACGCTGTAATTCTTCTATGGCCTCCTTGTTCAAGGCCGCGTGATCCGTATGTTCAACCACAAAACTTACCGGGTAGACACCACGGTAAAGCGTGACCCGCCGTCGGGTAGCCACATGAGGAGTTAATGCAAAAATTGGTATTCCCGAACTAATACGTGACATCCATAATGGCGTGGCTCCGGATTCTGTCATCGTGGCAATAGCTTTAACATCCATATGATTCGCCGTATACATCGCAGCCATCGCAATAGCCTCATCAATTCGTGCGAATTTTGAATCCATGCGATGACGTGAAACACGTATTTCACGTTGCTGTTCCGCCTGTAGACAGATACGATCCATGGCTTCAATGACTTTAACCGGATAATGTCCGACTGCGGTTTCCCCGGAAAGCATCACCGCATCGGTACCATCCAGCACGGCGTTGGCCACATCAAACACCTCGGCACGGGTTGGAATGGGGCTTTCAATCATCGATTCCATCATTTGCGTCGCAGTGATAGTCAATCGATTCATACGTCTGGCTTTAGCGATTAGCTGCTTTTGAATCGGCGGTAATGCAGCATCCCCCATTTCCACCCCTAAATCACCTCGAGCGACCATAATGCCTTCTGAGGCTTCAATAATGGCATCAATATCATCCAGCGCTTCAGCTCGTTCAATTTTGGCAATAATCCCGCCATAGCCCCCGGCTTCACGCAACAGACGACGTGCCAAATGAATATCTTCAGCACTTCGGGGAAAAGATACGGCGAGGTAATCAGCCTGCATTTCAGCAGCTGTTTTTATATCGGCCATATCTTTAGCTGTCAGCGCTGATGCCGATAATCCACCTCCCTGCCGGTTAATACCTTTATTGTCTGTGAGCATGCCTCCCACGGTAACGCGACAGTGAATCTGTTGATCAATAACCGATTCAACCCATAACACAATGCGGCCATCATCCAATAACAACGTGTCACCACGCTTAACATCATGGGGGAGTGATTTGTAGTCGACCCCGACTTGATTGCTATCACCGTTATTATCTGCCAGGGCCGCATCCAGAGTAAAAGCTTCCCCTTCAACTAGTTTCACACCACCATTCTTAAATCGAGAGATGCGAATCTTCGGTCCCTGCAAATCAACTAATACGCCAACCTCACGTCCAAAGTCGCTGGCACGGTTACGCACCCTGTCAGCCATATCAATATGCGATTGCGATGAACCATGCGAGAAATTGAGCCGTACAACATCCATGCCTGCCGATATCATCGTGTCAAGAACGGCATGATCTTTTGTTGCAGGTCCCAAGGTAGCAACAATTTTCGTTCTTCGACGGGCAGCCATAATTAGTTACTCATTAATTTACTCGCGGGCACGTTGCTCAAGAATTTCCACTGCAGGTAACTTCTTGCCTTCAAGGAATTCCAGAAAAGCACCACCACCGGTAGAAATATAAGAAACATCATCACAAATTTTGTATTTAGATACTGCTGCCAACGTATCACCGCCGCCAGCAATCGAGAAAGCATCTGATTCCGCTATTGCCATCGCTATTTCTTTGGTGCCTTCACCAAATTGGCTGAATTCAAAAACACCTAACGGACCATTCCATACAACCGTACCAGCTTGTTTAATAATTTCAACCAGCTCCGCAGCAGATTTTGGTCCGATATCAAAAATCATGTCGTCATCCGTTACCTTATCTACTGCTTTTAATTCCGCTTCTGCATTTTCGGCAAAATGTTTACCGCAGACCACGTCTTTGGGTACGGGTATATTGCCGCCACGGCTCACAGCTTCTGCTGAAAGCTTTTTACAAGTATCGATCAGATCCGGCTCATAAAGTGATTTACCTACATTATGACCAGCTGCCGCAATAAATGTATTGGCAATACCACCACCCACAATCAATTGGTCCACTTTCTTCGACAGGCTTTCCAACACCGTAAGTTTGGTAGACACTTTTGAGCCGCCTACGATAGCAACCATTGGCCTGGCAGGATTATCCAGCGCTTTGGATAAAGCTTCCAGTTCCGCAGATAATAAAGGCCCGGCACAGGCAATCGTGGCATATTTGGCAATACCGTGTGTTGAAGCCTGAGCACGATGCGCGGTGCCAAATGCATCCATAACAAACACATCACACATCTTGGCCATACGTTTTGCCAGATCATCATTATTGGCTTTTTCACCAATGTTGAATCGTACATTTTCACACAAAACAACTTCACCTACTTCGACTGGAATAAATTCTGGCTCCAGCCAGTTTTGTTCCAAACGTACCGGTTTTTCCAAGAGGGCCGAGAGATAATTGGCAACCGGAGCTAATGAATATTTATGTTCATATTCTCCTTCAGTAGGTCGTCCGAGATGAGACATAATCATAACTTTGGCACCTTTCTCCAATGCCAGATTTATGGTCGCTAAAGAAGCGTGGATACGAGTGCCATCTGCAACAACACCTGATTTGAGTGGAACATTCAAATCTTGTCGGATCAACACACGTTTTCCAGCCAAGTCCAAATCGGCCATTTTTATTACTGACATAAGGTATTGCCCTCTTGTGTAAATTTTGTGAACCAGTTCTGATTATAGCCTTCAAAATACATAAAAAAAGGCCTCCTTCACAGGAAGCCTTGAATTAATTGTTGAATGGCTAAAATGAATTAACGCGCAACATGCTCAACCAAACGCATCATGTTGCAGGTATATCCATATTCATTGTCATACCAGGCAACGACTTTTACAAAGGTGCCATCAAGTGCAATACCTGCACCTGCATCAAAATTTGAAGGTGCAGTATGACCACGGAAATCTGTGGAGACCACATTTTCTTCGGTGTAACCCAAAACACCTTTCAACTCACCTTCGGCAGCAGTTTTCATTGCTGCGCAAATTGATTCATAGCTGGCATCGTTGTTTAATTCAACGGTTAAGTCGACTACGGAAACATCTGAAGTAGGCACCCGAAAAGCCATCCCGGTCAATTTTCCATTTAATTCCGGCAGCACCTTGCCTACTGCTTTTGCGGCGCCGGTGGATGACGGAATAATATTTTCCAGAATACCGCGACCTCCACGCCAGTCTTTCATTGACGGGCCATCGACAGTCTTCTGTGTTGCTGTGGCAGCATGCACCGTGGTCATCAAACCACGCTTAATACCAAAACTGTCATGCAGGACCTTGGCAACCGGTGCCAAAGCGTTAGTTGTGCAGGAGGCTGCTGAAACAATTGCCTGACCAGCATAACTGTCATGGTTCACGCCATAAACAAACATTGGCGTGTGATCTTTGGAAGGTGCAGATTGCACGACTTTTTTAGCGCCGGCAGCAATATGTGCCTGACAGGAATCTTCCGTCAGGAAAAAGCCGGTGCATTCAATAATTAAATCGGCACCAACTTCATCCCATTTCAAATCAGCAGGGTTGCGCTCAGCGGTAACACGAATGGTTTTACCATTAACAACCAGATGACCGTCTTTCACCTCAACATCACCTTCAAAGCGGCCATGTACAGAATCAAATTTGAGCATATACGCCAGATAATCGGGATCAAGTAAATCGTTGATTGCCACGACTTCAATCTCAGGGAAATCTTTTGCTGCAGCACGAAATGCCATACGGCCGATACGGCCAAAACCATTAATACCCACCTTGATAGTCATTCTGTTTCCTTTGAATCGGTTTGATATTATGCCTCAGAACTGAAATCTTACCGAAAATTGCAGTTATGAGACTTGGAACTGCTTATCTTTCATCGCCTCCCGCAATGGTGCGATGAAAGATAAACAGACCCTTTTAAAAAAATGACCAGTAGATTTGCATCTACTGGTCATCTCCATTTAGCTCGCTAAAAACAGTTCTTTAATTACAGAACTGATTTAACGGTTTTAACAACGTTTTCGACAGTAAAGCCGAAGTGTTTCATCAAAACACCGCCTGGAGCAGATTCACCGAAGGTATCGATACCAACAGTGCCGCCTTCCAGACCAACGTATTTACGCCAGAAGTCAGTTACACCGGCTTCAACAGAAACACGTTTCACTCCTGGAGTCAGGATGCTGTCTTTATAAGCCTGATCCTGACGATCAAAGACGTTCGTTGAAGGCATAGAAACAACACGTGCATTTACACCGTCGCCTTTCAGCGCTTCTTGTGCTTTAACGGCCAGATCCACTTCTGAACCAGTTGCGATCAGAATCACGTCAGCTTTACCGCCTTCGGCTTCTGACAACACATAAGCACCTTTACGAATCGCATCAAAAGCAGCTGTGTCGTGTTTACGACCAGGAATACCCTGACGGCTCAATACCAGACTGGTTGGGCCATCCATACGCTCAACAGCTGCAGTCCAGGCAATCGCAACTTCAGTTTCATCAGCAGGACGCCATACATCCATGTTGGGGATGTAACGCAGACCAGCTGTATTTTCGATTGGCTGATGCGTAGGACCATCCTCACCCTGACCGATAGAGTCATGGGTCAATACCGCAATGGTACGAATTTTCATCAAGGCAGCCATGCGCAGCGCTGATTTGGCATAGTCAGAGAACATATGGAAAGTACCACCATATGGCAGCAGACCACCGTGCAATGCCATACCATTCATGATGGCAAACATACCAAACTCACGAACACCGTATGAAATGTAGTTACCCATCTCTTTACCAGACACATGTTTAAAGCTTGAACAGCTGGTCAGGTTTGAACCGGTTAAGTCAGCAGAACCACCAATGAATTCTGGCAAAATAGGCGCCAATGCAGCGATAACGTTTTGTGATGCTTTACGTGAAGCAACACTTTCTGCTTTTTCGTTCAGATCAGCAATGACTTTGGCTGATGCTTGTTTCCAGTCAGCAGGCAATTCACCGGCCATACGGCGTTTAAATTCTGCTGCCAGTTCTGGATATTCTTTAGCATAAGCATCGAATTTCTTGTTCCACTCAGCTTCAGCGGCATCGCCTTTCGCTTTAGCATCCCAACCTGCATAAACATCTTCTGGAATAACAAATGGCTCGTATTCCCAACCCAGTTGCTTACGGGTCAATTCAACTTCTTCTTCACCTAATGCTGCACCATGGCAATCATGGCTTGAACATTTGTTTGGTGAACCATAACCAATGATGGTTTTGCAGCAGATCAATGATGGTTTATCAGTGACTTTCTTCGCTTCTGCGATGGCTTTGTTGATTGCATCAGCATCATGACCATCAACAGATTGAACATGCCAGCCATAAGCTTCAAAACGCTTAACAGTATCATCGGTGTACCAGCCATCAATGTGACCGTCGATAGAGATATTGTTGTCATCCCAGAATGCGATCAGATTGCCCAGGCCCCATGTACCGGCCAAAGAACATGCTTCATGAGAAACACCTTCCATCAGACAGCCATCACCCATAAATACATAGGTATGGTGGTTAACGATGTCATGACCAGGTTTGTTGAACTGATGTGCCATTAACTTTTCAGCCATCGCAAAACCAACGCCGTTGGTAATACCTTGGCCTAATGGACCCGTCGTTGTTTCTATACCTGGAGCATAACCGTATTCAGGGTGACCCGCGCATTGTGAATGCAATTGACGGAATGTTCTCAGGGAATCCATTGGCAAATCATAGCCACTCAAATGCAGCAATGAGTAAATCAGCATAGAGCCGTGGCCATTAGACAAAATGAAACGGTCACGATCAGCCCATTTCGGGTTGTTCGGGTTATGTTTCATGTGGTCATTCCACAATACTTCAGCGATATCCGCCATACCCATTGGGGCACCCGGATGGCCGGAATTCGCTTTTTGCACTGCATCCATACTTAACGCACGGATTGCATTTGCTAAATGTCTACGTGTAGCCATTATCTACGTTCTCCTATTAAAAAAAATTAAGCTGCCCGCCATTTGATGGAACAGCCCATACTGGGTATCTGTTGTTCTGGACCATGACCGGTTTGAGCAACTTGTTTCATCGCTTCATATAAGTCACGGCGTACGTCCGCTGGAGCGGCTTCTTTGCGGCTGGCATCAAGGCGACCACGGTATTGCAACTTCAAATCTTTGTTGTAACCAAAAAAATCAGGAGTACACACCGCGCCATAAGCTTGAGCAACCTCTTGGCTTTCGTCATACAGATAAGGGAAAGAAAACCCGTTTTGTTCAGCAACAGTTTTCATGTTGTCAAAAGAGTCTTCTGGATAATCAGCGACATCATTGGCAGAAATTGCCACAGAATTGATGCCCAGCTGTTTAAGTTCGTTGGTATCACGGATCAGTCTATCCATAATGGCTTTGACATAAGGACAATGATTACAGATGAACATGATTAACAAACCATTCTCACCACGACAGTCTTCCAGTGTCCAGATTTTGTTGTCTGTGCCCGGCAGGGCAAAATCTATGGCCGCTTGGCCAAAGTCACAGACGGGTGTCTCTAAAGCCATTAAGATCTCACTTTAGTTCCTGTTTTTAGGCAATTTCGGTGATATTTAACCACACGAAACCAATTTGGAGTTCAGCATATTACCAGACAATTTAGATAATGCGAAATAAGCCAATTCGCCAGAATAAGTTCGCTAGGTTTTTGTATATTGAGACAAAACCGATATATTCGCAGCACTTGTTTTAGTCAGCATACTTTATTCAGCGACTTCATTGACCAACATTGCTCTGCGCTCAGCATTATCAGGGTGAGAATCAAGATAACTTTGCCAACCCGCTGCCTCAGCAGTTGGTGTGACAAGCCAGCCTTTCTGTTGAGCCTGTTGTAAGCCTCCAGGAGTTTCACACAGGGATGATTGCGAGTTATCTTCAGCTTGTAAGAAAAAATAGGCACGACATCTGATATTGAGTTCAATACGATCCAATAGATCAGCCAAATGAAAGCCTGCTATCTGATTGGAGTGCATATATCGCAAAGCAAAGCGATCCGCTTCGCGCTCAAAATCTCTTGAATAGGCACTCTGCATCATCACGATAGGCATGCCCATAAAGACTTCGGCAATCCCTGATGTATCACCGACAAAAGCCATTGCCATCACCACTAGCAATGAACTCTGCATCACCGACTGGGTTCCATGCCTGTGGGCCACATGGCCAATCTCGTGCAACAGTACCGCAATCAACTCTTCAGGTTGCTCTGCCAGTTTCACCAGCTCATCGGTGAACACTATTGTGCCATCCGGCAAGGCAAAGGCATTTGCACCTAAATTACCACCTTGTCGAAACTGGATATTTATCGGTGTATCGGCTTGCTCACTAAACGACTGAAACTTTGCTAAAAGTATGTCTCGTTGCTGTTGAGGCAGTTCTGAGGGAGACAAAACCGTCTCATCCAGCAACCGAAGTGTATGACTTGCCGCCTTATCAGAAATAGTTGAGGGTAACCAAAAAGCCATTTTTTTTGCTGCAGCTGGCACACCATATTGCATCATGACGTAGCCAAACCCGACAAACAGTATCAGCGCAAAGAAAACCAGTTGCCAGCGACTTTCAAGCAGATGAATGAGTCGGGAAAAGCCATGACCTTTGACAATAAGCAGCTGATCGATGGTCTCATTATCCAGACTTTCAAATTTCTGACCTTGCTGAAAATACAATTGTCGGCTAGTGTTACCCAAACGTGAGGAAATTTTCAGCTCATTCAGTGAACAGCAAGCCAACTGAGTGCCATCCGACCGGTCTACAACTTCAATATCCTGCTCGGAAATATGCCGTAAAAATGCAGCGCGCTGTCTGGAAACACCTTCTTCATACCAGAAGCCATCGATCCGTACACGCTGCCAAAGCGGTTGCATTATTAAAAACCGACATCCATATCAAACACATCACTGACACCTTCCCCCAATGGTCCCACACGCTGACTGACATCATTTGAAAACTGATTCAAATCGCCTGCCACCAGCATTTTAGTGTGTATCGCTTTATACGCAGCTACCCGAACTTTTGCCCATGGAATAAACAAGCCTAAAGTGAGCACAATCGCCACAGTATTACTCAAAACCAACCACATATAAGACGCTGTGGTGTAGTTGGCAGAAAAAGCATGAGAAGAGAGTGTGGCATGGTTAAAACGTAAATTTGTCGTCTTTACGGTAAAAAATACAAACAACGTGAGATACATCATCACGCTTAACAGCATCGTCAGAATCCCCACGGCTTCCCGGTTTAAAAGCGTTACCAGCAGAAATACCCCAAAGGACGTCATAAGAACGATGCCAACCATCGCCAAAGCAATTTTATAGTAGGCACTGGCTTGAGGTTCGAACTCAAATGCCGTATCACCATAGCGCATATTTCTCACCAGAAAACACTGCTGTTTATAAATGGCATAAGGCATCAGCAGAGAAAAAGTCACTAAACCGAGAATCGGCCAGAGAATATAAACCTTGAAGGCTTCACTATATTGGCCATCAAATCCAAACCGCACATTGCGATATTCACTATAAAAAGCATTGAATGTCAGTGATTTTACCACCAGCCAGGGAAATAACACGATGAACAGTAGACCAAATATCACGCCTGTAGCCGGGAAAAGTGAAGTGGTAACAATATAGAACACAAAAAAAGCAAAGGCTATCAGTCGCCCTTTGAGAATCTGCAACGGAACGGCTTGATAGCTAAAGCTTGCTCCATCCAGCTGAGTATTTGCATAGAAGTACTGTTTATTACGGACTTTGGCCCAGGCTGAATATATGCCCAAAGTCATAATCGTGAGCACGATATTAACTATCCAAATCCGGAAATATTCAGCACCTTGACCACTGAAAAAAAATGCCCTTTGTCGAGGCTCAACTTCAGCTGCTATCTCAACATCCTGCGTTGGAGCCAAACCATCATTTTTTGCAGCCTGCTCCATAGCCGGCAGTCGTGGTTCTTTTTTATCATGCCTTATCAAATAGGATTCGGCACCGGCACTCTGCAACTCTTCCTGTTGTCGCTGAGCCTGCTCGTAACCCACCCCCTTCAACACAATCGCATGTTTCTGCTGGAACAGTTCGCTAACAGCATTTTCTGTTAAGGCAAGTAATCTCGCTAGATTATGTATCACTTCCTCAATATTGAATCCATCCAATAATTGTCCACTAAGCATCACGTCATAACGTAACTCTGACACGTTAGACCTCCTTGTCTGTTTTAATGAGTTTTGCCGAAGTATAGAAGCAAGCAGAATTGTCAGCAACTTTTCGCTTTCATAGTCATAAATAATGATTACAGAAGTAACTATTGAAAGACTTTGCTAATATAAGCGGCACATTGACGATATTGCAGCCAAACTAAAGTCTTTATGGTTTGCCTGACACGTTTCGACTGCCATTCTTTCTACTCTCACTCCTCAGGTTATGGTAAGTAAAAAAAATCCCCCTCCATCCCAGCAGCGGCGTAATCCTCGCTCTAAAAAAAAACGTAGAGCCTTAATTTCTAAAGGCACACTGTTCAAGCTGCTGTTTATTATTCTGCTTTTGCTAGGGGGGGCAACACTGTATCTGGATCAGCAAATCCGCAGTCAGTTTGAGGGGAAACGTTGGGCTTTACCCGCTAAAGTCTTTGCCAGACCACTGGAGTTATATGTTGGCGCACCAGTGTCACTCAACGATTTGAAAATAGAACTTAAAGCGTTGGGCTATCAGTTTGTTGATAAGGTCAGCGCACCAGGGGAAGTCGCTTTTTCTGCTTCACGGGCAACGTTGTCGACTCGAGGTTTTCACTTCCCTGACGAACTTGAACCAGCCAGGCAACTTATTTTAGAGTTCAGTGGTGACAGCTTAAGTCAGATCCGTTCAGCAGATCAGCAGTCACTAACATTAATCCGGCTTGAACCCGCCTTAATCGGCGGTATTTATCCACTCAATAATGAAGATAGAGATTTAATTCAGCTTGAAGAAGCGCCGCAGCCGTTTATTGATGCATTAATCGCGATTGAAGATCGGGATTTTTATGATCATTTTGGTATTTCACCTAAAGGTATTGCGCGTGCAACATTAGCCAATATTCGTGCAGGGGCATTTGTGCAGGGTGGTAGCACCTTAACCCAGCAATTAATTAAGAACTTTTATCTGACAGCCGATCGTACTTTGCTACGCAAAATGCTGGAATTGCCAATGGCGATGCTCCTCGAATTTCATTACAGCAAAGACGAAATTCTCGAAGCCTATTTGAATGAGGTCTACCTGGGTCAATCCGGCAATCGTGCCATCCATGGCTTTGGACTTGGTGCGGCACATTATTTTGCCCAGCCAATACAGGAGCTCAAATTACATCAATTGGCGTTATTGGCCGGTCTGGTAAAAGGACCATCCTATTACGATCCACGACGTAATCCTGAGCGTGCCAAAGCCAGGCGGAATCTGGTGCTGAGTGTTTTGCATCAGCAAGGTTCAATCACTGACGAAGAATACATGCTGGCCTCAACGGCTGAGCTGGATGTGGTTCCGGCTGGTAGTTCGATGAAAGAGGCTTATCCGGCCTATATTGATTTAGTAAAACGGCAATTACGCCGAGAATATAAAGATGAAGATCTTGGCTCAGAGGGGCTAAAGATTTTCACCAGTCTGGATCCCATCAGTCAGCATAAAGCAGAAACTTCTCTGGTCAGCACCATTGAAGATTTAGGCAGAACCTATGGTGAAAGTCTGGCGAAACTTCAGGGCAGTATGGTGGTGACTGATCCACAAACAGGGGAAGTACTGGCGTTGATAGGCGATCGTAATACCCGCTACCAGGGATTCAACCGTGCCTTAGATGCCAGTCGGCCAATTGGTTCGCTTGTAAAACCTGCTGTTTACCTTACCGCTTTGGAGCAGGGATATACCCTGATAAGTGAACTGGACGACTCACCTTTCAGCCTGACCTTGCCCAACCAGCAAACCTGGTCCCCCAAGAACTATGATGGACAACCCCATGGCCTAGTCCCAATGCATGAGGCTTTGACCCATTCCTATAATCTGTCGACCGCGCAACTGGGCATGGAGCTGGGGGTAGAAAAAGTGATCGACACCCTGAAACGTCTCGGGGTTGATCGACCTATGGATGCATATCCATCATTATTATTAGGTGCGCAGAGTTTATCGACACTGGAAGTTGCCAGCATGTATCAGACGATTGCTGCAACCGGGTTTCAAATTCCACCTCGTACTATTCGGACTGTCACCGACAGCGCAGGTGAACCGCTTTCCAGCTATCCATTTCAATTACAAAAAAGTATTGATGAGAAACCCATGTTTTTGCTGCAGTACAATTTACAGCAAGTTACCCGAAGTGGTACCGGCCGTAGCATTTACCAACAGTTGCCGATTAATATCAATACTGCCGGCAAAACCGGAACATCAGATCAACAGCGTGACAGCTGGTTTGCCGGGTTTACCGGTAACCGTCTCGCTGTAGTCTGGCTGGGTCTGGATGATAATAGTCCGATGCCGATCACTGGTTCCAGTGGGGCCTTACGTGCTTGGACACGGTATATGGCAGAGGAACCGTTACAATCCTACGAACCGGTGATGCCTGAAGGTATTGAAATGCTCTGGATTGATCCGTTAAGCGGAAAACTTGCCGATGGTTTATGCGAGAATGCCACCCAAATCCCGTTTATCAGTGGCACACAACCGACAGAAACTGCTGCCTGTACCACACCGGAAGAAACTTTTATCGACAATCCAATCAAACGGTCAATCGATTGGGTCAAAGATATTTTCAGATAGGTCCGTTATGCCAATAACCATGCACAAAATGCTTTTTATTATGGCCAGCCTGGTCATGTTTTTATCTGCCTGTAGTACCACACCCGTCAGCCAAAGACCTGCGGTGGAGAGCAGAGATGTACCCGTATCTTCACCAACAACTGAATCAGCAAAAACCAGTCCAGTGCCAAGCCAGCAGGCTAATCCACAAGCCATGCCACTTCCACCGGACAAATCTACAGGCACTGATATACCTGCCACTATACCTGTTCCAGCACCAACCAATCCTGCCGTGCTGGCGTTATTAAGTGATGCAGAAAAATATCAACAGCAGGGAAACATGTCGGCAGCGCAATCACGTTTGCAGCGAGCCCAACGTATCGCCCCCAGCGATCCAAAAGTCTACTATCAGTTAGCCAAAGCACACTATGAACTGGAAGATTTTCGCCTTGCGGAACAAGTTGCTTTAAAAGGTCTGTCCTATGCCAAAGGCGATAATACCGAGCTGAAACGCTTCTGGTTATTATTGGCGGAGATTCGCACTAAAAAGGGCGATAAAGCTGGTGCCAAAACAGCGCGCGAACAGGCCGCCCGCTATTAATTAATTCCGCAGATCTAACACATCCTGCATATCAAACAGACCGGTTTGCTGTTGCATCAGCCATTTGGATGCACGCATGGCGCCGTAGGCAAAGGTCATTCGGCTTGATGCTTTATGGGTAATTTCCACCCGTTCGCCTTCGGCAGCAAATAACACTGTGTGATCGCCAACGATGTCTCCGCCGCGGACTGTCGCAAAACCAATAGTATTGCGATCGCGTTCGCCGGTACGGCCTTCACGGCCATAAATAGCACAGTCTTTTAAATCGCGGCCCAACGCATCTGCAACCACTTCCCCCATTCTTAAGGCAGTACCGGAAGGTGCATCCACTTTATGGCGGTGATGGGCTTCAATAATCTCAATATCAACGCTATCCCCCAATACACGGGCAGCCATATCAAGTAATTTCAGTGATAAATTCACCCCAACACTCATATTGGGGGCTAGTAAGGTGGCAATGCGACCGGCTGTTTGCTGAATAATCTGTTTTTGCGCTTCATCAAAACCCGTTGTACCAATCACCGGGCGGCACTGATTCTCTGCACATAACGGCAGGAGAGCCATGGTGGCCTCAGGAATGGTGAAGTCTATGATCACATCCGATTGCTGAGTTGCTTGATCAAGATCTGCTGACAACACTACCCCTAATTTACCGACTCCAGCCAATTCACCGGCATCCACACCAATTAATGATGACTCCGCTCGATCAATGGCAGCAGATAGCTGCAAACCATCTGTTTCAGCGACGGCTTGAATCAGGCAACGGCCCATGCGGCCAGCGGCACCGTTAATAGCAATATTAATAGCCATGGTTTATATCCTTATGGCGGTAAATCAGAAAATAAAAAAGCTGGCTGGCAAAAATAGCCCAGTCAGCTTCCTATTGGCAAATATCTTATTCAAAAAAACGTTTTACAGCATCAAGCCACGATTCATGTTTTGGACTGTGGGTTGCCCCGGAACCTTCCATCGTTTCGGCAAATTCCTGCAATAACTCTTTTTGTTTTTTTGATAATTTAACCGGCGTTTCAATAATCACGCGACACATTAAATCGCCAACTTCACCGGTACGCACTGATTTGACACCTTTACCGCGCATCTTGAATTGCTGGCCGGTTTGCGTACCTTCAGGCACTTTCAGCACAGCTTTACCCTGCAAAGTGGGCACTTGCAGTTCCCCGCCCAGACAGGCGGTGGTGAAACTGATGGGTACATCGGCAAACAGATTATTACCATCACGGGTAAATACATCGTGACGTTTAACCGCTACTTCGACATATAAATCACCGGCTGGAGCACCACGGCTTCCCGCTTCTCCTTCACCGGCAAGACGAATGCGATCACCCGTATTAACACCGGCGGGCACTTTAACGGAGAGTGTTTTATGCTCTTGTACGACGCCTTGACCATGACAATCATGACAAGGGTCCTGAATCATCTGACCCGTTCCGCGACAATGTGGACAGGCTTGCTGAACAGTGAAGAATCCTTGCTGAATGCGAACCTGACCATGTCCACCACAGGTCGTACAAGTCACAGGTTGTGTGCCAGGTTTGGCCCCGGAACCATCACAGGTTTTACATTCAACATTGACCGGTATGCGAATTTTCGCAGTCGTTCCAGCAACAGCTTCTTCCAGCGTCAAATCCAGGCGATAGCGCAAATCGGCTCCACGGAAGCTTTGTCCACCCGGACCGCCACCGCCGAAAATATCATTAAATACATCGCCAAAAATATCGCTGAAACCGCCCGAACTTCTGAACCCGCCACCGCCTGAGCTGTTATCTACTCCAGCATGACCAAACTGGTCATAAGCAGCACGTTTTTGGGAATCAGACAGAATTTCGTAAGCTTCTTTGGCCTCTTTGAACCTGGCTTCAGCGGTTGCATCATCCGGATTACGATCAGGATGATATTTCATCGCCATACGACGATATGCTTTTTTGATTTCAGCTTCTGTCGCAGTGCGCGATACACCAAGAAGGTCGTAATAGTCTTTTTTGGCCATGTTTAGTTTTTCTTGTATCTCTTAAACAAGACAGGCGTAGGCTCAATGCCTACGCCTGTTTTCAGTTAATTGTGTGAAAGATTATGAATTTTTCTTGTCGTCATCGACTTCTTCAAATTCGGCATCTACCACATCATCGTTTTGTGCTGTGGAATCATCTGTTGCGGCACCTTCACCAGCTTCTGCGTTTTCAGCATAAGCACGTTCAGCCAGCTTGCCTGCAGCTTCTGACAACGCAGCGGTTTTGGCTTCGATATCGGCTTTATCTTCACCTTTCAGAGCCTGTTGTAACTCTTCAATGGCCGCTTCAATCTTGGCTTTTTCATCAGCTTCCACTTTATCACCCAGATCAGTCAGTGATTTGTTGGTCGCATGAATCAAACCATCCGCCTGGTTGCGTACTGTGACCAGTTCATGGAACTTACGGTCTTCATCAGCATGCGCTTCAGCATCTTTAACCATTTTTTCAACTTCATCGTCAGACAGACCGCTGGAAGCTTTAATCACAATGGATTGCTCTTTACCTGTCGCTTTATCTTTAGCAGACACGTTCAGAATACCGTTAGCATCAATATCAAAGGTGACTTCGATTTGTGGTGTACCACGTGGAGCTGGTGGAATATCCGCTAAATCAAAACGTCCCAGTGATTTATTGGCTGAGGCAATTTCACGTTCACCCTGCAATACATGGATGGTAACGGCCGGCTGATTATCATCTGCTGTCGAAAACACCTGATTCGCTTTAGTTGGGATGGTGGTGTTTTTCTCAACCAGTTTGGTCATTACGCCGCCCATGGTTTCGATACCCAGGCTTAATGGGGTAACGTCCAGCAACAATACGTCTTTCACATCACCAGCCAATACCGCAGCCTGAATCGCAGCACCAACGGCAACCGCTTCATCCGGATTCACGTCACGGCGTGGTTCTTTACCAAACATTTCTTTAACCGCTTCTTGCACTTTCGGCATGCGGGTTTGGCCACCAACCAGAATGACATCATTGATGTCAGACAATTTCAGGCCGGCATCTTTCAATGCCATTTTGCAAGGTTCCATACTGCGTGAAATCAAGTCTTCTACCAAAGATTCCAGCTTGGCGCGGGTCAAACGGATTTCCATGTGTTTAGGGCCACTGGCATCTGCAGTGATGTAAGGCAGATTAATATCCGTTTGTGAGCTGGAAGACAGCTCAATTTTGGCTTTCTCGGCAGCATCTTTCAAACGTTGCAAGGCCAATGGATCTTTACTCAGATCAACGCCCTGATCTTTCTTGAATTCAGCAACCAGATAATCAATGATACGTTGGTCAAAGTCTTCACCACCCAGGAATGTATCACCGTTGGTGGCCAGTACTTCAAACTGATGCTCGCCTTCGATATCAGCAATTTCAATGATCGATACGTCAAACGTACCACCACCCAAATCGTATACAACAACTGTGGAATCACCACGTTTTTTGTCCATGCCGTAAGCCAGCGCTGCAGCGGTTGGTTCGTTGATGATACGTTTGACTTCAAGACCGGCAATCTTGCCAGCATCTTTAGTGGCTTGACGTTGTGAGTCATTGAAATAGGCCGGAACGGTAACAACCGCTTGAGTGACTTCTTCACCCAAAAATTCTTCAGCGGTTTTTTTCATTTTCATCAAAACGCGAGCTGAAATTTCAGGCGGAGCCATTTTTTTACCATTGGCTTCTACCCAGGCATCACCGTTATCCGCTTCAACGATTTTATACGGCACCATATCAATATCGCGCTGTACTACATCGTCTTTAAATTTACGGCCAATCAAACGCTTGATTGCGTACAAAGTGTTTTTGGCGTTAGTGACAGCCTGACGTTTGGCAGACTGACCTACCATCACTTCGTTATCTTTGTTGAATGCAACAATTGACGGGGTTGTGCGATCACCTTCACTGTTTTCGATGACACGGGCTTTGCCGTCTTCCATCACCGCTACACATGAGTTGGTCGTACCCAAGTCAATACCAATAATTCTACCCATAATCTTTTCTCCATCGTACTAAGTTCGTCTGGCTATTCCAGCCGTTGTGATAATAGATGGGGCAGGAAATTTTGATTTCAAGCCCTTAAATTTCGTCCGGTTATTGAGAAACCACTACCATGGCAGGACGTAACAGACGCCCATTGAAACGGTAGCCTTTCTGCATGACATTCAATACCTGGTTAGCTTCTACGCCTTCTGCAGGCTGCATTGCCATGGCCTGATGCAGATCAGGATCGAAAGCCTCGCCCTCAGGATTAAGTTGTTCAAGACCGAATTTACCGATCGAGCTCATGAACATTTTGAGTGTCATTTCCATGCCATCTCGCACTGTTTCAAGCTTGGCATCTTCATTTTTTGCTGCGTTGAGACCAAACTCCAGGCTGTCGCAGATAGGCAATAGCTCTGTTACGAATTTGTCCAGCGCATGTTTGTGAGCGTTTTCCAGATCACGGCTGTGTCTGCGACGCATATTTTCCAGATCGGCTCTGGCACGCAATAATTCATTCCAATGTTCATCGGCTTTGTTGCGGGCATCTTCCAGCTGTTTTACAACATCTGCTTCAGATTCCGCTGGCTGAGCTGACTCAGCTGTTTCGGGTGAGGTTTCGACCGGCTCAGATTCCGCCGTCGACTTTTCGATTTCTTCGTTGCTCATGATTAATCAGATTCCGCTTTGCTCAACACAAAGCTGCTATTTGGGGGTCAAAAATCTGATTTCAAGCGGCGAACAGAACTTTTTGTGAAAACAAATTCAACTTTATTTAAGCCACACACAATTTCCATCACTGCTGGCCTGTAATTTTTCCAGCATCACCTGATGTGCTGCCAACTCGGTTGCGTCAGCCTCAATGACCTTTAATGCTGAACGAGGACGTTCAATTGTCGTGATCTCATTTTTCTCAGCATCGTGTTGCGGTTCGAATTGCTCTGCCGCCAGTGACAAGCTGACCTGTCCACCCGTCATCATCAGATAGACGTCTGCCAGAATTTCGGCGTCTAATAAGGCGCCATGTAACTCCCGGTTGGAATTATCCACCCCATAGCGTTTACATAACGCATCCAGATTGTTTTTCTGACCCGGATGTTTATCCCGCGCCAGTTTTAACGTGTCCATCACTGAACAAATATCGTCAATTTTGGCGGTGTGACCTAACTTGGTTAACTCGTGATTTAAGAATCCAACGTCAAATGCGGCGTTATGAATAATCAATTCAGCACCTTCGATAAACCGCAGAAAATCTGCAGCAATATCTGCAAATAACGGTTTATCGGCTAATGATTCATTGGTAATGCCATGAACCTCTATCGCTCCGGCATCGATTTCACGTTGTGGATTTATATATTGATGAAACGTCTCACCGGTCAGCCGTCGATTCACTAATTCAACGCAGCCGATTTCAATAATGCGATGATCATCTGCTGTACTGAGGCCAGTGGTTTCGGTATCTAAAACAATTTGTCGTTGACTGGTTTGCTCTGCCATCGGTTAGTCCTGTAATGCGATTTGAGTACGTGCTGCTACCGCCAGCTGATCGGCACGTTCATTTTCCGGATGACCATCATGACCCCGAACCCATTGCCAGGATAATTTATGTGGCTGGGAGGCCGCATCCATGCGTTGCCATAAATCGGCATTTTTCACTGGTTGCCGGGCGGCGGTTCGCCAGTTTTTGGCTTTCCAGCCTTTCAACCATTCGGTCATCCCTTTCATCACATATTGTGAGTCAGTGGTAATGGTGACATGACAAGGCCTTTTCAATGCTTCCAGACCGGCTATGACTGCCATCATCTCCATCCGATTATTGGTGGTCAGTTTTTCACCGCCAGATAACTCCTTTTCGTTATCTTTGGCACGGAGTATGGTTCCCCAACCTCCCGGCCCCGGATTACCACTGCAGGCACCATCGGTAAAAATTTCAACGTGTTCCATTAATGCTCTTTTCGTGTTGCTGAGGGATTCACCAGTTGTGGTCTGGGAAATAATTTTCTATTTTGCCACCGGCTTTGTAATGGGGTCACCAGAAAAGTGCGTTTTTTTGCGACAATTGCAGTGACGCCACCAAGATATGGCCAGAGACGTCGCCCCCATCTTTCCAGAAAACCACCACGTTTTATCCAGCGTTCATTTTGCCATGGGGGACAATAAATGATCGATCGGGCTTCCACTACATCAAAATCCAACAATGACAGCCAGTCTTTTAAGCGCTGACGTGAAAAAAACTGTCCCCGCCACGGCAAACTATCCTGCCAGGAAAACAATCGACGTAAACCCCATACACTAAACGGATTAAAACATAGCACCACCAGTGTGCCATCTTCGTTTAACACTCTGTCGGCTTCACGTAATAATTGATGCGGTTGGCGGGAAAATTCCACCACATGCTGCAACAGCATCACATCAACACTGTCAGACTTAAATGGAAGTTGCTCACTTTGCGCATGAAATTGTCCGCTGCTTCCCATTAATGCCTGATAACAAGGTCGTAAGGAAGTCGGTAGAATAAGGCTTTGTCCACCAAGCTGCAGCTGAAAAAAACCATGCAGCTTTGCCTGTTGATACTTTAGCCATTGCTGTTCCTGGCTTTGTATATAACGGGCAAGCGAAGATTGCCACCATTGTGTCATCTCGCGGTCTTGCTCTTTATAATTACACATAGGCCATTCCGGCGGAGTTAGATAATGTTACAAATTCATGCCGTAAAGGCATTTAATGATAATTATATATGGTTGATTCAGTCAGCCGAGAATCAGGATGTATTAATTGTTGATCCGGGCGATGCGGGTCCAGTGATTAACTTTGTAGAAAAAAACGATCTGCATCCTGCGGCCATCTTAGTCACCCATCATCATAACGATCATGTTGGCGGTATCCGTCGCCTCGACGACCTGTATGATCTGCCCGTTTTTGGACCGCAACGTGAACACATCAAAACAGTCGATACACCTTTGTACGCCCAGGCTGACCAACAATTGCATTCATCTTTTCCGCACTTCAGAGTAATCGATACTCCTGGACACACTCCAGGTCATATCAGCTATCTGGTAGATGATAACCTGTTCTGTGGCGACACATTATTTGCTGGTGGTTGTGGTCGCCTGCTTGGAGGTACAGCAGAACAACTATTTGATTCACTGCAAAAAATAAAACAATTACCTGACGATACGCGCATTTATTGTGCGCATGAATATACGCTGGCCAATCTGCAGTTTGCCACAGCTGTTGATCCCACAAATAACGACCTGCTTGAACGCTTAACCAAAACGGAAGCGTTAAGAGAACAGCAGATCGCCACCGTACCATCAGAGCTAAAAGTGGAAAAACGCACCAATCCATTTTTGCGGTGTGATGATGCCGCAATAAAAAAAGCGGCTGAAGCTTACGCTGATCAGCCGCTTGATTCGCCTTTGGCGGTATTTAAGGTATTACGCGCCTGGAAGGATGATTTCTAGGCTGATTCATCTTTTTTAGTCTGGCTTGATTCATTGGCAGCATCTACATTATTAAAATGCACATCCATTTGTGGATAGGGAATACTGATGCCGTTTGCATCAAACGCCAGTTTGATGGTTTCGATCAGATCTGCTCTTACTGTGGCCAGATCCGATGCGTTAACCCATGGCCAGACATTGAAAGTAATGCTGCTATCGCCCAGTTCGGCCACACGGATAATCGGCTCGGGATCGTTAAGCACCAATTCATGCCCCGTGACGATATCGGTGATGATTTGTTTGGCTTTGAGCAAATCATCGTCATATCCGATACCAAACACCATATCAATGCGGCGGGTATCTCGGGCTGAGTAGTTGGTAATAACACCTGCATAGATATTGCCATTGGGCACAATCACTTCACGGTTATCCGGTGTTCGCATCACAGTGTTGAAGATAGTGATTTGCTCAACAATACCGAGTACGCCAGCAACCTCTACAAAGTGACCAATTCTGAATGGTCGATACATGATCAACATTACGCCGGCAGCAAAATTCTGTAATGAATCCTTTAGCGCCAATCCCACAGCTAAGCCGGCAGCACCCAGTACGGCTATCATCGAGGTGGTGTTTACACCCAATTGATCCAAGGCCGCAATCAACACAAACAGCAACAATAGGATATTAATGATCGAGCTGGAAAAATTAATCAGGATCGGATCAATATTGGCCCGGACCATAATTTTTCGAGACAGCTTCACTAACCAGCTAACCACTGTGCGACCCACAATGACAATGACAGCGGCAAAGAAAATATTCAGCAGAATGTCACCAATGACGCTGCCTGTTCCGGTTTCCATGTTATCTCCTCTTTTGAATGGTTTTGACGATATCTTGAATTAATTTTGGTCCCTGATAAATCAGACCACTATAAATTTGTATCAGTTGAGCACCCGCTTCCAGCTTTTGCATCGCATCTTCTGCGCTCATAATGCCACCAGCAGCAATGATCGGCATATCAGCCGGTAAAGCCTGTCGGAATTGTCGAACAATTTCTGTCGATTTGGCAAATACCGGTTTACCACTCAAGCCACCAGCTTCATCAGCGTGAGCCAAGCCTGCGACAGCTTCGCGGGAAAGCGTTGTATTGGTGGCAATCACGGCATCAATCCCGACCCGGCTGAAACATTCAGACAGTTGCTGAACTTCTTCCAGGGTTAAATCCGGTGCAACTTTGACCGCCATCGGCACATAACGCTGAAATTCTTCCGCAAGTTCCGCCTGACGATTTTTCAAAGCGCTCAGAAGATTATCCAGTGCTTCGCCAAATTGCAGATTACGTAAACCGGGAGTATTAGGAGATGAGATATTGATAGTGATGTAATCGGCATGAGGATAAGATTTTTCCAATCCTATCAAATAGTCATTCAGCGCTTTATCAACCGGCGTATCAACGTTTTTGCCAATATTGATACCAATAATTGCATCAGTTTGAGCGGCCTGAACTTGTTCCAGTAAATGATCTACACCAAGGTTATTAAAGCCCATTCGGTTAATAATCGCCTGTGCTTCTGGAAGTCGAAAAAGTCTGGGTTTGGCATTACCCGGTTGAGGTCGAGGTGTCACAGTACCCACTTCAATAAAACCAAAACCTAATACAGATAAAGCTTCCAGGTAGTCAGCGTTTTTATCAAGACCTGCAGCTAACCCCACTGGATTAGGAAAACGTAATCCCATTACATGCACCGGTACCGTCGGCATTTTGGGCATTAGCAGCCTCAACAATCCAGACATTTCCATCCACTTCAGGCTGTTCATGCCCAGATGATGTGATGTTTCAGCATCCAGTTTAAACATCAAATTTCGTAGCAGCGGATACATACAAATCAAGCCTTCATTGTTATTTGGTAGCCCGTAAATTTACGGATATTTAAAACGCCTTTATCCATAATCAGATATTGCCCTTTTATGCCTAATAATTTACCGGCAATTTCAGGTGTTTTATCAAAATTCATAGAACTGACTTTTTCTGGATATTGCTGCACAGGGTAGCTTATTTCCAGGGTTTTTCCATCTGTCAGTGTGGTGATGGCATCCTCACCCAACTCCTGCTGTAAAAGCCGGATTTGATCGGCACATTCAGCCTGTAATTGATCACGCTGCTCTGCCAGATCAATTGTGTCAGCAGGGCCGCGCAACATTTTTCGCCAGTCAGTGCGATCCGAAACATGATTTTTAAACAGGACTTCAACCAAACCGGAATGATAACGGCTACTCACTCGAAAAATGGGCAACGCCTGGGTTGCTCCCTGATCCAGCCAGCGTGTCGGCATTTGCGAAATTCGGGTAATACCCACTTTGATCCCTGAACTATTCGCCAGATAAACAATATGGTCCTGCATACACACCTGAACACCCCACTCAGGTTCACGACAGGTCCCTTGAGCAAAGTGACATAACTCAGGTTTCATAAAGCATAAATCACATTGCGCCAGTTTTTGTGAGCAGGGAAAACAGAACCCACCACTATAGCTTTTCTTGGTCATTCGCTGGCAGTTCTGGCAACGAATCTCACCCGCATAAATCAGCTGTATATTCGTTCCAATAAGTGGATTCATCGGGATCTGATGTTCACCCAAAATCATTTGATAATTTACTGGCCCATCAGTTTCCGGCAGGGTCGCCTGCATCTTGTTTAGTTGTCCTGCAAATTCTGTCACGTAGCGAAACCTTTAATTTCAAATTAGAGGATAGTTTAACGTAGCAGGACAGCCAGACCTATCCACTGTCAGGTATTTATTCAAAAGGCTCAATTCATCACTGTTCTATAAATGTTATTGCGCTTTAGCAGAAGTAGCTTTGAAAAATAAACAAGCACTCAGGAATTGACGTTGAAATAAGGAGAATTCAGGTGCGGGCAGAAACAACCGGGCAGTTAAAGACTGGTCTTTAACCGTTTATTCCGGTATATATTGAGCACAATTATGTGCTTACGACATTATGATAAACCTTTATGTTAAAAACTAAAAATCGTCTATGGCCCCTGTTTGCAGTGCTTTCGGTACTCTTCGCTGGCTGTAGCACAACCCCCAAACATACTGAAACTGTCAGCGCAGAACCGTCTCAGAAAACCTCTCATGGTCCATTAACAAAACACACCAACTGGAAAAAAAATCAGCTGACACAGCTGAGTCCACTGGATTTGGATTTATCGGTGCTTGAAGATTCGGAAATTGATCCTAAAGTCACTGATGTCTGGCAACGTATTCGTAATGGTTATCAACTGGCTGAATATCAGGATCTGGATCCGGAAACTCAAAGTCGCCTTACCTGGTTTGCCAACCATCCAGATTATTTCAACAAAGTTGTCGAACGTGCTCGACCCTATCTTTTTTACATTGTTGAAGAACTTGAAAGTCGCGATATGCCGTTGGAAATTGCTTTATTGCCAATTATTGAAAGCGGTTACCAGCCTTTTGCACTCTCATCTGGACAAGCGGCCGGTATCTGGCAATTTATTCCGGCTACTGGCCGTGTATTTGGACTGGAACAGAACTGGTGGTATGACGGTCGCCGTGATGTTATTCAATCCACCAATGCGGCCCTGGACTATCTGCAAAAGTTACATAACGACTTTAACGATTGGGAACTTGCCATAGCCGCTTACAATGCCGGTGAAGGTACAGTAGGTCGTGCCATCAAACGTAACAGAGAAGCCGGTTTACCGACTGACTTCTGGTCGCTGGAGTTGCCTGCAGAAACCACAGCTTATGTACCTAAATTATTGGCCGTAGCAGAATTGGTAAAACAACCTGCTCAATATGACTTACAACTGTCGCCAGTGGCCAACAAACCCTATTTGAGCGTAGTAAATGTCGGTAGCCAGATTGATTTATCTCTCGCTGCCAATCTGGCAGATATCACACTTGATGAGCTTTATCTGTTAAACCCGGGCTTTAATCGCTGGGCAACGGCACCACAAGGCCCCCATGAACTGGTACTGCCTTCGACCAAAGCAAGTGCATTTGAAACAGCATTAATGGATATTCCGGAAAAAGATCTGCTACGCTGGAAACGCCATGAAGTAAAACCCGGAGAGTCACTGAGCAAAATCGCCGCAATGCATCACACGACGGTTGCTGAGCTGAAAAAAGCGAATAAAATTAACAGCAATTTTATCCGTGCTGGAGCTCACCTGTTAATACCTGTTTCCACTGCTCTGGCTGATGAAGCTGAGGCAAATGCTCTGGCGAAACAGAAATTGCAGCAGGGGAAAAAATTTAATTATTCGGTCAAAGCGGGTGATACCTGGTGGAACATTGCCAAAGCGCATACTGTTGATGTGTTTGAATTAACCCAATGGAATAAAAAAACCCCTTCGGATGTTTTACATTCAGGCCAGCAATTGATTATCTGGCAACCCACTCAAACTGTTTCTAAGCTAAAAGCCATCAATTACACTATTCGTAATGGTGACTCACTTTGGACCATTTCACGTAAGTTTAATGTTACGGTGGATAAAGTTAAGGAATGGAATGGTTTAAGTGATCGCACTTTATTGCAGCCAGGACAAAAACTGACCTTGTACGTCGATCCAACTATCCAGATCAGCCATAGTTAATCGTGTTACACATCGCGCTCTATGAGCCTGAAATCCCGCCCAATACCGGTAATATTATCCGACTATGCGCCAACACAGGTGCACAACTGCATCTGATTGAGCCACTGGCTTTTGTTTTGGATGATAAACGTCTGAGAAGAGCAGGACTGGACTATCATGAATTTGCACCGGTAAAAGTGCATGCTGATTTTGCAGCATTTCAACAATGGCAGCAAAATCGACCTTTGTTTGCCTGCACCACTAAGGCGAAACAGTTTCACCATCAGGCAACCTTTATCGATGAAAGTATTCTGCTGTTTGGTCCCGAGTCACGTGGATTGCCAGCAACGCTATTGGACAACTTGCCTGATAGGCAGAAAATTCGGATCCCGATGTATCCAGAAAGCCGCAGCCTGAATCTTTCCAATGCTACGGCCATTATTCTGTATGAAGCCTGGCGACAGCTGGACTATAACGGAGCGGTATAAAATACCGCTCCTGATTTTAGATTTCTATTTTCTATTGAGCCGGACTAATCTTGCGTGGCCCTTCCTTAAGTGGGATTGAGCTGGTTTGTTTTCCTTGCTGTAAATCAATAATCGATAATGAGTTACTAAACCAATTAATGATGTAAGCATGCTGTTGATCCTTTGATAGCTCAACACTTTCCGGCATTTTTTCGGTTTTGATCGTCTGCGTTATTTGCAGACTTACCGCATCAAACTCCACCAGCGTGTTGTCATTCTGATTCACAACATAAAACTGCTTTCCGTCATCGCTCACCGTAACACCATACGGCGCTTTACCCGGTTGGAGATCAGCAATTTTTTCATAGGTTTTCGTGTCAATTACTGTCAGCGAATTATCTTTCACGCAAGTAACGTACAGATGACCATTAATTGGATTAAAGGCAACTGCATAAGGACGCTCACCCGTTTCTATGGTTGCATGCAGGTCCGGCGTATCAGCATCAAGCACCATTACAGAATTGCTTTCACGGTTTGCCACAAACACCTTGCGTCCATCGGGATCTATTGCGATCCCGGCAGGGCTCTCCCCAACCGCAAGTAGGTCCACCAATTGCCTGCTGGTAGTGTTAATCACTAATAATGCATTTCTGGACCAGTCCGTCACAAAAAGTTGAGACTTTTGGCTATCAAGCACCATAGCAAAAGGCTGACCACCTGTTTTTATCTCATGGATCAATTCAAAACTATTCAAATCAATTACTGACAATTTGCCTTGCTCAGGATGTGAGAGATAAATAGCGTCATTGGATTTATCGACAGCAACCATTACCGGACCACTAGAAACCTCTACCGCTTTTGTTATTTCATCTGTTTTTGAATCAAATAGAGAAAGATGATTCCCGGACTGGCTGCTGATATAAAAATCGTCAGCCAGTGCTACAGCAGGGAATATTCCCAGGCAAAAAACAATTGGTTTAATGGACATCACTGATTATTTTTCCAAGCTGGCTTTTAAACCTTCCAGCCCTGTCTTTGCGTATTCTGTCATGGCTTTAACAGCGGCTTCATCATTCAGATTTTCCGGCGGAAAATTGCCGGTATCAGCACGATAGAAACGACCACTCCAACTTACTTTACTTCCGGTGTCATTTGGCTCTACTTCGATACCAATCGTATAAAAGCTGACAGGCATGGCTTCAATATTTTCCTTTAATAAACGGTATCCGATGTAATGACGATCCGCATCTGATTCATCAAGACTTTCGGTAATTTCACCGCCGGACTTTAAGGTCACGATTCTTGTCGTTTCATCCTGCATGGTGATTGATTCCACTGCCGGATGCCATTTATCCAATTGGTCAAAAGCATTAACTTTTTGCCAGACAGTGGCAACCTCTGCATCAATAGTAATGTGTTCATCAACCCTTTGTGGCGTTGGTCCATGAGCGAAGACACTGCTGCTTAAGAGCACTAAACCCAAACTTGCCAGCGATAGTTTATTAATCATTTTATTCACGTTCTAACCTTTTTTCATCAAAAAATAAATTTACTTAGGACTTCTGTTTGTATTACCTAGAGTCTCAATATAATTATTTATAATTCCAACCTGTGTGTATTTATATGTTTTATCAGTATTGCCAACTTTAACTATATTTTTATAAATCCAGAACTCTACCGTTCCACTTTCATTTTCTCGCTTCACTATCTCTGCAGGCTCTCCCAGTTTTTCTCTTACAAAACCAGAATCTTTACCTGAAAACATTTTCACAAACTCAAATTCACCTACAGGTAACGCTAACGCCTCTTCAGAATAGGCAATGTTCAGAGAGAACAGGGCAATGAATGCAGAAATAACAACGGTTTTTAAAAATTTTTTCATTAAATTTTGCTCCAATAAAATCTCGACTTATCGTACAGATTGTCTGCATTAGCAAAATAGAGCAGATGACTCACATCAATTAGGGAATATGTCACGGTTATTGTTATGACTTTTTCCTGTTTTTTATTTTTTTATAATTTTCATCATTATTGGCATATACATATCAAAAATAATCGTCATAAAATAGTCGTTTATCTCAAAATTAAATATGGGCGAAATTACATGATGTCACCTAAATTATCCCCTGGCGATAAAAGCAACAGGGGCAAAATTGATTTGGTTGTCATTGTGGGCGCGTCGCTACTGACCTATTTTGTTGCTGGATATTTCGATTTGGCTGAACGCTGGATTAACTGGGCAGCATTAGGAGAGTTTTATCAACTGGATGAAATTATTTTTGTGTTGCTGGTATTCAGTATTGGATTGATGTGGTTTGGCCGAAGACGTTATATCGAAATGCAAGACACCCTGAAGCGTAATCTTGAAATTAAAACCAAACTTGAAATGCAAAATGCTGATAATGCAAAGTTACTGTTACAAAACCGTGCTCTTATCAAACATATTACCCAGGTCAGGGAAGCAGAACGTAATCACCTTGCCTCAGAATTACATGATGTATTCGGACAATATCTTGCCGCAATTGATGTAAATGCTTCCGTTGCCATCAAATACAAAACGGAAGATCCTAAACTTCAAGCAATCCTCAAGACCATCCAGGACAGCGCAAGCTTTCTGCGTAACGTTACCCGTTCACAGTTACGCAGCTTAAAACCTCCTGGCCTTGAAACCGTGGGACTTTCAGCAGCCATTGAAGATCTGATTGGGCAATGGCAAATGTCGTTTCCAGATTACGAGATCAATATCGCTATTGAAGTAGATGATCAGCTTGTTGACTATGACACCGCATTAACTATTTATCGCAGCCTGCAGGAAGCGTTAACCAATATTACCCGTCATGCAGAAGCCAGCTCAATTCATATCGATTTAATTACCCAAAATAAATCAGCCCAACGTAACGATATCAGTCTGACCATCCGTGACAACGGAATAGGGTTTGATCCCAATGAAGGTATGGGTAATGGACTTGGACTGATTGGTATACGTGAGCGGGTACATGCTTTAAATGGCCAGTTCAATCTGCATCCAGCAGATCCTAAAGGCACAGTTTTAGCACTCCATATTCCGTTATGAAAATTTACCGTAAAAAATACATGCTAATAATGAGGTATCAGAAGAAATGAACAAACAACGTACCACCATACTATTAATAGACGATCATGCCATTCTCAGAGAAGGCTATCAGCAATTACTCGAGTCGGCCGGTTTCGAGGTGATTGGACAATCCGGAAATGCTGAAGAGGGGTATCAGGCGTTTATTGCTTTGCAACCTAAAGTCTGCATTATAGATTTAACCATGCCAGGCACCGGAGGTTTAGAGTGTGTCAGAAGGATCTGTAACCGAGATAAAGATGCCCGTATTCTGGTCTGCAGCATGCATGAAGAAACCACTTTGGCCATGCGTGCCCTGGAGCTTGGTGCGATTGGCTACATCACCAAATCATGCTCATCTGATGTGCTGATTGAAGCGGTAAAATCCGTTGCAGAAAAACGTCATTATCTCGGTGCCGAAGTTGCACGTTCTATTGCAATGGAAAAATTGATTAAAACGGATCAGAAAATTGATTCCCTGTCACATCAGGAATTTGCTGTTTTCAGGATGGTTGCTGAAGGTATGAGTATTGAGGAAATTTCAAAAAGTCTTACTTTGGCTCCTAAAACGGTATCAAATTATAAAACCAATATGATGCGTAAACTTGGCACAACCAAGCTCGCAGATATTATTTTCCTGGCCCAGAAAATTGGTTTGATCCACCCACCCAATAATCAATAACTTCGTAAAATGGCCTTACATCAAGGCAAAAGTTTATCACCCTGACAATTATGTGATGACTTCCCTATAACAGAGGTGGCAAGGCTCTCTATCCCATACCCCTACTAAAAACTGATGATATCAACGGTGCACAGCCGCATTTTGAATGTGTGCTGAGACACAGGGTCAGCGAAAGCTGACATCCAGTTAAAATAGGAGGATATATGAGAGAGAAAAAACTAAGCCGGTTAACAAAAACCGGTTCAGCTGCATTGGTCAGCTCTGTCATCGGTATGATGACAGTAGGCGCTGCATTCGCCAATGACAAGCTGGTTGAACTTCAAAAGGATGAAGCTAACTGGGTTATGCAGGGTAAGAACTATTCTGCAGATCATTACAGTACTTCAAAACAAATCAACAAAAAGAACGTCAGCAAATTATCACCATCTTGGACATTCTCCACTGGTGTGCTGAATGGTCATGAAGGTGCGCCTTTGGTTATTGGTGACATGATGTATATCCATTCACCTTTTCCAAACAACACTTTTGCGATTAACCTGAATGATCCTGGCACCATCGTCTGGGAGCATAAGCCAAAACAAGATCCTGCTGCTCGCGCAGTTGCATGTTGTGACGTCGTAAACCGTGGTCTGGCTTACTGGCCTGGCGATGATAAAACTCCGGCAATGATCGTAAAAAGTCAGCTGGATGGTCATGTTGTGGCATTAAATGCTGAAACTGGTGAGCTACATTGGCAAGTCGAGAATGGTGATATCAGTGTTGGTCAAACCCAAACACAAGCACCATTCGTTGTAAAAGACCTTGTCATCCAGGGTTCTTCTGGTGCTGAGCTGGGTGTTCGTGGTTATGTTACCGCCTTTGACATTCACACTGGTGAAATGGCTTGGCGTTGGTATGCAACAGGCCCTGATTCAGAAATTGGCCTGGCGAAAGACTTTAACAGTGCTAACCCACATTACGGCCAAAAAGATCTGGGTCTGAAAACCTGGGAAGACGAAGCCTGGAAAATTGGTGGTGGTACTAACTGGGGTTGGTATGCCTATGACCCTGATTTAGAAATGTTCTACTACGGTTCAGGTAATCCTGCGCCTTGGAACGAAACCATGCGTCCTGGTGATAACAAATGGACTATGACTATCTGGGGTCGTGATGCTGATACGGGTTTAGCCAAATTCGGTTATCAAAAAACACCTCATGATGAATGGGACTACGCTGGCGTTAACGTCATGATGCTTTCTGAGCAAAAAGACAAAAACGGCAAAATGCGTAAATTGCTGACTCACCCTGATCGTAACGGCATTATCTATACGCTGGATCGTGAAACTGGTGATTTGGTTTCTGCCGACAAAATGGATGAAACGGCAAACTGGGTGAAAAAAGTGGATCTGGAAACAGGTCTGCCAATTCGTGACCCGGAATTCAGTACCAGAATGGGTCATCGTTCACGCGATATCTGTCCTTCAGCCATGGGTTTCCACAACCAGGGTATGGATTCATACGATCCTGAAAGACAAAACTTCTACTTAGGTATCAACCATCTTTGTATGGATTGGGAACCGTTCATGCTGCCTTACCGTGCAGGTCAATTCTTCGTAGGTGCAAACGTATGGAGTTATCCAGGACCTAAAGGTGATCGTCAACGTGGTATTGGTTCAGGCCAGGTTAAAGCATACAACGCCATTACTGGTGAATTTGCTTGGGAGAAAATGGAGAAATTCTCAATCTGGGGTGGAACCATGGCCACAGCTGGTGGCTTGGTATTCTACGGCACACTCGATGGCTTCATCAAAGCTCGTGATGCAGACAACGGTGATCTGTTGTGGAAATTCAAACTGCCTTCAGGCGCTATCGGTCATCCAATGACTTACACCCATGATGGTATTCAATATGTTGCCATTAATTATGGTGTAGGTGGTTGGCCTGCAGTTGGTCTGGTGTTTGACTTGAATGACCCATCAGCTGGTCTGGGTGCTGTAGGTGCCTTTAAAGAACTGGCACGTAACACTCAAATGGGTGGTGGTCTGATGGTCTTTGCTCTGGATGGTAAAGGACCTTACGACGATCTGAGTATTGGTGAATACGAAATGTAATCACTGACTCGCAATATAGCTTAGTTCATCAAGTTATATCGTCGTATTCAATCCGGCTGGCAACACAAAGACTGTGTTGCCAGCCCCTTCTGAGAGTGTAAGACATGTTAAACAACCATACTAAAACCAATAACAAAGCAGTCAGTTCAAAACGTTTAACGCAATGCAGCCTGATAATGGCTTCACTGTTGACTGTACTGACGCCAGCACATGCAAACAACGGATTACCGGAAACCTTAAAAGTCTGTGCAGCGGCGAATGAAATGCCCTACTCAAACAAACAGCAGCAAGGTTTCGAAAATGAAATCGCCGAAACGCTCGCACAGAGCATGGATATGCCATTGGAATTTGTCTGGTCAGACAAAGCAGCGATTTTTTTAGTGACCGAACATTTATTAAAAAATGAATGTGATGTGGTTATGGGGGTTGATAGCGATGATCCTCGTGTTGCCACCAGCGACCCTTACTACAAGTCCGGCTATGTATTTGTCTATCGCGCCGATAAAAATCTGGACATCAGTAACTGGGATAGTCCTGACATTCAAAAACTGAATCGTTTTGTAGTAGTGCCAGGTAGCCCATCAGAAGTGATGTTACGGGAAGTGGGTAAATATGAAGGCAACTTCAATTACACCAAATCTCTGTCAGGTTTCAAATCCCCACGCAATAAATATATTCGTCTGGAACCAAAAAAACTGATCGGCGAAGTGACCTCAGGTAAAGGTGATATCGCTCATCTATGGGCTCCAGAAGTAGCCCGTTATGTGCGTGATTCAGATACGCCATTAGAAATGGTGTTATCTCCTGAATTCGGAGAAATTGAAGGTGGTGAAGGTATTGTGCAGCACTACGATCAATCTGTAGCGGTGCGTGAAGGTGATAAAGCCTTGCTTGATGCCATTAATAAGGGCCTGGCAGATGCGGCACCTAAGATAACGGCCATCCTCAAAAAAGAAGGGATTCCGCTGCTTTGATAGCTTGTCATGCAGTCTCTTTTAATTAAACAGGATTATACAAAAACTATGATTAGCAATGTAAAACTTTTTAGTCGTAAAACAGCATGTTTACTAGGATTATCTATGTTGACAGCTGTCAGCATGACACCAATGACAGCGGAAGCTCAAGTGCAATTTCGCAATGCAACGACCGGGGCATTAATCGACTTCTCTTTTGGCAAAAAAGGTGAAGAAACTGAAGCCGTAAAACATTTTATGGAAACAGCAGAAAATAAATATAACCAAGATGAAGAAGCCATCAAAGTGGGTGAAAATTTATTTATGACTGCCTGTTCTGGCTGCCATGGTCACCATGCTGAAGGCAAACTCGGACCAGCTCTGGGGGATTCATATTGGACTTACCCTGCAGGACGATACGATAAAGGTTTTTTTGAAATTATTTATGACGGCGCCCGCTCAATGATGGGTCCCCAACGCAATAATTTAAGCATTGATGAAATACTGCATGTTATGGCGTATGTACGCAGTATTTACTGGGGAGAACCAGAAAAAGCCTTATGGTTATCAGAAGAGGAACGCGCCAATCTGGTTCCTGCAGAAATACCTGAAGATTTCAAAGAAGCATTAGAAAATTTCAATAAGACCCATTAATTAAGCAAGTTTAGAAATGCTAATGGCAGATTATAAAGATTAGTGATTGGTAGCGTGGCCATAGCCAGCATAGGGAACCACGTTACCAAGCATTATGTTGTCAAAACCAAAAGGAGAGAAATATGAAGAAAATTAAAACACTTGCCGTAACCGGCGCTACAGCACTATTGTTATCTGTTGGTATGTCAGCAATGGCTTACGACGGAACAAAATGCCAAGAGGCAGGAAAATGCTGGGAAGCCAAACCAGGGTTTCCTGAAAAAATCAAAGGATCTAAATATGATCCAAAACATAGCCAAACTGAACTGGATAAGCAAGACAGTGCAATGGAAGCAATGGAAGCTCGTAACGCTAAACGCGTAGAAAACTTCAAAAAAACGGGTAAGTGGTCTTACTAAACCCAAGCTGAGGCCAGTTTTAACGACTGGCCTCTTTTTTTGTTTTGTTTCTGACCTGCGAGTCAGTTTGGGCATACATCACATGAGCAATGTCGCTGAAAATTCCGAAAATCTTTTAACCGACTGGCATCAACAAGCCATCACCCTGCAAAAAAATATCAATCAGACAATATTAGGTCAGGAACACATCATTGATTTAATGGTTGTGGCTATTTTCTGTCGTGGCCATATCCTGCTTGAAGGTGATGTTGGCGTCGGTAAAACGACCTTGCTTAGAGCAACGGCAGAAAGTCTGGGTGGCAATTTTGAGCGTATTGAAGGCACCATTGATTTAATGCCACATGACCTGGTCTATTACACCCATATTGCCAATGATGGTAAACCGGCTGTGAGTGAAGGACCTTTACTCAAACATGGCGAAAATTTATCGATCTTCTTCTTTAATGAAATCAATCGTGCCAGACCTCAAGTACATTCATTGCTACTTCGGGTAATGGCTGAACGTAGCGTCAGCGCTTTTAATAAAACGTTCTTTTTTCCTCATCTGCAGGTTTTTGCTGATCGTAACCGCATTGAAAAAGACGAAACCTTTGAACTACCGGCAGCTGCCCGGGATCGTTTTATGATGGAACTGCACATAAAACAACCTACAGCAGAAGCACAGCTTAAAGAGTTGATGTTCAATACCCGATATTATGATGCAGACAAGCTCATCGACAGTGCTGACAAAGCGGTACTGCCGTTTCATCAGCTCAATGATATCGCTGTGGCTATTCAGTCTCAGATCCATTCCAGTGACACTATTCAGGATTATGGTTTTCACCTGTGTCAGGCACTTCGAAGACCACAGGATTATGGTATCCAGATCAGCGATATCGACACAGAAAAGTTAGTACTTGGAGGTATGGGACCACGTGGCATAAGTTATCTTGCCAGAAGTGCTCGTGCTCATGCATGGCTCAATCAACGTAATAGCGTTACCCCAGAGGATTTCCATGCGGTTATTCGCGCCATCAGTAAACATCGTATTTTTATCAACCCTGTTTACAACTATAACGGTGAAGCGATTATCGAAGAACTGATTAGTGGTGTACTGAATACTATTCCATCCCCATGAATCAGCACGAAATTCAACACCTGATCTTTGATTACAGATCACCCTTTCTGCTGAATGCACTGCGTGAAAGTGAGCATAAAAGCAAACGTCAGGGGCCCGGCAGTGATTTTTATAAAAAGTCTCCCTTTTTAGCTGACCCGAATCCTGCGCGTATTGATCTTGCAATGAGCGTGACCGATCCGTTTGAATCGATTTACGTCAAAACCTTTCGTCAACGCAGCAAACTGGACGTAATGACTTTGGTAGATGGATCTGATTCCATGACTGTTCAGGATAAAGCACCACTGCTCAGCTTAACTGAACAGAGTATTGCTTATTCAGTGGCGGCCAGAAATGATAATTATCAAAGTTATTTGTTGAGTCATTCCATACAGTCCATTACCAATGCCGAAATACTGCCACAGCATTTTGAGTCTGCTACCAGACAGGCTGCAAACCATAATGAAGCTGAGGCTTTTAACGATATAGAGCGGTTGTTACCCGCTCGTCGTTGTTTAATATTTTTGCTTTCTGATTTTCACTGGAGTAATGAAAAACTCTACCGGATTCTCAATAGCTTATCAGGCCACTATCTGGTGCCGATTGTTATCTGGCGTTCTGCCGAATACAACGACTACCCACTATGGCGCTTTGTTCAGATCAACGATGCTGAGACGGGTGAAAACAGTTTGATTTTTGTGACGCCCAAGCAGAAAAAACTGATCGAATCGACTTTCGCTGATCGGAAGATTTTTCTTAATAATCAATTTCAAAAGCACAATTGCAGAGCGTTTTGGATGATTGATCAATTTTCAGCACAACAATTAAGCGAATTCTTTCATGGCCATTCATAAGCGATTAAAACAAAAAGTGTGCATGCCGATGTTTATGGCTGTTCTGTTAGCTGTTTTTTGCAACACAGCTTTGTATGCTGACCAAGTCCGTACCGGCATTGTGCAGCAATCATTGGGAAGAGATTTTGGTATTCTGGTCGGTGATGTTATTGAACATTATTATATTGTTCAGGTACCAGCAGAATTTAGCTTAACGCCAGCCTCACTTCCTCCCGACGGGGAGTTGGATTATTGGTTGTTATTACTCGACAGCGACTATGAACTCATCAGCGAAAGTGCTGAGTTACGTCAATACAGACTGCATTTCACGTTTCAGACATTTTATGCCCCACTGGATGTCCGAGCATTAGCAACGCCTCCATTAACGGTAAGTTTTAACACTGGCGATAAAACCGAGCCGCTCACCATACCGGCCTGGAACTTCACCATGTCTCCGCTGAAAGAAATTGCGCCTCGTGGTGTAGCCAAAGACTCCAACCAAAATGCCTTTATGAAGGCAGATTTACCTCCCTCAACTATCCCTACCAAAGATTTGCAGCAACAAATCTGGGTACTGGCGATTACGCTACTGATTCTGGCGATCTTATGGTTAAGCCTTAAGGGATATCTGTTTGTACTGACACGATCACCGTTTCAGCAGGCTTATCATCAGGTCAAAAAGCTACGCAAACACCATAACGACGAGTCGGCATTTAATCATGCCTTACAAGCGGTACATAGGGCTTTTAACAGATTGGCTGGCCATGCATTGTTTGCTCACCAAACAGATCAGTTTATTGATAAACATAACGAGTTTTCTGGCTATCAGGATCAAATTGATAGTTTTTACCAGTTATCCACTGAAGCGCTCTACTCCGAGCAAAAGGTAGCGTCAGAGAGAGACTTTGACCAATTACTGAAGCTCTGCAAACAATTGGCTGGTGCGGAAAAACTGGCGCTGAAAAAATCATGAACATCGCATTTGCCCATCCATGGGTGCTCGTTTTATTAGTATTAGCCTTGTTGCCATTTATCGCAGGTATATTCAATAAACGACTCACCAGTTGGAATCGGCTAATTCCACCATCCAATACAACTCGATGGATTAATCGACTCATTAAACTTTTAGGGGTACTGGCATTTATCAGCATCGTGCTGGGGTTAGCCGGACTTTACCAAACGGAAAAAACTTTTACCCGAACAGGTACTGGCGCGCACATCGTGTTTGTTCTCGATCGAAGTGCCAGCATGAATGAAACATTTGGCGGTAAGGTACCCGATAATGCTACGCCTGCCAAAAGTCAGGTTGCACGTCGTTTATTGTCCGAATTTGTTAATAATAGGCCGCACGACTTATTTGGCGTCGTCGGGTTTAGTACGCAACCTTTTTTTATCAGCCCGCTCACAGAGCACAAGTCCGCCACTCAAGCAGCGATAAACAGTCTCACCAGTCCCGGCTTGGCATTTACCAATGTAGCCAAAGGGCTCGGCATGGGCCTGAGTTACTTTCAGGATCAACCGCATACCGGTTCCCGCGTCATTGTATTGGTCTCTGATGGCGCAGCAACACTTGATCATCGTGCGCAGCGGGTGTTGCGTGAGTGGTTTGAGCGTTATCAGGTAAGTTTATATTGGTTTTTTCTGCGTACCGAAAATGGATTAGGTATCACCTCTGAGCCTGAATCAGCTCGAGATGATAATCCCCGGGTGATGCCAGAGCGTTATCTTGATCAGTTTTTCCGTACCCTGCCGATCCCATATCACGCTTATGAGGTGGATACACCGGAATCTATGGAAGCAGCCATTCACCAGCTGGATAATCTGGAAAGCTTGCCACTGGTTTATAACGAATTGATACCCCGCAACGATATGACGCGCTTATGTTTTTTGACTGCCCTGCTTGCCGTTCTTATTTTACTGGGCATCAAAGCGCTGGAGGCAAAATGATGTTTTTGAAGCGAAATAATTTTATTTATCTGATCAGCCTGTTGGCATTGGCGGTTATCACAGCACTGATATTCAGTATCTATACCTTGCAACAACAGCAGCAAATCAACCAACAAATCCTCCTGCTGAATAAAGGTGAGCTGGTTGATCATGAAAAATTGAATATGCAATCGCCTGAAGTCAGAATCGCTTATGCCTATCTGCAAGGTAAATTGAACTTATTTGATGAAGCAGTAGAAACCTATAGCGGCACTGAGCGGCTGGCTAATCAGCAGCAACTTGTCCATATCCACTATAACCTTGGCAATCTTTATTTGGTTCAGGCTATCGATTTGGCAGAAAATCTTTCTGTTGATCGGGCGGTGGCGATGGCCGATGTGGCAAAGGACTTTTATCGCTCTGCACTGAAAAACCAGCCCTCCTTCTGGGAGGCTAAATACAATCTGGAAGCTGCGCAACGTCTGTCGCGGGATTTGCCACTGGGTGATGTCACCATCAGTGAAGAGTCTCAGGATGCCAGTACCGAGTTATGGTCGGCAATGCCCGGCTTTCCCATTGGTTTACCCTAAGGGATTGTCTGATGAAATCTATCTGGTTGCTGGGCAGCTCTGCAGTTCTACTGATTATTGCGGTTTTAATACCTAACCTGCCATTTCCCAGTAAAAAATATGATTATTTTTTTATGGTAGATATCACCCGCAGCATGAATGTAGAAGATTATCGTGATAATAACGGTGATCCGATTAGCCGGCTGGAAAAAGTCAAAGCGGATGCTTTAGCTGCCATACAACAACTTCCCTGTGGTTCACGAGTTGGGCTGGGCGTGTTTACTGAACGTATGCCGACGCTGCTCTATACCCCCATGGAAGTGTGTTCAGACTATCCTGAAATCCGGGAGAGCATCAGACGTATTGACTGGAGAATGGCCTGGGTCGCCGACAGTAATATTATTCAGGCATTTGCCAACACGTTGGAGTTGATGCGCACTGTTGAATTAACCGATGCCACGTTGGTTTTTTTTACCGATGGGCAGGAAGCACCACCAATGAACTCGCGTTATGCGCCGGATCTTGGAGAATTACAATCTGCTGAGAATAATGATCAACAGCCAATTAGTGGTCTCATAGTGGGTACCGGTGATCATGCATTAAGCCGGATCCCAAAATATGATGAAGATGGAATCCAGATTGGCTTCTATACGGCGGAGGATGTACCACAGGGAACGACTTTTGGTTTACCGGAAGATCCCAGCAAAATTGAAGGCTATGTCCCTCGGAATGCCCCGTGGGGAAATCAAAGTCGTGCTGGGAATGAACACCTTTCCAGTGTAAAAGAAGACTATCTGAAATCACTGGCGGAACCGGCCAAATTTCACTACCATCATTTACAAACATCAACGGCATTATTGACTGCGCTAATGCACGACGATTTCTCCCAACGGCATATTCGGAAAACCGATTTAAGTTTTATTCCGGCAAGTGTGTCGCTGTTTTTATTATTTCTGGCCTATCTGCCTGAAAATATTTTTTCCCGTAAAAAAAACTTACTCAAACCAAACATCAACGAGCGCATACCTCTTAACTCAGGTTAAATCTAATCCATCTGTTGAATCACTCATCAGCTCGCCAATAATCCGCCAACAAATTGAAATTCTTGCTATTATCGGCAAGCAATTCGAAAACGGATCCCATGCACGTTATACCTCACAGGTTTACTTTTTTTCTGCTGTTTATTCTGCTTGTATGTCTATTTGGCCAGGCCAAGGCTGCATCGACGGAATCTGTTACGCTGCAACTTAAATGGCGACATCAATTTCAGTTTGCCGGTTATTACGCCGCTATTCAGCAAGGTTATTTCCAACAGGAAGATTTGCAGGTTACGCTGCGAGAACGCCAACCCGGTATTAATGTTATCAATGAAGTCACCAGTGGCCGTGCAGATTATGGCATTGGTGGTATCGGACTACTGGCAGAATATGCTGCTGGCTCACCCATTAGAGCCTTGGCTGCCATTTTTCAGCATGATGCATTAGTGCTGGTCAGCAAAACCCAGTCTGGCATTGTCAGCCCGTATGAAATGCTTGATAAACGCATCATGTTTGACGATTCGGCCGGCAACGATGCTGTTTTCCTCGCTATGTTTGCTGATGCCGGTATTTCCCCACAGGATTACAAACTCATCCCGCAGGATCTGCAACTTGATAGTTTTATCAATGACCGGGTTGATGCAATCTCAATTTATCGAACTGATCAGCTTTTCACATTGGAACAGCTGGGCGTTAAGGTCAATATCATTAATCCCCAAAGCTATGGTTTTGATTTTTATGGTGACATTTTGTTTACCGGGGATAGAGAGCTTCGCAATAATCCAGGTCGCGCTGAGCGGTTTCGACGGGCTTCGTTAAAAGGCTGGCGCTACGCACTGGAAAATCCTGAAGAAATTATTGATGTGATAATCAATCAGTATGACAGCCAGGCCAGTCGCGAACAGCTACAACATGAAGCCAGAGAAATTCAGAAACTGATATTGCCTGACCTGATTCCTTTGGGCCAATTGGATCCGGCTCGTCTTCGCCGCAGTGCTCAGATATATGAACGGCTGAATATTGCACCACCACTCTCCGAGGCCCAATTAGAGGGCTTTATATATCAATCCAATGCTGCATTGCGACTGACCCCAGAAGAACAATCATGGCTGGAGGATAACCCTGTCATCAAACTCGGCATTGATCGGGATTTTGCACCTTACGAATGGATTAACAGCAAAGGGAATTATCAAGGCTTGGCAGCTGAATATATTCAGCTATTACAGGCCAAGCTTGGCGTGGAATTTGACATCATAGACGATAAACCCTGGCATGAAATTCTCGCAATGGCACAACGGGGTGAGCTGGATATGCTTTCCTGTTTGCACATGAGTCCCGAACGTTCAGAGTATTTATTATTCAGTCAGCCGTATATCACTAATCCAGTGGTCATCGTCAATGCGAATCGCTTCGGCTATATCGGTCACCTGGACAATCTGAGAGGCAAAACTGTCGCAGTGGAAAAAAGTTACCATGTTCAGGAAAATCTGGCCCGGAATCATCCTGATATAAAACTTATATTCACTGAAACCACACTCGAAGCTTTAAAAAAGGTCAGTACCGGCGAAGCCGATGCTTATGTGGGAGATGCTGCATATGCCAACTATGCCATCAAACAAGCCAACCTGATTAACTTGCAATTTTCCGGACAAACTCAGCAATATAATGCATACAGGATGGGGATAAACCCTTCTCATCCTCAGCTGCAATCCATCATTAACAAGGTATTAAGCAATATATCAGCTGATGAACGTCAGCGAATTGAGCAGACCTGGATGGGGCTAACCATCAATAATGGCGTTTCGCAGTCAACCCTGCTCAAAATACTGCTGACGATAGCCGTGATTATTCTGCTGTTTGTATTCTGGGTGTTCAGACTGAAACAGTCGGGTCAGGTATTAGCGCGAAACGAATCCAAATTACGCAGTATTGTTAATGCCTCTCCTATTCCGCACATGTTAAGTGACGGCAAAGGCAGGATTCAATATCTCAACAAAGCCTTTGTTGATAGCTTTGGCTATAACCTGGAAGACTTACCCAGCCATAAGGTCTGGCTGGAAAAAGCCTATCCCGATCCAAACTATCGTCAACGCAGCAAACTGGCTTGGGAGACTTTTGTAGCTCAGGCAGAGCAGCATCCACTGCCCTATCGTGGTGAGGCGGTTGAAGTGAAAGTGATGACCCAGCAACAACAAGCCAAACAAGTGATAATTTCCAGCACCGCAATTAATGATGGTCAGGCCGATGTCTTTATCACCATTTTTTACGATATTAGCGAACGTAAGCTCGCTGAGGAAAAGCTCAAATTATCAGGCCGGGTATTTAACCAGGCACATGAAGGCATTCTGATCACCAAACCGGATGGTCGTATTGTCGATGTGAATCCGGCATTTTGTGATATCACCGGTTACAGTCGTGATGAAGTCATTAATCAACAGCCATCAATCCTCAAATCAGGTAAACATCCCGAGTCATTTTATCGGGAGATTTGGCAAAGCCTTATTGAGAAAGGCTACTGGCAGGGAGAGATCTGGAATCGTCGCAAAAATGGCGAATTATTAGCTGAGTTGTTAACCATTTCCACCTTGATGGATGATCAAGGCGATACCTTGCATTATCTGGGCTTATTTTCCGATATAACTGAAATTAAGGAACAACAGCAGGCGCTGGAAATGATGGCGCATTATGACATGCTCACCCAGCTGCCCAACCGCACATTATTTGCAGATCGATTCCAGCAGGCTATTGCACACAGTATTCGTCAACATAGTCTGCTGGGAGTCATTTTTCTGGATCTGGATGGATTCAAACCGGTCAATGATAACTATGGTCATGAAATCGGCGATCAAGTACTGATTGAGGTGGCCCAGCGAATAAAAGCCTGTATTCGTCTGGATGACACAGCATCACGACTGGGTGGAGATGAATTTGCTATTTTGCTCAATGACATCAGTTCGATAGAACACTGCGAACGATTGGTCAGCAGACTGTTACGCACCATTCAACTGCCTTATCGAATTGATGGCGATATCATCCAGTTAGGGGCCAGTATGGGGGTAACACTCTATCCACTGGATCAGTCCGATGCAGATACGTTGCTGCGTCATGCTGATCAGGCCATGTATCAATCAAAACAGACAGGCCGAAATCGCTACTCAATTTTTGATGCTGTGCATGACAAGCAAATTCTGCTTAAGCAAAGCCAGTTGGACAATTTACATCAAGCCTTTAACAAAAATCAGTTTTGCCTGTATTACCAGCCGAAAATTAATATGCGTAATGGGCGCATTCATGGCGCGGAAGCGCTGCTTCGCTGGAACCATCCTCAGCAAGGTATCCTGGAGCCAGCAGCTTTTTTAAGTTCAATGGCGGGCACTGAGCTGGAAATCCGTATTGGCAACTGGGTCATTGATCAGACGTTAAAACAGTTACAAAATTTTCATCAGCAAAACAGAGTCATTGAAATCAGCGTGAATATTTCCGCGCATCATCTGCAATGGCCAGGATTTTTTGACCATCTTGATCGGTTATTGGCCAAATATCCGGACTTGCCAGCCGAATATTTGCAGCTGGAAGTGCTTGAAAGCAGCGTGTTAACAGATATCCAGAATATTTCAGCGATTATAAGTACCTGCCGTGAAGGCCTAGGGGTAAGAATCGCACTAGATGATTTTGGCACCGGATACTCATCATTAAGCCATTTGCGGCATTTGCCGGTTGATGTGATTAAAATTGACCAGAGTTTTGTCCGCGACATCATGGATGATCCCAATGATTTCACCATAGTGGAAGGCGTTATTGGGTTAAGTCATGCATTTCAACACCAGGTTATCGCCGAAGGGGTAGAAAGCGTTGAACATGGTTTGATGCTGATGACTATCGGTTGCGATATGGCACAGGGATATGTCATTGCCCAACCAATGCCAGCAGATGAATTAGGCCTGTGGATGGAGGATTACCAGCCGGAATCACGCTGGCTGAATCATGCACATAATACCTTATCCCCCCAACAGCGCCTGCTGGCATTAATGCAAATGCAGGGCGAGCAGTGGTTACAGCGAGTAATTGATAATCTGCACAGCAGTCCTGCTCAAATTAGCAGCTGGCCATTAATGAACCCCAAACGCAGCCATTTTATGCACTGGCTGGAGCAGGGTAAGCAGGAAGAGCTATTTAATCAATTATGGCTGGATCGACTCAAATTAGCCTATTACGAATTATTTCATGCCGCTGCCGGGTTACGAAATCAATTCGAAGAAAATGAAATCGCGTTAGCCCGTAAGGGTGTAGAAGATTTACAAACGTTATATGCCGAAATTAAGCAGATGCTTGCGACCCCATCATAGTGGTGATACTGCGTAATTGTCACATTTAGCTATTGGTGGATTTTAAGATTTAAGTCAGATTTTCCAGATCTCATTTCCAAAACTGGAATCTTATGATGTCGGGTATAAATACAAGACCATCAGACTTCGTCGATAAGATCCCGTTCGGCATCCCAGCCAGATTGTTTGGCTTGATTAATTGCCGCATCGTGAATACACATAAATTTCTGTTGCATCTCCGGTGGCAGGTTTGCCACCCTGAAACCATATTTTTCCCATTCCAGATTAACCTTGCGCCACAGATCTTCAAGTCCTTGGACTACCCAGCCTTCACAGGTTTCGGTCTCCGGTATTAAACCAAATACCCAGGCATCACGGATGATTTTCCCGGTGTCGGTCATGCCACCATTTATTTCTTTATCAATACCAACGTAACGTTTTTGATCTTTCATGATTTTTCCTAGGGCTTGTTGATCTTTCATATCCACCACTGCTGGCGGCTATTTTTTCGTCCTACAAGACGGAAATGATGCGATGTAGTTGTTCTACATAAGTCATTTCCAACGCCGTAGGGCGGAAAAATAGCCCCAGCCCTTTGGGTTGTGACTGAAAAAACGCCACTCTTCGTTGCTCGTCACTTATTTAGAACAACTAAAAA
>TARA_R110000850_G_scaffold64116_3_pt1 | contig 101218 bp, 88 predicted proteins | sample TARA_R110000850 | Tara Oceans TARA_R110000850 (sample SAMEA4397586) | marine metagenome | biome: Polar Biome; feature: [SRF] surface water layer (ENVO:00010504); material: water (ENVO:00002006), including particulate matter (ENVO:01000060) such as... | depth 5 m | reverse complement strand
CAACGCCATTCTCGACAATTGTCATGTCCGCGTCGCGTTCGCCACCAATGACGAGCGGACGGCCAAACGAATCTCCGACGCGCTGGGGACCAGGACAGAACTGCGCTCCCAGAAGAATTATACCGGACACCGGCTGGCGCCCTGGCTCAGTCATATGATGGTCTCGCGTCAGGAGACGGCCCGGCAACTGATGACGCCCGGCGAAGTGATGCAGATGCCGCCGGAAAGGGAAGTGGTCATGGTGGCAGGTGTACCGCCCGTGATGGCGGACAAACTTCGCTACTATGAGGACCGGAACTTTACGCCCCGCATCCTGGCGCCCGCACCCAGTGCGATCGAGCCAATCAATCAGCTGATCCACTGGCAGGAACCCGGGGCAGCTCAGATCTGTCCAGCAGGCTCGATGACAGTGACCGGGCAGGAGAGTGGCGGGCGGGAGCGGTCGGTGGATCTGGGACTTCCGGACAAGACGGCTCCGCCCGAACCTGAGCCGGAGATCGGGATTGAGCCCGATGAGGACGTGCAGCCGGAGCTGGACAAGTCCCTCGACACAATCAGGCGCGCAGCTGCGCTGGACGGTGTTGACGACAAGACACTTCCAGGGTTCTGACGATGAAGCCGCACCGTCTGAATATCCGCGTGACTGCCGCCATGCTGCGCCAGCTTGAGCGCGAGGCGCGCGGACATGGCGTGACCATGACCGCCATCATCGAGACGGCACTGCAACGCTATTTCGATACTGAGGAGATCGAGCCGCTGGATTCGCGTGTCATCCGGCGGCTGGACCGGATGGAACTGAGCCAGGCCGAAATAGAGCGGGATGTCGCGATCGGGCTTGAGATACTGCAGCACTTCATCTTCTACTGGCTCACTCGGACGGAACCGATCCCGGAAGGGGAACGCGACGCGGCGCACGCGCTTGGTCAGCGGCGGTTCGATTATTTTATTGAGCAGGTGGCGCGGAAGATTGATCGAGAGGGTAATTAGCACTGCGTTCAGAAATTCGTTGCTCATCTGAAATCAGATGAGACGGACTCTCCCTATGTCATGCAGCCATCTGTCTCAAACTACTTGACGGCGGAAACCCGGACACTACCGCGCCTGGTGCGGCTATCTGCAATAAGGGAAGTTGCGGGGTTATCCAGCCTGCCACGCTGGCCGGAAACAGCAGTCGCCGATTGATGATCCACCATATTTACGTTGGCCGGATGTTCTTGCGAGCTTAGGGTGCCCTATCAGAGACAGAGAGAGGCTTGTTACACAATGTCCGATCGTGCACCCCGTTCCGACCTTTCGACACATGTGGTTTCCAACCAGGTGAATCCCTTTGAGGACGTGAACCTGTTCGATACGGACCGGGCGCTTATCGGTGCCGTCACGGCAAATGGAGGCGCCAGCCACCTTGATAAACTGTCAGAATTTGGCGCACGGTGCGGATCGGCTGATGTGCAGGTTCTGGCCCGGCAAGCCAACCGAAACGCGCCGGAGTTGCGAGCGTTTGACCGTTTCGGTCACCGCCTCGACGAGGTTGAGTTTCACCCAGCCTATCACGCGTTGATGAAGCTCGGGATCGATTCCGGCATATCGGCGGGCGCCTGGATAAAACCCGGATCCGGGCATGTGTTACATGGCGCGATGATGATCCTGATGGGACAGGCTGAACCCGGCGTGACCTGTCCAATGTCCATGACCTATTCCAGCGTTGCAGCGCTGCGGGCTGATCGGGATATGGCCGACATCTGGGTGCCGCGCGTCAAAGCCTGCCGCTACGACCCCCGTGTGATTCCGGCAGAAGAGAAGCTTGGCGTCACGATAGGGATGGCCATGACGGAAAAGCAGGGCGGCTCTGACGTTCGCGCGAACACGACCCGGGCCGTTCCTGATGGCGATGGCGCATACTTGCTGACCGGTCACAAATGGTTTTGCTCTGCGCCCGTGAGTGATGCATTCCTGACACTGGCATATTCGGATCAGGGGATGACGTGCTTCCTTGTTCCGCGCTGGCGGCCGGACGGCGAACGCAACGGAATACATATCATGCGGCTCAAGGACAAGCTTGGCGACAAGTCGAATGCGTCCTCGGAAATCGAATATCATGGCGCATGGGCCCGGCCGCTGGGCGAGCCCGGACGTGGTGTACGGACCATCATCGATATGGTGCAGCATACGCGTTATGACTGCGTACTTGGCTCGGCAGGCGGCATGAGGGCGGCGCTGGTGCAGGCGCTCTGGCATGGGTCGCAGCGCCGGGTGTTCCAGAAAACGTTGATAGATCAACCTGCAATGCGCGGAGTCCTGGCAGACCTGGTGATCGAAAGCGAAGCGGCGACAGCATTAGCGCTGAGGCTTGGCAGAAGTCTGGATCGTGCCGGGAGTGATGATCAGGAAGCTGCATTTGTTCGGCTGGCGACCCCGATTGCCAAGTACTGGATCTGCAAACGTCAACCCGGCTTTGTCTATGAGGCACTCGAATGCCTCGGCGGCGCAGGCTATGTCGAGGAAGGCCCGATGCCGCGCCTGTTCCGTCAATCGCCGCTGAATGCCATCTGGGAGGGATCGGGCAATGTCATCGCATTGGACATTTTACGCGCACTTGCACGCGAACCGTCCAGCCTTGAGGCGGTCATGGCGGAGCTCGCCCCGGTCCGCAGTGAGAACAGATTACTTGAGCAGCACTGCGCCAGACTGGAAGCCTTTGCTCACCCGGGCGGATTGCATGAAGGCGCGGCGCGGGGCTTTGCTCAGTGTGCCGCTCTGGCGCTGCAGGCGGCGGCTCTCTTCCAGTCGGCTCCCGATTTCGTTTTCGAGGCGTTTTGCCGTCAGCGCCTCGCCACGGACCGTTCGGGGTTCCTTTATGGTGACATGTGTGATGACGCCGATCAGCAGCGACTGATCGGACGCGCTATGCCTGATCGCCAGGCATTTGGCAGGGGTGTATGAATGACCTTGTGGTCCGGTCCCAACCAGCTGGAACCAGTGAAAAAGCAGGCGCGCTGCGACATAAAGGATCAGCAGGGCCGTCAATCGTTTGATGATCCCTGGTTTAAACCCGTATCCCGCCAGCCACGTGCCCGCCTGGCCGCCGATCAGTACAGCCAGGGGCAAAGGCCAGTAGGGCAGGACAAGGGACAAGAGGGCCGTGCCGTGCAGCTTCATCACTTGCCCGGCAAGTCCCGAGAGGGAGTTGGCCAGAATGAAGAGGGTGCAGGCTGCAGCGATCTGGCGCGGCCCGCCCCATTTCAACATGTAGAGTAAGGGGGCGAGAAAAATTCCGCCGCCAATGCCGATAAGGCCTGACAGAAAGCCGATCCCCGCTCCCGCGATGCCTGACGAAACATATTGTCTGTCGGCCGTCTGGGCTGAATCCTGACTGGCTGGCTTTTCAAGTGCGAGGCACAGACCGAAAAGCAGAAGCGCAGGTCCGAGCAGGCCGACAAAAATGGTTTCGGAGATCGCCAGCCTCCCGCCAATCCAGGCCACCGGTATGGAGGTCAGGAGAAAAGGAAGAGGCGGCGAAGTGACAAATGACCGGCGCGCGAGAAACGCCAGACCCCTCCGCTGACGACGATAATGTTGCAAACCAGTGCGATCACCGGGAGAATGCGATAATCGGTGCCATTCAGCACGAGCAGGGCATTATAGGTCGACCCGCCGCCAAAGCCGACACTGGCATAGAATATCGCGGTTATCAGGAACGCCGCAACGAGCAGGAAAGGCATGGGCGTGCATCCGGACAGACGTGTTCACTTTCAAGTATCTGCCGTCGCGCGGCGGGCCCAGTGCCGATGTCTGGCCGGTCTCCCGCAAAAAACACCTTCACGCATGACGAATGTCATACGCGGGCCCGGTTTCAGCCCCTAGGGGTGGTAAATGCAGGATGCCAGCCTGATCTGGCGAGAAATTGCAAGACTGGGGGCAGTTGTCCTGGGTGTCCTTTCGGAAGCGGCCGCTATGACAGGTGATAGAGTGAACGTATGAAGATCAGTTTCTTTGGAAAAATCTCGGATCCGACAGGCAGGACACTGGACATCTTACTTCCTGACTCTGGCCTGTGCATTGCAGACATTCGCCAGGCCGTCGCACAAGCGTGCAGGTCAGAAATGATTCTGGACAAAACAATACGCGCCGCCGTCAATGATGAAATCGTTCTGGAAAACCATAGGGTCATGCCGGGTGATGATGTCATGTTCATGAGCGCCCTGTCGGGCGGATAGGAACGGTAACCATGCTCGACATGACCATTGCCCGAGCCTTGCATGTCCTGGCTGTCGTCCACTGGATTGGCGGTGTGTCGTTCGTAACGCTTGTGCTGCTGCCTGGCGTTCGGCGTCTCGCGACGCCGGACAATCAGGCCGACCTGTTCGCGCGCGTGGAATCCGCCTTTTCGTGGCAGGCCAAGGTTTCAGTGACACTGGCGGGATTGACCGGTTTCTACATGACCCACCGCCTCGCAGCCTGGGGCCGTTTCCTTGACCCTGGTTTCTGGTGGATGCATGCGATGGTGGCAATCTGGCTGGTCTTCACGCTGGTCCTGTTCGTCCTGGAACCCCTCTTTCTGCATCGATGGTTCGAGGCGGGTGTCGCTGTCGATCCGGCCGGAACACTGGACAGGGTCCAGAAGGGCCATATCGTCTTGCTGATTGCCAGCCTTGTTACAGTCGGCGCAGGCGTTCTGGGCGCGCATGGTGCATTATGGTAGGCAAGCAACCGGGAACCGGAACGATCAGCGCAATCCTGGCCAGGGAGACGTTCGATGTATCTGACGCGCTCGCGCGATTTTCGGCATCAGCTCAGGGCGCAGGAGCTATTGTCTCCTTTCAGGGCGTCATGCGTCCGGAAACCCGGGCGGGGGAGCCGTTGCACCGGCTGGTACTGGAATGGCATCCCCGCATGACGGAAACATCCCTGCGCCGGATTGCAGAAGCCGGCGCCGACCGGTTTGCAGCGCGCGCAGTAACCGTGGTGCATCGCTGCGGCGACATCCTGCCAGGCGAAACCATCGTGCTTGTCGCTGCCGCAAGCGACCATAGACGTGACGCCTTCCTGGCCGCGGATTACATCATGGACCGATTAAAGACCGACGCTGTGTTCTGGAAGCGCGAAGTCGGTGCATTCGGGTCCAGATGGATCGAGCCCACGCAAAGAGATCAACAAGACAGGATGAGATGGCACCATGACCAAGGCCAGGATTGATGACACGCTGGAATTCTATCCGCTCAATCTCGCGGTTCTGACCGTATCGGACACGCGCGACCAAACGACGGACACTTCCGGTGGCCTGCTGGCCGAGCGGGCAAGTGCTGCCGGTCATGTCATTGCTGACCGGCAAATTGTGAAAGATGAGGTGAGCGCGATCCGTGAAACCGTGGCGCGCTGGGTGGCTGATCCCGGGATCGACGTCATTCTCACGACAGGCGGCACGGGCTTTTCGCCGCGCGACGTGACACCTGAAGCGATCCGCCCCCTGTTCTCCAGGGAAATGGATGGCTTCTCGACCGTGTTTCACCATGTCAGTATGGGCACGGTGGGGATTTCCACTTTGCAGTCACGCGCCTTTGCCGGACAGGCAGGCGACACGTTCATTTTCTGTGTGCCGGGTTCGACAGGCGCGTGCCGTGATGCCTGGGACCATGTGTTTGCGTTCGAACTGAACAGCCGCTTCAGGCCTTGCTCGCTGGTCGGGCAGATCGCCCGCTATCGCGGGATCTGCCCATGAACCGGCTCACCCATCTCGATGAGCATGGCCGTGTGCATATGGTGGATGTGGGCGAGAAGGCCGTATCTGCGCGATGTGCTGTTGCAAGCGGGAGGGTACGGTGTCTGCCGGAAACACTCCTGCTGGTCCGCGAGGATCGTGCGCCAAAGGGAGCGGTCATCACGACAGCAGAACTCGCGGGCATCATGGCAGCCAAGAAAACCCATGATCTCATCCCGCTCTGTCACCCATTGCCCCTCAGCAAGGTCTCCGTGACGATCAGGCTTGACGATGCCTTGCCCGGTTTCAGGCTTGAAGCAGAGGCGCGCACGTCCGGCCAGACCGGAGTGGAGATGGAGGCGCTCACCGCAGTCACTGTTGCCTGCCTGACCCTTTACGACATGCTGAAGGCCGTTGATCGCGGCATGGTAATCGAGGCGATCCGTCTGGTGACCAAGAGTGGCGGAAAGTCCGGCGACTGGATCGCAGGGGACGATGCGCCATGATCGGTTTCCAGGAGGCTGCCGCAAGGATTGCCTCGCTCGCCTCACCAACTGGTTCGGAATGCCTGCCGCTTGAACATGTGGCCGGACGCATTCTGGCAGCACCGGTCGTTGCGCGCTTCAGTATGCCGGCACAGAACGTCTCAGCCATGGATGGCTATGCGGTGCGGGACGCAGATACAAAGGCCATCCCCTTCAGCCTGCCCGTAAACGGGGAATCCTTTGCCGGATCGGATCCGTCCATCGTGCTGAAGCCCGGCACGACCTGCCGGATCTTCACGGGTGCGCCTGTGCCAGTGGGGGCGGACAGGGTGATCGTGCAGGAAAACGCCGAACGGGACGGCGATGTTGCGCGTTTCGTACGCGCGTATGGTCCGGGGCGACATATCCGTATTGCCGGGTCAGATTTCCGGGAGGGGGACATCCTGCTACCGGCCGGGCACCGGCTGGACTGGCGCTCCATGACGACGGCCGCTGCGGCCGACCGGGCGGATGTGGACGTTTACCGCAAGCCGCGCCTGGTCATACTTGCGACAGGCGACGAACTGGCCGCGCCGGGACAGGCGCATGAGCGCGTGGGTGCCATACCGGAAAGCATTTCATTCGGCATCCGAGCCTTTGCAGAAGAAAGGGGGGCGACGGTTTTGAGATCGCTTCGTCTGGCAGATGACCCCGAAATTTTGATCCCGGCTGCGACAACTGCGCTGGAAGATGCCGACCTGGTCATCGTGATCGGCGGCGCCTCAGTAGGCGAAAAGGACCTTTCCCGACTCATGTTTGGCGAGACCCTGGACTATGTGTTTCCGAAAGTGGCGATCAAGCCTGGCAAGCCTGTCTGGCTGGCCAGGGTGGGTTCGCGACTGGTCCTCGGCCTGCCGGGCAATCCCACGTCAGCGCTTGTGACAGCACGATTGTTCCTCGCACCGCTCCTGGCGGGCCTGTCTGGCGGTGATCCGTCAGGTGCGCTCGTTTTCAGAACGTGCCCTTGCCTTGACGCATTGCCTGAGACCGGCGGGCGGGAAACGTTTCTCCGGGCCAGGCGGACCGGGAGAGGTGTAAAGCTCGCCGTCTCACAGGACTCGTCCAGTCAGGTGGCACTTGCCTTCAGCGATGTCCTGATCCGTCGTCAGGCAGGCGCACCGGCGACGCAACCCGGCGCAGAAGTTACGATACTTGATTTCTGATCCGTGCCCGTTTGCCGGTATCTCGGTTGATCAAGATCAAGCATGGAGATGACAAAGGAACAGGGGAAGGACCGAGTGCACACCCTGCCTGACACCACACCGAATCACAGAGCCTGACGGTCCTGACTCATTTTGGTCAAAGAGGATGACGCACATGCCTTTCGATACCCCGCTCGCCGAAGAAATCTGGGACAAGAAATACCGGTTTCGCTCTGCATCAAAGGAAGACGCCGATCTGCCAGGCACGCTTGAGCGCGTTGCAAGCGCCGTCGCCAGGGCTGAAAAACCAGCAAAAAGGAAGGAGTGGACATCACGGTTCCGGGACGCGCTAGCCGACTTCCAGTTCATCCCGGCGGGCCGCATCCTTGCCGGTGCGGGTACCGGCCGGAAAGTGACCCTGTTCAATTGTTTTGTGATGGGCACAATTCCGGACGATCTGCCAGGCATTTTTGAACATCTCCGCGAAGCGGCCATGACGATGCAGCAGGGTGGCGGGGTCGGTATGGATTTTTCCACAATTCGTCCGTCCGGAGCGCCCGTTGTCGGTGTTGGCGCGCATGCATCAGGGCCGCTCAGCTTCATGGACACCTGGGACGCAATGTGCCGGACGATCATGTCGGCCGGCCAGAGGCGCGGGGCGATGATGGGGTGCCTCCGGATTGATCATCCAGACATTGAAGCCTTCATCGACGCGAAACGCGATGGCGCCCGGTTCCGGAATTTCAATCTGTCCGTGCTTGTCCCCGATGCTTTCATGCAGGCGCTGGCAGCGGGGTCGGACTGGACGCTGGAGCATGCCGGAACGCCCTACCGGACTGTCGCGGCGCGGGATCTCTGGGATCGCCTGATGCGGGCAACCTATGATGCCGCCGAACCGGGTGTGATTTTCGTTGACCGGGTCAATTCCGACAACAACCTGGCTGGCATCGAGACCATATCTGCGTCCAATCCCTGCGGCGAACAGATGTTGCCACCCTATGGCGCCTGCCTGCTTGGATCGATCAATCTGGCCCGGCTGGTCAGGGCACCGTTTGAGCCGGAGGCAGCGCTGGACGTGGATCAGCTGGAGCGCCTGACTGAATCCGCGGTACGCTTCCTGGACAATGTCATCGATATCTCCCGCTTCCCGCTCGAGGCACAGGAGCGCGAAGCGAAGGCGAAGCGGCGGATCGGGCTCGGCATTACCGGTCTTGCCGACGCCCTGATCTTCTGTGGCGCACCCTACGGGTCTCCGGACGCATTGGCAAAGACGGAACTCTGGCTGGGTGCGATCAAGCGCGCTGCCTATCGGACCTCCGCCCGGCTTGCCGGGGAGAAAGGGACATACCCCCTCTACAATGCTGACATCCTTGACCGTCCCAATCTCCTCAGTCTCGATGAAGAGACCCGCGCGCTGATCAAGTCACACGGCTTGCGGAATGGGTGCCTGACGTCGATTGCCCCGACCGGGACGACGTCGCTCCTGGCGGATAATGTCTCGTCGGGCGTCGAGCCTGTGTTTGCTTTTTCCTATATCCGCAAGGTCAGGCAGGCAGACGGTTCGACGCGCGACGAAGCGGTCACCGATTACGCGCTTGCGCTATGGAAGAGCCTTCATGGCGACACGCCACCACCAGAGGACTTGTTTGTCAGCGTACAAACATTAGCGCCGACCGATCATGTGCGCATGCAGGCAGCAGCCCAGAAACATATTGACAGCTCGATTTCGAAAACGGTCAATTGTCCAGCCGGGATCAGCTTCGATGCGTTCAAGGATATCTATCTCGAAGGGTATCGCCTGGGATGCAAGGGGCTGACCACTTACCGGCCTAATGCGATCACAGGATCCGTTTTGAGCACGATCGATCCCGCGGCAAGTCCGCCGGACAAGACAGGTCTGACACCACGTTCGGCGCGTCTCACGGGCGCGACCTACAAACTGAAATGGCCGCCCATCGCGCATGCGGTCTATGTGACGATCAACGATTCGGAGGAAGGACAGAACACCAGGCCTTTCGAGATATTCGTCAATTCAAAGAATATGGAGCATTACGCCTGGACGCTTGCCCTGACGCGCATGATTTCGGCCGTGTTCCGGCGCGGGGGAGATGTCAGCTTCGTCGCTGAAGAATTGCAGGCGGTATTTGATCCCCAGGGCGGCGCATTCATGGACGGTCGCTATGTCCCCTCACTGCCTGCGGCCATCGGGCGGATTGTGGCAGAACATCTCGGACACGCTGACGCTGCAGCAAACACGGCCGGGGATGCTTCGGCCAGTTTTTGTCCGAAGTGCGGGCAGAAGGCGCTCGTGCGCAGGGAAGGGTGTGATACCTGCCTGGAATGTGGCCACTCGAAATGTGGTTGATCACTGAAACCTGAGGGCAATGACATGACATCAACAGCGCAACAGGTTCGGTCCTATACAGGACCTGCCCTGCTCAGCTTCGGGTTCAGGCCCTTCTTCCTGCTCGGCGCCTTCTGGGCGGCGGTGTCTGTTCCACTCTGGATCCTGACCTATTCATTCGGGCCTGATGCCTTGCCATTCGAGGCCGGCCTCGTCTGGCATGTCCACGAAATGCTGTTCGGTTACGGGGCAGCGATCGTGGCCGGGTTCCTCCTGACCGCGATCCCGAACTGGACTGGCCGACTGCCGGTTTGCGGTGTGCCACTTGCGCTGCTGGTCCTTGTCTGGGTCGCTGGGCGTGTGGGCCTGCTGCTGCAAACCAACCCGGCCTGGATCGGAGCCACAGTCGATGCGAGCTTCCTCTTCCTGTTCGCCGCGCTTGTCTGGCGGGAAGTGATTGCGGGCCGAAACACAAAGAACATCAAGGTGGCCTTGGCCGTCACGGCGCTTGCGCTTGCCAATGCGGGTTTTCATGTCCTGCATCTGTCCTCCGGCGGGCTACCCCGGCTGGCGATCAATGGCGGTCTTGCAACGCTTCTGTTCCTGATCCTGCTGATCGGGGGACGCATTACACCCAGTTTTACCCGCAACTGGCTTGCCAGACGCGCTGCGCCGCCCCCTGCGGCATTCAGCAGGTTCGATGCGGCTGTGCTGGTCTTTTCGCTCGCGGCACTTGCGGCGTGGGTGTTCGCTGGCGATCATGTTCTGGGAGCAGGTGGCATGATCCTGGCGGGTGGGTTGAACCTCCTGCGCCTTGCACGCTGGCGCGGCCACGCATGCCTTACCGAGCCACTCGTCTGGATCCTGCACGTCGGATATGCCTGGGCAGCCGTCGCGCTGTTCCTGATTGGACTGGGCAGTCTGCTGCCGGCAACTATTCCGTCCGTGGCAGGGATCCATGCTGCCGGCGCAGGGGCCATTGGCGTCATGACACTTGCGGTTATGACTCGGGCCAGTCTTGGCCATACAGGAAACGCGCTTCTGGCAGGTAGCGGGACGGTCGCGATTTATAGTCTGATCAATCTTGCGGCGCTTCTCCGGGTCACCGCAACCTTTCTTCCCCTGTCGTCCCAGGTGGTTCTCAATCCGCTTGCTGCACTGATCTGGTGTGCGGCGTTTTCATGCTTCTGCCTGGTCTATGGTCCGCGGTTATTGCAACCGCGGCAACAAAATCCTGCTTGATCGTGAGGCACCGTCCGCTTGACGGACATCAACTCCGGAAAGATGTCTGGTCAACGACAAGCGGATGCGGCCATCATAGGTCTTGATCAATTCGCTCCGAGCCTGCGCCGCCTAAAGCATTCGCCATGGCGGTCAGGCCGAGGGTGATAATGGGAAACCATGTCACCTCCCGCGCTTGGAAAGGAGCCTGCGATGACACTGACCGCTCGCGATGCGACGGATGCTTTTGGACGCCGGTTCCGCTATTTGCGGCTCTCGGTAACGGAGGTGTGCAACTTCCGGTGCACATACTGCCTGCCAAATGGCTACAAGAAAACGGGCGCCATGGACTTCCTCTCGCCCGTCGAGACCGAGCGTCTGGCGCGCGCGTTTTCCGAACTTGGATTACGCAAGATCCGGCTGACCGGTGGTGAACCCAGTGTCCGCAACGACCTGACCGAGATCATCGCGAGGGTTGCGTCGCAGCGCGACGTCGACAAGGTTGCCATGACGACCAATGGCTGGAACCTTGCTCGACATATCGATGACTGGGTGGCGGCCGGGCTCAGCCACCTCAATGTCAGCATTGATGCGCTTGATCGCGAGGCGTTTGCCCGGATCACAGGTCACGACCGGTTGCACGAGGTACTGTCTGGTCTCGACAGGGCCCAGTCGCTGCCGCTGGCGGCCGTCAAGGTCAATGCGGTGCTGATGCGCGAGGGGCTTGAGGATGATTTTTCGGCCTGGACCGCCTTTGTCAGGGATCGCCGGATTTCCGTAAGGTTTATCGAACTCATGCGGACGGGTGACAATGCAGCCTTTTTCCAGGACCAGCATGTCAGCGGCACGGTGCTTCGAGACTGGCTCCTTGAACATGGCTGGCAACCGCGTGAGCGCGGGATTGATGATGGTCCGGCGATCGAATTCACGCATCCGGATCACGCCGGACGGATTGGATTGATCGCGCCTTATGCCCCTGGTTTCTGTGATGGCTGCAATCGCCTCAGGGTGACCGCACGCGGTCAGCTGCGTCTTTGCCTGTTCGGACAAGGCGGGCACGATTTGCGCACGCTTCTGGAATATGATGATCAGAAAGAGGCCCTGCAGGACGCGATCGTACTGTCGCTGGGGGGCAAACAGCTCTCACATGACTTACACGCCGCCAATCCGGGTCAGACGCGCAACCTTTCGCAGACCGGGGGTTAGCGGTTATTGGGCTCGTTCAGCACGCCCTGCTGGCGTTCGGTATTTGCTTTGCCGAGCTGGCTGCGGTCTTGCGCAAAATGATTGTCGATGAGCGGGCTGGGCCTTGCCAGCCGTTCGAGGGCCTGCACCCTGCCGAGCCGGACAACAGGGCCGTCAACCGTCACACCCTGGGCTGACAATTTGGCGAAGGCACGCGACAGGTTCTCGGGCGACATGCCCAGCAGGGCAGCCAGCACGCGCTTTTCATGAGGCAGGGTGATTTCGTCCTTCTCGCCCTGACGCGCCCGCTGGGTCATCAGGTAGTTCGCCAGGCGTTCAGTTGAATCGCGCAGCTTGTGATTCTTGATCGAGCGGACCAGTCCGCGATAGCACCCGGCAAGTTCTTCCGAGACGGCAAAACTGAAGGCCGGATCATCGCTCATAGCGCGGCGGATCGATTCCCCCGGCACCATCAGGATTTCGGAACGCTCCAGCGTGACCGCCGACATCAGGGCATCTGATTCGAGCACGACAGCGGCGAGGATGAAGGTGGATACCGGCCTGAGAACTGCGAGCGTCGTGTCTTTCGATTTCCATCCGGCGCCGAGTTCGACCGATCCATCGAGCAGGACATAGAGAAAATCGACGCTGTCGCCTTCCATCAGCAGGGTTGTTCCGGAGGGGAAGCGCTGCAGGAAGGCGCCGGACATGACGCGCTCAAACGTTGCGGCACTCGCGGCCTTGAAGAATGAGAGCTCGCGGGTGCGTAAAGTATCCGTGGGTTTCAGCGTCATGCAGCTTCCTGTGAGTGTCGCGCGAAAAGGGCCTGAATATTGCCACCTGGCAATCGCCAGCGGCTGGCCAAACTTCCACTGGAGCGTCGGCCTCGAGCCTAGAAACCAGATTGATAAAAGTCAAGGAATGATCCCGAATCGCTCAGGCCCTGGCACATGAATCTCAAGATAGCCGGATGCACTGATCAGTCCCGAAAAGATTGATCTCAATTTGTGCGCATGTCCGGACAAACGGCAACTCATCGCTTCGCAAATATCAAGGCTCTTGGACAGGGGCAGTGCCAAGTCTCGGTCTGAAGTTTCACCGCCGATCCGAGGGGACAGACGTGACGGATTCCAGAACCCAGCTGGCCAGCGGTGCCAATACCGCACTCGGCCTGACCACTTTCGCCTTCACGATATGCTTCGCAGTATGGGTCATTTTCGCGATCCTCGGAATCCAGATCCAGAAGGATCTTGGCCTGACAGAAACGCAGTTTGGCCTGCTCGTCGGCACACCGATCCTGACCGGTTCCCTGTCGCGACTTGTCCTCGGCATCTGGGCTGACCAGTATGGTGGACGCATCGTCAATGTCATTGTCATGCTGCTTTCCGCGCTGGCGACCTGGCTTCTGACTTTTGCCGAGACCTACCCGCAATTTCTCATGGCGGCTCTTGGTATTGGTCTGGCGGGCGGGTCTTTTGCCGTGTCGATTACCTATGTGTCGAAATTCTTTCCCATCGAGAAACAGGGCGCGGCGCTCGGGATCGTCGGGGCGGGCAATGTCGGCGCGGCCCTGACGAAGTTCGCCGCTCCGATTGTAATGGCCTCCATCGGCTGGACAGGCGTGGCAACAGTGTGGGCGATTGCCCTGGCAGTCACTGCCGTCATTTTCTTTGCCTTTACAAAGGACGATCCTGCCCTCGCCGAGCGGCGCAGGTCGGGCGCCAGGCCGCGCAGTTTCTCCTCCCAGTTCGCGCCATTGCGCAATGTCCAGGTCTGGCGTTTTTCACTCTATTATTTCTTTGTCTTCGGTGGTTTCGTCGCGCTTGCCCTGTCTTTGCCCCACTATCTGATCGGGGTGTATGGATTTGACATCAAGACGGCGGGCATGCTGGCCGCGGCTTATTCGATACCGGCTTCGATTTTCCGGATCTACGGGGGGCACCTGTCTGACCAGGTTGGTGCCCGCAAGGTAATGTACTGGACATTCCTTGTGTCCATGGTCGTGACCTTCATCCTGTCTTATCCCCCGACCTCCTATATCGTCGATGGCGTCAGGGGACCGATCACGTTCCGTCTGGCTATGGGCCCGGTTGCCTTCGTCGTCCTGATCTTCGTGCTCGGCTTCTTCATGAGCCTTGGCAAGGCGGCGGTCTACAAGCACATCCCGATCTATTACCCCAATGATGTCGGGGCCGTGGGCGGCCTGGTCGGCATGATCGGGGGGCTGGGCGGGTTCATTCTTCCGATCTTATTCGGTATGCTGAACGATCTGACCGGCGTGTGGACAAGTTCCTTCATGGCGCTGTTCCTGCTGGTGTCGGGATCGTTCTTGTGGATGCATCTGGCAATCCAGAGAATGGAGCGCGAAGCGTCAGGCGCGGTTCTTGAGCAATTGCCACAGTTGCCGGAAATGCAGCCGCTCCATGATGAGGATGCCGGCAGTGCGCTCAGCCCGAAACTGATCACCGACTGGCGCCCGGAAGACGAGACGTTCTGGCAGGAGACCGGAAAAAAAGTTGCACGGCGCAATCTGTGGCTGTCGATCCCGGCCTTGCTCCTGTCCTTCTCTGTCTGGATGGTCTGGTCGGTTGTGGTCGCCAAAATGCCCCAGATCGGGTTTGGCTATTCGACCGGCCAGCTGTTCTGGCTGGCAGCCCTTCCAGGCCTGTCTGGCGCCACGCTGCGGATCTTCTACAGCTTCATGGTTCCGATCTTCGGCGGCCGGTTGTGGACGACCCTCACGACGTGGTCACTACTGGTGCCGGCCCTGGGCATTGGTTTCGCAGTCCAGACCCCGGAAACGCCCTACGCGATCATGCTGCTGCTGGCATTGCTGTGCGGATTCGGTGGGGGAAACTTTGCCTCTTCCATGTCGAATATCGGGTTCTTCTTCCCCAAGAAGGAAAAGGGCAATGCGCTTGCCCTGAATGCAGGCCTTGGCAATCTTGGTGTCAGTGCCATGCAGTTCATCGTGCCAATTGTCATCACGATGGGCGTATTCGGCGCCCTCGGTGGTGACCCGATCGTAACCAGCAATGGTGAGGAGATTTTTCTCCAGAATGCCGGGTTCATCTGGGTTCCATTCATTGTTGCCTCGGCGTTTGCAGCCTGGTTCGGCATGAATGACCTTGCCTCTGCGAAGGCATCTTTTGCCGAGCAATCCGTCATATTCCAGCGGGCACATACCTGGTTCATGTGCTGGCTCTATACAGGGACATTCGGTTCCTTCATCGGCTTTTCGGCAGCCTTCGTTCTGCTGACAAAGACGCAGTTTCCGAACGTCAACGTCCTGCAGATCGCCTTCCTCGGGCCTCTTGTCGGAGCACTCTCACGGTCCTTCACTGGCTGGATATCCGACCGGTGGGGGGGCGGACGTGTCACCCTCTGGGTCTTCGCTGCGATGGCGCTTGGTACGCTCGGCGTCATGGTGTCCCTCCAGGCCAGCAGCTTTCCCGGGTTCTTTGCGAGCTTCATGTTCCTGTTCTTTGCAACAGGGGTTGGCAACGCATCAACCTTCCAGATGATCCCCGTCATTATGCGCAAGGAAGTGGCGCGGCTTGAGCCGGACCTGTCGGCCGAAGAGCTTGTGCGCCAGTCGGACAAGGAAAGTGCGGCCATCACGGGTTTCACCTCGGCCATTGCCGCCTACGGCGCCTTTTTCATTCCGATGGGTTTTGGCACGTCACTGTCTGCGAGCGGCAGCGCGATGGCCGCCCTGATCTGCTTCCTCGTCTTTTACGTCTCCTGCCTCGTCCTGACCTGGCGGGTGTACACCCGCAAGGGTGGCCTGCTGCACGATATCGAACGTGGGCGCGCAAGCCTCTCCAAATCTGCCACAGCGGCAACCGTCTAGAAGGATACTGAATCATGAGCCACACTCTCGACAGACTGACATTCTTCCGGCGGCAGACCGAACTTTACTCTGACGGACACGGGGTTCTCAATGACGAGGACCGGTCCTGGGAGGAGGCCTATCGCAATCGCTGGCGCCACGACAAGATTGTACGCTCCACGCATGGCGTCAACTGCACCGGGTCGTGCTCCTGGAAGATCTATGTCAAAGGCGGGATCGTAACATGGGAAACGCAGCAGACAGACTATCCGCGGACCCGGGATGACCTGCCCAACCACGAGCCTCGTGGCTGCGCGCGCGGTGCGAGCTATAGCTGGTACCTCTATTCGGCCAATCGCGTGAAATACCCGCTTATCCGGGCACGTTTGCTCAAGTCCTGGCGCGCGGCCCGCAGGACACTGGGCCCTGTCGCTGCCTGGCGGTCAATTCAGGATGATCCGTCCAGGCGGGCCGATTATGTCACTCGGCGCGGGCTTGGCGGTTTCGTGCGGGCAGACTGGGACACGGTCAACGAGATCATCGCAGCGGCTAACGCGCACACGATCAAGAAATGGGGGCCGGACCGTGTATTCGGATTCTCGCCGATCCCGGCCATGTCGATGGTATCCTATGCAGCCGGGGCGCGTTACCTCCAGCTCATTGGCGGGGTGACCGGATCCTTCTATGACTGGTATTGCGACCTTCCACCAGCAAGTCCGCAGACCTGGGGCGAGCAGACAGATGTTGCCGAAAGCGCCGACTGGTACAATTCGGGATTCCTCGTGCTCTGGGGGTCAAATGTGCCGCAAACCCGAACGCCGGATGCCCATTTCTATACCGAAGCGCGCTACAAGGGTGTGAAATCCGTCGTCATCTGTCCGGACTATTCTGAGGCATCGAAATTCTCTGACGTCTGGCTTGCTGCCAAACAAGGCACGGATGCGGCCCTTGGCATGGCATTCGGCCACGTCATCCTGACCGAGTATCACCGCGACAGGGACGTGCCCTATTTCCGCGATTACATTCGCAAGTATAGCGACCTTCCGCTGCTCGTGCGCCTGCAGGAACAGGAAGACGGCTATGTGCCCGAGCGCCTCCTGCGTGCATCGGATTTCGATGATGCGCTCAGTGAAGAAAACAAGCCCGAATGGAAGACTGTCGGGCTCGACGAGACGACAGGCAAAGTGGTCGTTCCCAATGGTTCGATCGGCTTTCGCTGGGGCGACACCGGAAAATGGAATCTCGAAGAACGCGATGGCAAGGGAGAGGAGATCAGGCTGCGCCTTGGCCTGAAGGGCGTTGAAGATGAAATCGCCAGCGTGCGGTTTCCCTACTTTGCCAATGCCGCCAGCAACGGATTTGCCTCGACCGATCATCCGGACGTTCTGGTCCGGAATATCCCGGTCAAACGCATGAAACTGGCAGATGGCAGCGAAACCCTTGTGGCGAGCGTTTATGACCTCCTGATGGCCAATTACAGTGTCGACCAGGGATATGGCGGCGAGCATCTGGCGGCGGATTTCAATGATCCGGCCCCCTATACGCCGGCTTGGGCCGAAGCAATCACATCAGTTCCGCGCGATCAGATCATCGCCGTCGCCCGCGGCTTTGCGACCAATGCTGAAAAAACCAATGGCAAATCCATGGTCATAATCGGCGCCGGCATGAACCATTGGTATCATATGGACATGAACTACCGTGCAGTGATCAATATGCTGGTCCTGTGCGGGTGTATCGGCCAGTCCGGTGGCGGCTGGTCGCACTATGTCGGTCAGGAGAAACTTCGTCCACAGACCGGGTGGGCGCCGCTTGCCTTCGCGACAGACTGGGTGCGTCCACCTCGCCAGCAGAATTCGACATCATACTTTTATGCGCACACAGACCAATGGCGCTACGAGACGGTCAATATCGGCGAAATACTGTCCCCCACAGCGCCCCACGGGGACTGGTCCGGAAGTTTTATCGACTACAACGCAAAGGCCGAACGTATGGGCTGGCTGCCCTCTGCGCCGGCTCTAAAAACGAACCCGCTCGAAATCGCATCGCTTGCGGAAAAGGCGGGGATGGACCCCAGGGACTACGTGGTGAAATCACTGAAATCCGGCGAGCTCGAAATGTCCTGCATGGACCCCGATGATGAGGCCAACTGGCCGCGCAACATGTTCGTCTGGCGCTCCAATCTCCTCGGCTCGTCCGGCAAGGGGCATGAGTACTTCCTCAAGCACCTGCTTGGCACCGAGCATGGGATACAAGGCAAGGACCTGGGTGAGACGGGCGGCGTGAAGCCGACTAGTGTCAAGTGGCACGAGGAAGCGCCAAAAGGAAAACTCGACCTGCTCGTTTGCATCGATTTTCGTATGTCCACCACGGCTGTCTATTCTGATATCGTCCTTCCCACGGCCACCTGGTACGAGAAGAACGACCTCAATACATCTGACATGCACCCCTTCATCCACCCGCTCGGCGCGGCGGTGGATCCGGCATGGGAGTCGCGGTCGGACTGGGAGATATTCAAGGGGCTGGCCCGCACGTTCTCGGAAGTTGCGCCTGAAGTGCTTGGCGAGGAAACTGATGTCGTCCTGACACCGATCCAGCATGACAGCGCGGGTGAACTCGCTCAGGCATCCGGTGTGGCAGACTGGCTGACCGACGGCAATGAGCCCATTCCCGGTCAGACCATGCCGCAGATCTCGGTGGTCAAGCGGGATTATTCCCAAACCTATGCGAAATTCACATCGCTCGGTCCGCTTCTGGAGAAATTCGGGAATGGCGGAAAAGGGATTGGCTGGGATACGGCGCATGATGTCGCCAATCTAGGATCGCTCAATGGGCTCGTGCTTGACGAAGGCGTCTCCAAAGGGCAACCGCGTATCGATTCCGATATCGACGCCTGCGAAACCATCCTCATGCTGGCGCCTGAAACAAATGGTGAAGTCGCCGTCAAGGCATGGCATGCGCTCGAGAAGCAGACCGGGCGAGACCACGCTCATCTCGCGTTGTCCAAGGAAGACGAGAAAATCCGGTTCCGTGACATCGTTGCCCAGCCGCGCAAGATCATTTCTTCTCCGACATGGTCAGGAATCGAGAGCGAGCATGTCAGCTACAATGCCGGCTATACGAACGTCCACGAGCTGATCCCGTGGCGAACCCTGACAGGGCGCCAGCAACTCTACCTGGACCATGACTGGATGCGGGCTTTCGGTGAGGGCTTCGTAGTCTATAAGCCGCCGATCGATCTCAAGACAACTTTCGTCCAGGGTGCCAAGCCAAACGGTAACAAGGAGATCACGCTCAACTTCATCACGCCGCACCAGAAATGGGGCATTCACTCGACCTATTCCGACAATCTGATGATGCTGACGCTGAATCGCGGCGGCCCGGTTGTCTGGGTGTCTGAAACTGACGCGAAGCGCGCCGGGCTTGTCGACAATGACTGGGTCGAGGTTTTCAACGCGAATGGCGCGTTGACCGCTCGTGTCGTCGTCTCTCAGCGGATCCGGGAAGGCACGATCTTCATGTACCATGCGCAAGAAAAGATCGTGAACACGCCCGGGTCGGAAATTACCGGCAAGCGTGGTGGCATTCACAATTCGGTCACGCGCACAATCCTGAAGCCCACCCACATGATCGGCGGATATGCGCAGCTGTCCTATGGCTTCAATTATTACGGCACGGTCGGATCCAACCGCGATGAATTCGTGGTGATCCGCAAAATGGCAAACGTGGACTGGCTCGAAGAGCCGGCCTCGCAAATGGAGAGCGCACAATGAAAATCCGTGCCCAGATTGGAATGGTACTGAACCTCGATAAATGTATCGGGTGTCATACCTGCTCAGTAACCTGCAAGAATGTCTGGACCAGCCGCGAGGGAGTTGAATATGCATGGTTCAATAATGTCGAGACCAAGCCAGGCATTGGTTTCCCAAAGGACTGGGAAAACCAGAAGCGTTGGAATGGTGGCTGGCGACGCAAGCCCAATGGCCGGATCGAGCCCAAGATGGGTGCGAAGTGGCGCATTCTTGCCAAGATATTTGCAAACCCGGACCTGCCGGAAATAGACGACTATTACGAACCATTCGATTTTGACTATGCCCATCTCCAGACCGCCGGAGAAATGAAGGCGTTTCCGACTGCGCGCCCGCGCTCGAAGATCACGGGTCAGCGAATGGAAAAGATCGAGTGGGGTCCAAACTGGGAAGAAATCCTGGGCGGCGAGTTCGAGAAGCGAAGCGCGGATTACAATTTTGAGGGAGTCGAGAAGGCGATCTACGGAGCCTTTGAGCAAACTTTCATGATGTACCTGCCTCGCTTGTGCGAACACTGTCTGAATCCGACATGTGTCGCGGCGTGCCCGTCAGGTGCGATTTACAAGCGGGAAGAGGATGGCATCGTTCTCATCGACCAGGACAAGTGTCGCGGCTGGCGTATGTGCGTCTCGGCCTGCCCCTACAAGAAGGTCTATTACAATTGGGAATCCGGAAAGTCGGAGAAATGCACGTTCTGCTATCCGCGCATTGAAGTGGGACAACCAACAGTCTGTTCGGAAACATGCGTCGGGCGTATCCGCTATCTGGGTGTCCTGCTCTACGATGCCGACAGGATCGAGGCGGCTGCCAGTACGCCGGACGAGAAGGACCTCTATCAGGCACAGCTTGATGTCTTTCTTGATCCGAATGATCCAGCCGTCATTGCGCAGGCGCGACAGGATGGGATCCCGGAAGCCTGGCTGACGGCCGCTCGACAGAGCCCGGTCTACAAGATGGCGATGGAGTGGAAAGTCGCCTTTCCCCTGCATCCGGAATATCGCACGCTGCCCATGGTCTGGTATGTCCCGCCCCTCTCGCCGATCCAGTCGGCTGTGGCCGCAAGCGCGCTTGAAACCGATGCGGAGATGCCTGACGTCGCCAGTATGCGTATTCCTGTACGCTATCTCGCCAACATGTTGACGGCGGGCAAGGAAGAACCGGTCGTTCTCGCGCTCGAGAGAATGATGGCGATGCGAAAATACATGCGAGCCAAAACCATTGAAGGCGTGATCGACCACCCTACCGCCGAGAAGGTTGGACTGACGGCCGCGCAGATTGATGAGATGTATCGCTACATGGCGATTGCCAATTACGAGGATCGCTTTGTCATCCCGACGACCCACCGTGAATCGCAGGAAGACGCGTTTGAAATGCGCGGTGAGTGCGGATTTACATTCGGCAATGACTGTTCTGGCGGACGCACGGAACTCGGCCTGTTTGGCCGGGACAAGCGTTCAAAAGCCAAAACCCCAATGGAGCTGTAATCATGGCCATCACTTATCGCGCTTTGTCGCGTCTCTTGTCCTACCCTGATGCCGTCCTGCAGGCTGAAGCCGACGCGCTTGTCGACGCAGTGCAGGCTGAGGGTATCATTCCGGTACGGATCATAAAGTCCCTGCGAAAGCTGGCGCTCAGCCTTGCCAGCATGGATATCTACGAAGCCCAGGCAGAGTATGTCGATCAGTTCGACCGGTCGCGCACCTTGTCTCTGCACCTTTATGAGCATGTCCACGGTGAGAGCCGGGAGCGGGGACCGGCCATGGTGGGGCTTGTCGAACTGTACAAGTCGCACGGCCTGGAACTCAATGTCAGCGACCTGCCAGACTATCTGCCAATCTTCCTGGAGTTCCTGTCAATTATACCGGATGCGGATGCGGCCTCCCTCATCGGCGAAGCAGCGCATGTCATCGAGGCCATCGGCGAGCGCCTGAAGAAGCGTCAGAGCCCTTATCGCGCGATTTTTGGTGCCCTAATGACCCTGTCTGATCGTCCAGCAGACAAGGATGCGCTGGCGGACCTTCTGGCGATGCCCGAGGATGATCCGGATGATCTGGAGGCGCTTGATGAGAACTGGGCTGAAGCGCCCGTTACATTTGGTCCGGGGACGCCATCGGACGGTTGTCCGAAAGCCGCCGCAATGGTCGGAAATATGCAGGGAGCACGGGGGTAATGTCCGGGTTGAGAGTACTGCTCATGGCAGGTGCGATCATATCAGCGTCCTGTGCATTCGTGGTCCCGTCGGCGCAGGCTGGCGAGGGAAAGCCGATCCTTGATATTCGGTTGCGAGCCGAACAGGTCGACCAGTCCGGGTTGGACGAAACAACGGCCCTGACGGCGCGAGGACGGGTTGGCTATGATTACAAGGCAAATGACACATTGAGCTTCCTCGGGGAAGTCGAAGGGGTCGCACACCTGAATGATGACTTTTCCGATACTGTGAACAGCGTCGCTGGCAAGGCCATTGTCGCTGACCCGGAGGCATTTGAGATCAATCGTCTGCAGGTCGCGTGGAAGGACGAGGCAGGTTCAGTCACGCTCGGGCGCCAGCGCATCATTCTTGATGATGCGCGCTTTGTCGGCAATGTCGGATTCCGGCAGAATGAGCAGACCTTTGATGCGCTCCGACTTGGTCACGTCTTCCCCGGGAAAGTGTCAGTTGACTATGTCTATATCGACAAGGTCCGCCGTGTGTTTGGCGATGACAGCCCGGTCGGCGAGTGGGACAGTGCGTCTCACGTCCTGCGGTTGTCGACAGAAACATCGCTCGGCGACATGACGGCTTACGGCCTCCTCCTGGATTTTGACGATGCGCCGGCGGCCTCAGGCCAGACCTGGGGTGCCAGCTGGACAAGATCCCTGGATACCGATCTGGGCAAGGTCGCTCTTAATGTCGAAGCGGCTGTCCAGAGCGAATGGAACGGGCAGGGTCCTGAATCACACCTCGGCTATCAGTCTGCAAGCATTTCGATGACGCAACAAAGCGTGACGGGGGCGCTGGGGCTCGAGATTCTGGAAGGGGCCGGTGGCCGCGGCTTCGCGACACCGCTCGCGACCCTGCATGCCTTTCAGGGGTGGGCGGATGTCTTTCTGACCACGCCCGCCTCGGGCATACGGGATATATCGGCTTCCCTGAAAGGCAAAGCCCCGGCATTCATTCCCGGAGGCCAGCCTCTTGCATGGGTGATCGCGGCCCACGAGTTTACCTCTGACAATGGAGAACAGGATCTCGGCCGCGAGCTAGACGCGCTGGTGCGACTGCCACTCAACGCAAAACTCAACCTAGAAGGCAAGGTCGCCATATTCGATGGCGACACCGGCGGACCGGCAGACCGAACCAAATTCTGGCTGGCCCTGGAGGCCAGTTTCTAGACCCATCAGGAGGGAGCCACGACATGGCACCAGAGCACATCACGACAATGACTTCAGCCGGCTGGCTCGACCAGGCGATCTTTGGCATCTATCCCTATATCGCGCTTGCCGTTCTTGCGGTGGGGTCCGTGGTGCGGTTTGACCGGGAACCCTACACCTGGCGATCGGGTTCGTCGCAGCTTCTGCGCCGAAAGCAACTGGTTCTCGGCTCGGTGCTGTTCCATGTAGGTATACTCGTGATTTTCGGCGGCCATTTCGTCGGCCTGCTGACGCCGCTTTGGGTGTTCGACATGATCGGAATTACGCATGGCCAGAAGCAGGTACTTGCCATCGTTGCGGGAGGTGTTGCCGGCCTGGCGGCCATCGTCGGCGCCTTTATCCTGCTCCATCGACGCGTATTCGATCCACGTATACGCGCCAATTCCTCATTCGGTGATACAGCGATCCTGGCATTGTTGACGCTGCAGTTGGCGCTCGGTCTTTCGACAATCCCCTTGTCGGCCAGTCACCTTGATGGATCGGAAATGGTCAAGTTCATGTACTGGGCGCAAGGCATCTTCACGTTTCAGTCAAACGCGGCCGACTATGTTGCCAGTGTTCACTGGATTTTCAAAGCGCACCTGTTCCTTGGCCTGACCATATTTCTCGTGTTTCCATTTACCAGGCTCGTGCACATGCTATCGGCGCCAGTCTGGTATATGAACCGCCGCGGCTGGCAACTCGTTCGAACGCGCCGGAACATAAAGGCGGACCAGGCGATTGCAGCGCGCAAGCGGATGGGAGATGTATGATGTCCAGTTCTGCCACTGCCATATTCCACGGCGTTGAAGTGCCTGAAACATTGCTGGCCGCCGAAATGCAGAACCATCGGGCTGCGAGTCTCGCTGACGCGCGTGCCCGTGCGGGCCGGGCGCTGGCTGCCAAGGCTGTCCTGATCGACCGCGCGCGTCATCTCAACGTGCCGGCGGTTCCGGAACGCAATGTGGACGGTCTGGAAGAAACACAGGAGGAGGCGATGATCCGCGAACTCCTCAGTCAGGAGGTTGAGGCCGAAGCGCCGTCAGCTGACGCTGTGAGGTACATATATGACAGCCAGCCGGACGGCTTCAGGACTCCGCCCCTGCTGGAAGCTTCGCACATCCTGGTGGCGCCCGAACAACATGACGACATGGCCGCCACGATGGCGCGCGCGCGCGCGGATGAACTCATATCTGTCCTTGCCAGGCAACCCGACAGGTTTGGGGGCCTCGCGCGCACCGTGTCAGCCTGTCCTTCTGGCGGTGATGGCGGCACACTCGGTCAATTGCGACCGGGTGACTTGCTGCCCGCAATCTGGCAGGCGTTGCTCACGCTGGAGCCGGGACAGATCGCGGGCGAGCCGATACGGACGGAACATGGCTGGCACGTTCTCCGGCTTGACCATCGGGTTGAAGGGCGGCGCCTGCCATTCGCGCACGTTGCGGCGCATATCGAAACGCAGCTCGAAGCCCGAGCCTGGACCCTGGCGGCTGCCCGCTATGTTGATGCGCTTCTGAAGTGCGCGTCTGCGGCGGCGCCAGCCTTGGGGATTTCGGCGCTTGGAACGCTGGAGACTGACCAGACGCCTGACAAGCGAGTCTTTGCGCTGATTGGCGATGTCTTCTCTCATCCCGAAGCTGCCCTTGCTGCGCTTAAGCCCGACATTGTCAGGCAGATTGGCGCTGAAGCGGAAAAGACGGGTCGCTCGGCGACCAGTGTCCTGGCTGATACGATCAATTCCTTCCTGACCGAGGCCAAGGATGAGGCCTGGACGCAGGTGATTACCCGGCTGCGGGACAGCCCGTCGCCGCTCGCAGACTGCCTGGAAACCATGATCAGGACCCAGATTCCACAGGTCAAGGCGAGCCGCACGCTCATACTGACGCACCGGAAGGGAGCCGAGAAGCCGGAAGAGAAAGGCGAATCCAATGGAACCGGTCGATAAGGATGTCTTTATTGAAGCCATGCCGGCGGATCTGCTAAGCGAGCCGCTCTTATGGTTCTTCGCCGAGCACTATCGCCATCGTGCCGTCTGCAAACGATTGCGTGAGCTGGCCAAAACTGTCGCTTTCAATGAAGCTGTGCTGAAGGACGTTCTGCACTTCCTCAACATTGATCTGCCACTCCATATCATTGACGAGGAGGATGACCTGTTTCCACTCTTGCGACGGCGCTGCCAGGCCGATGACCAGATCGAGACGGTCCTGGGCATGCTGTCCGGGGAGCATGCCAGTGATCTCCATGATGCCTCGGCGGTCAAGTCGCTCATTACCACGGCGTTGACGGATCGCCGCGGCCCTGCGGGTTATATCGAAGCAGTTCAGCTCATTCCACCATTCTGTCGATCCCAGGAACGCCACATCGCTGTGGAGAACGCTGTCGTTCTCCCCATCGCGCGTGCGCGGCTGACCGAAGCTGATCTTCACAATCTCGGCCGCCGGCTTGCCGCACGCAGGGGCCTGCCGGACCCGTTCGCGGGGACATCATGATCGAGGAACTGCTCGATAACAACATGAACTGGGCAAGCGCACGCGTGCGGGCTGATCCAAAGTATTTTCAGAGACTGGCAGCCCAGCAGTCACCTGAACACCTCTGGATCGGGTGCTCGGATAGCCGCGTGCCCGCCAACGAAATTGTGGGTCTGGATCCGGGCGAGCTGTTCGTTCACCGTAATGTGGCCAACCTGGCCCCACCGCGGGATGTCAACTTTTTATCCGTTCTGCAATATTCGGTTGAGATACTCAAAGTCAGGCACATTATCGTCTGTGGGCATTATGGGTGTGGCGGTGTTCGCGCAGCGATAGATAGCCAGCGCAGAGGGCTTATCGACCATTGGCTGCAGCCGATCACCGACATGGCGCATCGGCACGAGGCGCACCTGCGCGCTATCACGGATTTCGACACGCGCGTTAATGTTGTATGCGAACACAATGTCCGCACTCAGGTCGAGTATATTGGCCGGAATCCCTTCGTGGTCGATGCCTGGCGAAAAGGCCAGTCTCTTGAAATCCATGGTTGGATATATTCGATCCGGGATGGGCTTTTGCGTAATCTGGATCTGACGATCGGGCACCCGAAGGAGGTGGACGCTCTGTCAAAGCGCCCCTGGTTTCCTAATGACTGACCTGGTTGCAGTGATACTTGCGGGCGGCGAGGGCCGCAGGATCGGCGGCAACAAGCCGACGATCATACTGGATGGCTACCGTCTCATCGATCACGCAACCAGTCATGTCGCGCAATGGGGTATTCCGGCGAGCGTGGTGGTGCGAGAACCGGGACAAGCTGGATCTTCGCGCATTCCCGAAATTCTGGATGATCCGCGTATCGCCGGGCCACTTGGCGGATTGCTCGGAGCCTTGACATGGGCGAAGGGGTTTGGCGCGAGGCGCATGATCACCATCCCATGCGACATGCCAAATCTGCCTGACGACCTGAAAACCCGTCTTGACACTGAAGCAGCCAGGCTGGACAGGCCAGCCGTTGCCACGTCATTGCAGCGGCGGCATCCAGTCTGTGCTGTATGGCCGGTTCATTGCCTGGAGCCGCTGCGAATTTACGCAGATGACGGAGGTCTCAGCCTGATGGGTGCGCTGGAGATGTGCGCGGCCGTCGGAGTAGACTGGACCGTGCACGGGCTCGATCCGTTTCACAATGTCAACACAATGGACGACCTCGCCCGTGCCCGCCGCTCGTTGCGACGAGGCGCTTCAGGTTCTGAAGGGGGCCAATCATGACCGAAAATATTCTCAGTCATGCCAATACACGGGTTCCGCGTTATACCAGTTATCCGCCTGCAACGGCATTCGGGACGTCATCTGACGATACACTCTATCGAAAGTGGCTGTCCGATCTTGATCCTGGACTACCGGTCGCGATCTACATTCATGTGCCCTTTTGCCGGGAGGTGTGCTGGTATTGCGCCTGCAATATGAAGCTTGTTAAACGAGAAGAGCCGCTCGCCGATTATGCAGCCACGCTTTACCGTGAGCTTGAACTTCTACGCGAAGCCCTGCCGCCCCGCATGCGCATCGACGCAATTCACTGGGGCGGCGGTACGCCGACCTCCCTGTCGGACGCGAAACTCGCGCATCTGACCGAAAGGACCCGAAAGCTTTTCGATGTCTCGCCACTGGCGGAAACCGCTTTTGAGCTTGATCCCAGAACATTCGCGCTTTCCCGTGCGCGCACGCTGGCAGCGCTGGGCGTCAACAGGGTCTCTCTCGGTGTTCAGGAATTTGACGCGACGGTCCAGGCGGCCGTTAATCGCATCCAGCCCTTCGAACAGGTCAGGGACCTGGTTTTTAGCCTCCGGGACGCGGGTATCTGCCGGATCAACTTTGATCTCATGTACGGACTCCCTTTCCAGACGGTGGCGACGCTGGAGAAAACGGTCGCCCAGACATTGACACTCCGCCCGGACCGCGTCGCACTCTTTGGCTACGCGCATGTTCCCTGGGCTGCGCGCCGTCAGACCCAGATCGATGAAGACGCCCTGCCTGGACTCGAGGCCCGCTTCGAGCAGGCCGAGCAGGCGGCTGAGAACCTGATAGCGGGCGGCTACAGGCGGATCGGCCTTGACCACTTTGCGTTGCCGGAGGACGGCCTTGCAAAGGCACTGGACGGTCGAACGCTGATGCGCAATTTCCAGGGCTATGTGGCCGATACGCCCTCAACCGTCATTGGTGTCGGCAGCTCGTCCATATCCTGTACGCCACAAGGGTACATGCAGAATTATTCTGAAACGGGCGCCTGGCGGCGAGCTGTTGGAGCGGGAAACCTTCCCGTTCGGCGCGGTCACAGTTTGACCCCTATGGATCGCCTGCGCGGAGAGGTGATCAATGATCTCATGTGCTTCATGCGCGCCGATCTGGAGCAGATCAGCAAGAAACACGGATTTCACGAAAATGTCCTGGACAGTCAGATCACAGCCTGCCGCAGGTATGAAGCCGACGGACTGGTCACGGTGAATGGCCGACAGCTGCGAATTCACGAGCGGGGCCGGCCAGCCCTCAGGTTGATTGCCTCATGTTTCGACGCTTATCTGGACCCGGAAAAATCCCATCATGCCCTTGCAGTCTGACGCCTCACCGACGGATCTTCCGCAAGAAGCGGTCGGGATATTCAGTGCATGGTACAAGACGGCCGGAACGGACCGGCGTATAGAAGATGCGAATGTCATGGCGCTCGCGACGGCCAGTGACACAGGCCTTCCTTCGTGCCGCATGGTTTTACTCAAATCATTCGATCCAAGGGGATTCGTGTTCTACACAAATCTGGGCAGCCGCAAGGGCTGCGACCTGCAAGCCAATCCCCGAGCGGCGATATGCTTCCACTGGTCGCCGCTTGGACGGCAAGTCAGGATTGAGGGCGGCGTGACGCGTGTGACATCGCAGGAGGCGGATATCTATTTTGCCTCTCGTCCCCGAAGCAGCCAGATTGGCGCCTGGGCATCCCGGCAATCCCAGCGTCTGGAATCCCCTTCGACACTCCTCAGTCGCATTGCCAGCAGAACAGTGCAGTTTGCTGCGCAGCCTGTCCCGCGCCCGGATTTCTGGTCTGGGTTTCGCGTCAGGCCGGACCGGGTCGAGTTCTGGTCTGAAGGCTCATTCAGGATACACCATCGCCGCGTTTTCGTCTTGTCTGCCGATCACGGATGGCAGTCGCTGGAGCTGTTTCCATGATGTGGCGACCGGGTGCTTCACAGAATGCCAGGTACCAGAAAGCGGTCACGATGCGACGGGATCGCGATCAAGGAAAGTGCGCGGGCGGGCGGCTGGCGAGGGGCGGCCAGAGCGTCGCGCGACAAAGGGAAAGGGAGTAAAAGATGCCGGAAGTAATTGAGATACTCAAGGCGGAGCATCGTGTGTTCCGACGCTTTCTCGACCTGTTTGAACTGGAGCTGGAAGCCTTTGAAGCGGGAAGGTCACCGCGATACGAACTTCTTGATATGTTGCTGGACTATTTCACATCGTTTCCGGATGAGTGGCATCACCGGAAGGAAGATCTGATCTATGATGTGCTCGTCACCAGATCGGGTCTGGCGCGGCCGGCGCTCGACGACTTACGCGCAGACCATGAGCGCCTCGCGGCCGGAGCAAGGCAATTTGCCGAACACATCAGCGAGCTGCGACAGGGCAGCGACCTGCCAATGGAAGCCATTGTTGAAACCGGAACGATGTATACGCGATTGCTGCGGCGCCACATGGTCAAGGAGGATGATGTCTTCTTTCCCATGGCCGAACGCCAGTTGACACCTGTAGACTGGCGCGACGTCGAATACGCCATTCAGGCGTCATGCGAAGACCCTGACCTCAGCGCCAGGCTGGACCGGATCGATAGCGTGCCAAAGGCGATCGAGGCCATCATTTCGAACGAGGGCGGCTGACATCGGGTCAGATGTCGCAACTTATCCTGCATCCGGCTCGGATCACCTGCAAACGGTAATCGGGCATCAAAAAAAGATGACGCTTCCGTCAACTTACGTATTTTCCCAATGGATACCGGGCCTATTCTCGGTCAGGCTGGAAGGCCTGTCAGCGTAGCGGCGCCTTTTCAGCAATTGAAAGGGAGTAAACGATGAAAGTGAAACTGGTTTCAGGCCCACCCACAACGGCCCGCACATTCGAGGAACCCGGTGAACTGGCCGACAAGCTGTCGCCGGAGGATGTCGAAATTGTCCGCGAGATATTCAGGACGCCACTGACGGGATCCTATAACTGGGACTACGAGATCGCCAATTCGAAGATCCGCCGCCTGTACGAACTCGGCAAGAAGTTCAACTGGGATGCCCAGATGGATGTCGACTGGGAGGTGCACTTCGATAAGAGCGAAGGACCATCGCAAGCCGGTCTGAACCCCTTCCATGACCACCCGGTCTATCTCGCCATGAGCGAAGAGAAAAAGACTGCGTATGCCTGGCGGTCCCTGGCGCAGGTTCTCTCTCAATTCCTGCACGGCGAGCAGGGAGCCATGATGGTGGCCTCGCAGCTCGTCTCCTGCGCGCCGACCTATGACGCAAAACTCTATGCCGCCTCGCAGACATTCGATGAGGCGCGCCATGTCGAAGTGTTCAACAAATACCTGCGCTTTCGCTGCAATGTCGAGTATCCCGTCAATCCAAGTCTGAAGCTGTTGCTCGACAAGATCCTGACGGACGAACGCTGGGACCTGAAGTTCATCGGCATGCAGGTGCTGATCGAAGGCCTGGCGCTGGCCGCCTTCCAGACCATGGCGCAGACGACGCGCGACCCGCTGCTCCGCCAGGTCCTGACTCTTGTGATGCGTGACGAGGGCCGCCATGTCGCGTTCGGCGTGAATTATCTTGAAGACTGGATCAGGGCCCTGCCTGAAGCGGAAATCGAAGAGCGTGCCCAGTTTGCCTATGAAGCCTGCGCCATAATGCGCGAACGCCTGTTCTCAACGATTGTCGAGGAAGAATTCGGCTTTGACCGGGAAGAGGCCCGGCGGTTGAGTATTGACTCCCAGGGCGGCCAGGCCTTCCGCAACTTCCTGTTCGAACGGATGATCCCGAACCTGAAGCGCGTCGGCCTGCTGACGGAAAGCGTGAAGCCGAAATTCGAGGCGCTTGGCGTGCTGCATTACGAAAATGCGGCGACCGACGCGGAGATTGACTGGGCCTCGCTCGAGCGCCCGCTGGAAACCGGACCGATCCACAAGGTCGCGGCGGAGTAGGTCGATTTTTCAGTCCCGCGATCACTTCGCCCATATCCTGCAGGTGTCGATCGTGGGACTTGATCGCATAGTGACTGGCTGGCCGAATGGGCTGAGACCGGGACCCACGTTCAGAGCCGTATCTGCTTGAAGAATCAAATGTTACGGTTGGGGGCACTTGCCGACTTGGTGAGGCGAAAGCGCTGGCATATGACGGAGTAAACCATTGACCGGACGAAATGGCAGGTCTGGACGGTACGCCTCCTCGCCCTGCATGGCGGGCGAGGAGGCGCCGGACTATTTTGACCTGCTTGGCGTCAGACCCGGGCAGGTGCACGAGTTCGGATTCCAGCGTCTAACGGGAAAAGGAGATATCAACATGGCATTGAAACATGCTGAACCCGGAGATGTCGTCGATCTCCATCCCCTCGGCTCGCGGATCGGAGCGGTGAAGACGAGCGCTATCGTCCGCACGCCCAGCTTCGAAGCGATACGCCTTGTCGTGCCGGCGGGAACAGAGATTTCGTCGCACCATGTTTCCGGCCAGGTCATGTTCCATTGTATCGAGGGGCATGCCCAGCTCGGACTGGAGGGCAGGACAATTGACCTGCACGCAGGCGACTGGGTCTATCTCGAAGGGGGCAAGCCACATTCGGTAAAAGGGATTGAAGACGCGTCCTTGCTCATGACAATCCTGTTCTGACGTGACCCGGTGGAAGTCGCACGGACCGTATTGGCGGCCGGCGGATTCCCTGAAGGCGTGCGCGCGCCTTGGAGAAACTGCACGATACAACAAGACAGATTGTCCAGGCCTCAAGCTGACTGAGTTAAGGCCTGTTGGGCTTGGCGAAGCAGTGATCAAGGATTGGGCGCCAGTGCGGCCAAATCGAGCATTCCTGACGCGATGCAGCGGGGTTCATGCCGCGATGCAACAAATCAGTTGATCCCGTCCTTACCGATGGCACTGATGGGATGTGACGATGACGTCCCGGGTAATTTTCCACGTCCGCCGAAGGACTTTCGCATTCCAGACCATACGCTCCCTGTGAGCCCCAGGTTCCTGGATTGAAAGTCATTTCCACTGCCATGCGCCGTGGACCTTTTCGGGAGACGTCCGGTGAGCACTTCAACCAGCACAGGTTTCAATCTGTTTTCATTTTCCGGAAAAATGAAGACTCTGCATCTGACGTGGATTGCCTTTTTCATCACGTTTGTCGTGTGGTTCAACATGGCGCCAATGTTGCAAGCCATTGGTGACACGTTCGGCCTGACAAGTCCCCAGATAAAATCACTTCTGGTCCTGAATGTATCGATGGCGATTCCTGCGCGAATAATTGTCGGTATGCTGACCGACAGGTTCGGGCCCCGCAGGGTCTACTCGGGCTTGTTGTTCCTGGCTGCGATCCCTTGTTTTGTCTTCGCCTTCGCCACGTCCTACGCCCAGTTGGCGATTGCGCGCTTTGCCCTTGGATTCATTGGTGCCGGCTTTGTGGTTGGGATTCGCATGGTTTCGGAATGGTTCCCGCACAATGAACTCGGAACTGCAGAAGGCATATATGGCGGTTGGGGTAATTTCGGCTCCGCAGCGGCAGCTTTCACGCTGCCCGCGATTGCGCTCGCATTCGGCGGCCAGGAAGGCTGGCGTTGGGCTATCGCGGTCACGGGCCTGACCTGCTTGTTCTATGGCGTCATCTATTACGCCCATGCCAGGGATGTGCCGGAAGGGTCACACTACTTCAAACCAAAATCCACGGGGTCGATGATGGTGACGAGCAAGTCCGACCTCGCCCTCCTGATTGTCATGAAGGTCCCGCTCTATATTGCGCTCGGCCTGCTTGCCTGGAACCTGACCAATGTGGGATTGCTGACGCCCGCGATAGAGGTGGGGCTGTGGTGCGGATTGGCATTTGTCTTCCTGCTTGATGCCGGTAACGCATTCCGCGCGAACTGGCCGGAGCTGAAGCGCGGGATAGCCCCTGTACACCAATACAAGTTCAAGCAGGTTGCTGTCCTGAACGTCCTTTACTTCGCGACTTTTGGCTCAGAGCTGGCGGTCATATCCATGCTGCCCCTCTTTTTTGCGACGACATTTGGCCTCAGCCCCGTTGCGGCTGGAATGGTCGCTTCGGCCTATGCATTCATGAACCTGATGTCCCGTCCCGGCGGTGGCTGGATATCGGATCGGTTTGGGCGGAAGTCGACACTTATCGTGCTGACGATGGGATTGGCGGTCGGGTACTTCGCGATGTCACTGGTTGGCGAAGCCTGGCCGCTCTGGCTTGCCGTCATTGTGGCCATGGCCTGCTCCTTTTTCGTGCAGGCCGGTGAGGGCGCGGTCTTCGCTGTCGTGCCGCTGATCAAGCGTTCGCAAACGGGTGCGATCGCCGGAATGACAGGTGCGTACGGGAACGTAGGGGCCGTCATCTATCTCATAGTCTATGCCCTGGTGCCGGCTTCGGCATTTTTCCTTGTGATAGCCGCAACGGCCGTGCTTGGCCTCATCACCCTGCTGGCGCTTGAAAATCCAAGCGGAGAAATCGCCGAGATTGCAGAAGATGGCACGGTTCAGATGATTCCGGTGGGATGATGTGATGCGTGCAGCTGTGGACATTCGATCAGGTAAGGCTCGAACGGCGATTATTCGTTCCGCGCGGTCGAACCCGGTCCGCATGGAGGTGCGATCAGCTGGCTTCAGCTCGGCAGGTCAGAAGGCGCGCAATGATGATGCCTTCGCTGCCGAGCTTCCCAAATTGGCAAGTGTCAGCGTCATGAAGGGCACCGTCGCATGCATAGCCGACGGCGTGAGCGAGAGCGACCGGTCCCATCTCGCCAGTCAGCTGTCGGTGACGCAGTTCATCGAGGATTATTACGCAACACCCGATAGCTGGAGCGTGGAGGAATCGGCCGCACGTGTACTGCGATCCATCAATGACTGGCTGTGCGGTCAGAGCCGCCTTGCGGCCGCCGGTGCCATGGTCACGACATTCAGCGCAGTCATCATCAAATCGAGGACGCTGCATATCCTGCATGTCGGAGACAGCCGTATCTATCGGCTTCGGGATAAGGAGCTGGAGCAGTTGACCCAGGACCACTCAGTCAGCCTGTCCGGCGGAAAGCAGATGCTCAGCGCTGCACTCGGCATGGATCCGCGGCTGAATGTCGATTATCGCCAGCTCGATGCAGAGGAGGGCGACATCATCTTACTTGCAACGGACGGCGTGACCGACGTTCTGACATCGGCCGACCTGACGGCGCGACTGAGCGAAATTCAGGCCGAGCCGGTGGACCTGGACATGCTGGCCGAACGTATCTGCCATCTGGCAATCGAGCGGGGTTCCGGCGATAATGTTACCTGTGGTGTTCTGGTTATTGACAGGCTGGCCGAGGAGTCCGTCGAAGACGCGCACCTGCGCCTGCGTGAACGCGCCATCCCGCCGGTCATGGATGTCGGCTACCGGATAGATGGCTTCAGGGTACTGAGGGTCATTCACAGCGGCACGCGCAGCCATGTCTACGAAGTCATGAATGAGAAGACGACCGAGAAACTTGTCCTCAAGGCGCCCTCCATGAATTTCGAGGATGACAATGTCTATCTCGAGGGATTTGCACGGGAGCAATGGGTGGGTCGGCGCCTTGATCATCCGGGCCTGATGAAAATCCACGCCCGTCCGGAAGGCAGCCCGTTCCTCTACCTTTTGTGCGAGCCGGTTTCGGGCCAGACGCTGCGGGCATGGATGGCCGATCATCCCTCGCCATCCCTGTCGGAAGTGCGCGCCATCGTGGAAAAGACTGCCATGGCGCTGAGGGCGCTTCACCGGATGGGCATGGTACACCGTGATATCAAGCCCGAGAACATCATGGTTACGCATCAGGGCGATGTGAAAGTCATCGACTTCGGAACAGTTCAGGTCGCAGGCCTTGATGAAGTGACATCTCCCGTCAGGGAAAACCACGCCGTCGGGTCAGTTGCCTACTCCGCCCCGGAATATGTGCTCGGGCGAAAAGCGACAGCTCAATCGGACCTGTTTTCGCTGGGTGTCGTCACATATGAAATGCTGACCGGGCGGCGTCCCTTCGACCTGTCCGACGGCGCGCGTCACAAATGGACCCTGGCGACGTGGGGCCACAAGGCAGCTCACAGTGTGCGGCCGGGCATCCCGCTCTGGGTCAGCGCAGCCCTCGAGAAGGCCTGTGCACCCAACCCCGAATTCCGCTATCTCGCGCAGTCCGAATTCCTGGCCGACATCAAGGCGCCGGGCGACTTTGCACGCAGCAAGGCAACACAGACATCACTGCTTGATCGCAACCCGCTCGCCTTCTGGAAGGGGCTGAGCCTCATCCTGTTCATCATCACCGCCATACTGGCTGTCCAGCTGGTACGGACGGGCAGCTAGTTCGAAAGGAAGCAATCTCCATGAATCGGAAACGCTTGGTTGTCATAGGTAACGGCATGGCGCCCGGAAGGGTTCTCGAAACCCTGATCGAGGTGGCGCCTGATGCCTATGACATTACCATTTTCAACGCTGAATCGCGGGTGAACTACAATCGCATCATGCTCTCGCCGGTGCTGTCAGGTGAGCAATCATTCGACGACATCATCATCCATGGCGACGGCTGGTATGTCGAACATGGCATCACGCTTTACAAGGGGCACAAGGTCGTGGCGATCGACCGCACCGCGAAGACGGTCACGTCAGAACACGGAGAAACTGTTTCGTATGACAAACTGCTGATCGCGACAGGTTCGAACCCTTTCATCATCCCGCTTCCGGGACATGACCTGCCAGGCGTGCTCACCTATCGCGACCTCGATGACGTGAACGCGATGATGATCGCCGCCAGAAGTGGCGGGCGGGCCGTGGTGATCGGTGGCGGTCTGCTGGGGCTTGAAGCGGCGGCGGGTTTGCTGGCGCAGGGCATGGATGTAACCGTGCTGCACATCATGCCCACGCTCATGGAGCGCCAGCTTGATCCATCTGCCGGCTACCTGCTGCAAAAGGAACTCGCGGGACGGGGAATGGATATCCGCACATCGGCCAACACAAAGAAAATCCTCGGAGACAACAGGGTCGAAGGCGTTCTGCTCGAGGACGGAACTGAAATTGCAGCCGATATCGTCATCATGGCGGTTGGCATTCGCCCCAATCACTGGCTTGCGAAAGAGGCGGGTCTTGATGTGGGCCGGGGTATCAAGGTCGACGGCACGATGCAGACATCGGACCCCGATATCTATTCCGTCGGGGAGTGCGTTGAATTCGAGGGCAATTGTTACGGTCTCGTCGCGCCGCTTTATGAGCAGGCGCGCGTTTGCGGACTGGCGCTGGCAGGCAGGCAGAGCCACCCTTTTGTCCATACCGAAACATCGACGAAGCTCAAGGTAACGGGCGTCAACCTCTTCTCCGGCGGTGACTTTGCAGAGGCGGACGGGCGGGAGGAAATCGTGTTCCGGGACGCTGCGCGCGGTGTTTACAAGCGGCTCGTCCTTGAAGGCGATCGCCTCATCGGGGCGGTCCTCTACGGCGACACAGCGGACGGTGCCTGGTTTTTCCGGAAAATACGGGAGGGCGCGGCCATCGCGCCGGATGGGAGAGACACGCTTATCTTCGGGCCTTCTTTTACGGGAGGCGCCCCCCTGGACCCTATGGCGGCCGTTGCAGCCTTGCCGGATGATTCAGAAATCTGCGGCTGCAACGGCATATCCAAGGGCAGGATTCTTGCGGCCATCGACAAGGAAGACCTGAAAGACGTGGAAGGTGTGCGTGATTGCACCAAGGCGTCTTCTTCGTGTGGATCCTGCACGGGGCTTGTTGAAAGCCTGCTGGCATTCAGGCTGGGCGCGGCATTTGCCGCGCCCGCCAGGAAAGCCGTTTGCGGCTGTACGGATCTTGCTCATGACGAGGTGCGGCGGTTGATCATGTCATTGTCGCTGAAGTCGATCCCGGCGGTCATGCAGGAACTCGGCTGGAAAACCTCCTGTGGGTGCGCCAAATGCCGCCCGGCCCTCAATTTCTATCTTCTGGCCAGCTGGCCGGGCGAATATGTTGACGATGGGCAGTCCCGCTTCATCAATGAACGCGTGCATGCCAATATCCAGAAGGACGGCACCTACTCTGTCGTGCCGCGTGCCTGGGGAGGCATGACGACGGCAGCTGAACTTCGCGCCATCGCAGACGTCATCGACAAGTTCCAGATTCCGGCCGTCAAGTATACCGGCGGCCAGCGCCTTGATATGCTGGGGGTGCGCAAGCAGGACCTGCCCGGCGTCTGGGCAGACCTGAATGCAGCAGGCATGGTTTCGGGACATGCTTATGGCAAGTCCCTGCGGACCGTCAAAACCTGTGTCGGCACTGACTGGTGCCGCTTCGGAACGCAGGACTCGACCGGTCTTGGCATCAAGCTCGAAAAAATGATGTGGGGATCCTGGACGCCGCACAAGGTGAAGCTGGCGGTCTCCGGTTGCCCGCGCAACTGCGCGGAGGCGACCTGCAAGGACATTGGCGTTATCTGCGTCGACAGCGGCTATGAGCTGCACTTTGCCGGTGCTGCCGGGATGGAGATCAAGGGAACGGAAATCCTGTGCAAGGTGGCGTCCGAAAGTGAGGCCCTCGAATACTGTGCCGCACTCCTCCAGCTCTATCGTGAGCAGGGGTTCTACCTCGAACGCATCTACAAGTGGTCGGCCCGGGTCGGTCTGGACAAGGTGCGTGAGCAGATTGCCGGCGATGATGAGAACCGCGCCGCACTATATGCGCGCTTCCTGCATGCCCAGTCATTTGCCCAGGCAGATCCATGGGCAGAGCGGGCAGACGGCCGCGTCGATGCGCATGAGTTTCGTGAACTTGCGCCTGTGGAGGGCTGACTATGGATGGAAGTGCCAGCATGGAGCGATGGGTCGACGTGTGCGCCCTCGACGATATTCCGGTGCGGGGCGCGCGGCGGATCAGAATCTTCGGGCATGAGGTTGCCGTCTTTCGCATAAGCACTGATGCAGTCTATGCGCTGGACAATCAATGTCCGCACAAGGGAGGACCGCTGTCAGAGGGGATTGTTCACGATGAGGGTGTGACGTGCCCCTTGCATGGGCTCATTGTGCACCTTCCGACGGGGCGTGCGCTTGGCGCCGATACGGGCTGTGTCAAAACATATGGCGTCCGGATAGAAGAGAGCCGTGTTTCGGTGCGGGTCGGCATCTGAGCCATGCCAGAACCCGCTAGCCCTGTCCCTGAAGTTGCCACAACCTGTCCCTATTGCGGTGTTGGCTGCGGTGTTCTGGTCAAGGCATCACCGGATGGCCAGACGGCAGACGTGCGGGGGGATCCTTTGCACCCTTCCAACAAGGGACGACTTTGTTCCAAGGGGTCTGCGCTGGGCGAGACGATCGATCGTGAAGAGCGCCTCCTTGTACCATTGGTCCACGGGGTCGAAACCAGCTGGGAGGAGGCCATCAGCCTTGTGGCGGACGGGTTTTCCCGGACGATCGCGGCGCACGGGCCAGACAGCGTCGCTTTCTACGTTTCCGGCCAGTTCCTGACAGAGGACTATTATGTCGCCAACAAGCTGATGAAGGGCTTCATCGGGTCAGCCAATATCGACACGAATTCACGTCTCTGCATGGCCTCGTCCGTCGTGGGTCACAAGCGGGCATTCGGCGCAGACACGGTGCCGGGATGCTATGAAGACCTGGAACTCGCCGATCTGGTCGTCATGGTCGGAAGCAATTTTGCATGGTGTCATCCGGTGCTTCACCAGCGCCTCCTTGAGGCGCAATGCAAGCGGGGAACACGGATTGTCGTCATTGACCCACGACGGACAGCGACGACGCAGGCGGCGGACCTGCACCTGTCCATACGCCCCGGGGCGGATGTGCATTTGTTCAATGCACTGTTTCGGCACCTGGCGGAGACCAGTGCACGTGACGCTGCCTTCGTCGCGTCGCATACGAATGGCCTGGAGGCGGCGCTGACGGCCGCTGGAGACATGCCGCTGTCGCAGGTCGCGGATGTGACGGGCATAACAGAGGGTGACCTTCGGACGTTCTTCTCATGGGTGGAAACAACTAGCCGGACACTGACGGTCTACTCACAGGGCGTGAACCAGTCTTCCTCAGGGTCGGACAAGGTCAGTGCCATTATCAACACGCATCTCGTGACCGGGCGTATCGGCAAGCCCGGCATGGGGCCGTTTTCGATCACCGGCCAGCCCAATGCGATGGGCGGGCGGGAAGTCGGAGGCCTGGCAAACCAGCTGGTTGCCCATATGGATTTTGCGCCTGACGATGTTGATCGGGTGCGACGGTTCTGGAAAGCGCCCGCGATTGCGGTCAGGCCGGGGCTCAAGGCGGTGGACCTGTTCGATGCCGTTGCCGACGGCCGGATCAAGGCCATCTGGATCATGGCGACCAATCCGGTCGTGTCGCTGCCAGATGCGGACAAGGTCCGCGCTGCGCTGGAGGCCTGTCCTCTCGTCGTCGTATCGGAAGTCGTCGCGACGTCCGATACAGCGAAACTTGCTGACATACTTCTGCCCGCAACCACATGGGGCGAGAAGTCCGGCACAGTCACCAATTCGGAGCGCCGCATTTCCCGCCAGCGCAGCTTCTTGCCTGCCCCGGGTGAAGCCAGGCATGACTGGCAGGCCTTGTGCGAGGTTGGTCGCCTGTTGGGCCATGACGGATTCGACTTTCAGTCACCGGCCCAGGTCTTTGCTGAATATGCAGAGCTGTCAGCTTTCGAGAATGCCGGCAGGCGGGACTTCGACATCGGGGCGCATGCGAACCTGAATGAAGAGACATATGAAAAATTGCAGCCTTTCCAATGGCCCATACCCAAGGCCGGGAAACGGGCAGGGAAGGGCGATTTAATCAGTCACCGGTTCTTTGCCGATGGCCAATTCTATACACCAGATGGGAAAGCCCGTTTCATACCCACGCCGGCGCGCAAGCCGGGCAGTGCCGTTTCGCCTGACTATCCCTTCATCATGAACACAGGCCGTGTGCGTGACCACTGGCACACGATGACGCGCACTGGAAAGACGGCGCGCCTGTCAACCCATATGGCGGAGCCCTTCGTCGAGATTCACCCAGAGGATGCGCTTTGCCAGGACTTAGACGTCGCCGGGCTGGCCAGAGTTGCCAGCCTTAAAGGTGAGGCCATCCTGCGCGTGCTCGTGACTGACCGCGTCAGGAAAGGCGAAGTCTTTGTCCCGATCCACTGGGCAGACAGATACAGCTCACAGGCGCGCGTCGATGCGCTGGTTGCACCGATCGCAGACCCTCATTCCGGACAACCGGAATTCAAGTTCACACCGGTGAACGTCACGCGGCTTGTTGCGGACTGGTACGGGTTTGGCGTATTTGCCGCGGAGCCGGCAATGGAATTGCTCGCAGCGCTAGACTATTGGGCGCTGGCAAGAGCGCCCGGCGGGTGGCGTCTCGAGTTGGCCGGTTCCGGAAACATGTCTGAAGCGGTGAGCGCCCTGATTCCCGATACCGACGCGGTGTCGCTGCAAATGACGCAGGGCGGCATGGCGCGAGCCCTGTTCGATGATGAGCGCCTGATGGCGACGATCAAGATATCCAGCCAGGGGCCTGTCATCGCAGACCGTGCCTGGCTTGCCGGACAATTGAAAGCGTCACACGGACCGGATTCTCGATTTGCCATCCTGGCAGGCCGTCCGCCGAGCGGAAAGGCGACCGGGCGGATTGTCTGTTCCTGCATGGGGATTGGCATGCATGCCATACAAGCCGCCATTGCCGCCGGTGCCGCGAATGAACAGGATATTGGCACTGCCACCAGCGCCGGCACCAATTGCGGGTCATGCAAGCCCGAGCTCCGTACAATTCTTCAATCCATGCGAGCCGATTCCGTGCGCGTCGGCAAAGTCGCAGCAGAATGAAAGAGACGCCCATGCCTGGCAAACTGGTGCTTATCGGATGTGGTCCGGGCGGGGTTGACCTGCTGACGATCCGCGCTGCCCGCAGGATTGCGCAAGCAGATCTCGTTCTCTACGACCGGCTCGTGGATCCGGAAGTTGTCGCGCTCGCAGGAGAAGGCGTAGAATGCCGCTATGTCGGAAAAGGGTGCTCGGACGGCGGTGTCCAGCAGGCGGATATCAACACCCGCCTGCGCGCAGCCCTGCTGGAGGGCCGCTTTGTTGCCCGGCTCAAGTCCGGCGACCCGATGGTGTTCGGACGGGCTGCGGAAGAGATAGCCGTTGCTGCTGAAACTGGTGCTGCGGTTGAAATCATCCCCGGTGTCACGGCCGGACTTGCGGCAGCCTCAGATGCGCTGATTACCGTAACTGAGCGGGCCGAACTCCAGAGCTTCGTTATGACGACTGGCCGGGCGGCTGAGTCCGACGCCCAGCCGGATTGGGCCAGTATCGTAAAGCCCGGCGTATGCGCTGCATTCTATATGGCGGTCGCTCAGGCCTGGCGGATCCAGTCTGTCCTCATGAAGGCGGGCGTACCCGGAAACGCGCCTGCAGACTGGATCGAGCGGGCGGGACAGGCCGAGGTGCGGACCATTCCGACCCGTCTTGATCGACTGGCCCTGGACGCGAAGACAAACACTGTGACCAACCCTGCCATCCTGCTTGTTCGCTATCCGATGAGCCTTGCGAAGGCGTGTGATGTCGATGTGCCGGACCTGAAACGCGCTTTCTAGCGCCCGGCCTTTGCCATATTCATCACCTGCGCTTCATCCCTTTCACCCAGGCGGCTGCCTCTGTGGCGAATGTCAAATCCCGCAATATAATTCTCAATGTCAGCAGGATCGAATATGCGTCCGTCAAGGAACCTGTCAGGGCCGAATGCGATCGGTGCTGAAGCCGTGTTCAGAAGCCATGCGTGGGAATGGGCGCCTTCTGGCTTTTCATCCTGATCGGGGCAGGGAATGCCCATGGATGTGGCGACGCCCCTGTAGATGTCGGGCTGGAAGGCCGAGCGGGCAATGGATTCGAAATCCAGGTCTGCAGGAGCTTCACCCCAGCGGACCATCTGCGACAGGATCCATTTTGCATGGGAGCGCCAGGGAAAGTTTGCCGCATACCGATGGAATACATTGAAGTCCGGCATTTCCAGTTGCATCCGGCCCGCCGTTTGGCGCCCCATGCCGCTTAACGAGCCAACAATCTCCCCGAACGCGAGGTCGACATAGTCGGGCGATGAAATGACCCGGGCCGCTGAGACCCGGTTTGCCGGCTGGTCCAGCCAGATGCACGCTGAAAGAACCGACCGCACGAGAGCCCTATGCAAATCCGGGTGTCGATCTGCCCAGTCGTTTCTGGTGGCCAGAACCTTCTCCGGTCCGTTAGACCAGATCTCGCCTGATGTGATCAGGGTGCGGCCTATGCCGGCGGATATGGCAGCATTGTTCCAGGGCTCCCCGACGCAGAAGCCATCGATCTGTCCCTCCGCGAGGGCGCTGACCATCTGTGAAGGCGGAACAACCACGAGGCGGACATCCCTGTCAGGGTCAATACCTGCAGCCGCCAGCCAGTACCTCAGTTCATATGCGTGCATGGAATGGGTATAGACATGCGCCAGGGTCAAGGGCGCTGCGCCCTGCGTGGCGCGCCGGCTGATGACCGGTTTCAAGGCCGACGCAGAGAGCGGACATTGGGTCAGGGGCTCGGGGGCAATTTCGTTCATTTCATTGAACAGTTCTGTCGCGACCGTAATTGCATTGCCGTTCAGGTTCAGAGTCAGGGCGGTGGTGAATGATCCTGGAAAGGGGCCCAGTCCTGCGGCGGATGCCACAACGATGGGCGACAGCATGTGCGCGGCATCGATCATCCCGACGCCCAGCGCATCTCTCATCGCAGCCCAGGAGGCAAATCGTATCAATTCGACATCCAGGCCGTTCGCGCCAAACAGCCCGTGCTCCCTGGCGATCGCAATCGGTGCGCAGTCGGACAACTGCGCAAATCCGATTTTCAGGAATGCTCTTGTCATTGTGAGTCTATCCCGCCTGTGTTGCCGATGATTCCAAAAATGGTAATGACGCTTTCCGCCACATCCTTCAGCGGCTTGCCCTGTTGCTGGGACATGTCGCGCATGGCCGAAAAGGCCTGATTCTCCGTCATTCCCTGACGCTCCATCAGCAATCCCTTGGCCCGCTCGATTGCCTTGCGCGAGGCGAGGTCATCCTTGGTTTTCCTGAGTTCGGCGCGCATCTTGTCCATTAGCTTGAAACGCGCGATGGCAGTATCGATCAGGGGGCGCACGCGCTTGGGGGTCAGTCCGTCGATCACATAGGCGCTGACGCCAGCGTCAATGGCTTCCTGCATGCTGGAAATGCCCTCGTCTTCCACGAACATCACGATCGGTTTGGGGTTTGACTGGGCCACCTGCCGCAGGCTTTCAATCGTGTCCCGGTCAGGTGATTGGCAATCCATGATAATCACATCCGGGCTGATCTCGGCGATTAGGTCAAGCAGGAGCCGGCCATGTACCTGTGTCGCCGAATGAACCACAGCGTCGCCGGCCAGTCCTTCCTCGACCTGGCGTGCGCGCGCGGCGTCATTGTCAATGATCAGCACGCGTAGCGGCTTGCCTGCTTCAGAAGGCATATTCGACTTCGAACCAGACTTTCCGCGTGTCGGAGGCGAATTCATCTGCATTGTAATTCGCGTATTTGACACTCAGGTTCACATCTCGCCATTTTGCGGTCGCCAGCAGGTCAACTTCGTCTCCATAGTGACCTCCGCCCGTTTCCGCAGAAAAATCATGGTAGACGGCGAGCAGTTTCACACCAGACAGCGCGCCCACATTACCGGGGGAATAGCCTGCCTGCGCATAAACATCTTCCACCCCTGTCGCCGGAGTGCTCAAAAACTTGTCAGCCCAGCCCTGAAATTTGTGCAGTGTCGCGAGCGGGGTCTGGAAGCCGCGTTGCGCGTCACCGCCCAGTGATTCAATTCCGAGACCGAAATTGAAGTATTCAGAAACATATTTTCCCTCAGCCGCGTAATATTCTGCGGAATATTCAAAGTCGCTTGAGCCGTAATCTGCCTGTCTGGCGAGACTGGCCGCATACGTGATCTTGCCGACGGTCAGCACCTTCTCCCCTTTGAGGCGCGCGCCGAAGGTCTGCGACGCGTTCATGCCAACACTCTCATCCACGTCGATCAGGTAGGCAAAGGCGTTGAGTTTGCCGAGCGGTGTCGGATGACTGACGTTGAGCAGGTAGGAATCGCCATGCCAGCGGCCAACAGGGGAATCATCCCCGAATATCCTGTTCACCTGATTGAAATAGGTCGCATCAAACAACAGTTTGCCAAACGACGTATTCTGGAAGCGAACGGCATCGAGCGTCTGCTCGTTCTGGCGAAAGCCGACATTGCCCACGAACCTGGAATCGTCGAGGACGATTCGCTGACGACCGAGCGTGGTTCTGGTACCGGGCAGTGACGTATTGGTGATCTGAAAGCGGTTGAGTTCCGTGCTTTGGGGGTCCGGCACCACTGGAAAGCCGGACTTGCCGTTGATGGTCGAATTATAGTCGTCGATCAGGTCGTCGACGTGTTCGAATTCGATCAGGAAGGATGTATCGAAAGCTGTGCCGGTCTCCAGGCCTGCGCGGACGCGATAGGTCAGCGTCTCGGCGGCTTCTGCGAAGCCGTCCTCATCTGCCGTTTCATGGCGCAGCCGCAGATCGAGTAATGGCTTCGAGGCCTTCAGCGCTGCCTCGATCTGGTTCTGGCTGCCTACGTCTTCGGCCTCGGCGCTGCACCAGAAGAAGGTGACGGCGACGAGTGCAATGGCGATCAGTGGCTGGGAATCGTATTGGAGCATGATGACTGCCTTTGTCGGATAAAACTGAATAGGTTCGCTATAGGAAGCGCGTGGTTCAGCTTCATCATCGAAGGCGGTTGCCCTTCGCCGGGCACGATCTGTGTAAATACACCGATGACCCATTAATCTCAGACGTCATCGGACACGCAAGAGATCATGGATAGTTGGCTTTCAGGATACCTGAATCTGATGTCTTTTGAGCGACCGGATCACTCTCTGCCTGAATATCAGGCACGGGTTGCGTATTGGGCGAACTGCTCTCCACAACGAGATGCGATCATCTTTGCTTCGCCGTTCCGATAATCTGGAATCTGGCTCTGCGTTGACAGAAGCGCGCGCAATGGGACCAAGGTTCCGCAACATGGCTCACGCGCGGACACTGACATTTGTGCGCCGAGTTCCAGAAAGGTATCGAGTGGCGATCCCTGTCGCTATCCAAGACGAAGCATGAGTAAGCGATTTGTCGGCAGATGGTTCGGCTGTTCCCGCCATTCTTCGCGGGTCTGGCAACCCGTCGGAAGAGTGGCGCATGACGACGCCAGCCGGCAGGTCGCGTGTTACGGTCAATCCGGTACTGAGCCTGTCGTCGCTCGTCATGGTGCGCGATGCGGTTCGCATGGGTGTCGGCGCCGCACGCCTTCCGATATCTCTCGTCAGTCACGATCTCGCCGACGGCACCCTGGTCCACTGGGGAGACGTCGAAGCATCGGAGGTCTCACTGTGGACTCTCTACCCGACGCGTCGCCTGCTGAGCGCGCGTGTGTCCGCGTTTCTGGATCATTTGCGGGAGGCCTTCCCGGAAGGAACGCCCGAGGAGCTTGCAGCCTATCTTGGCCCGTGAGCGTCGGTTGACGTTGTCGCCCTGAAGCTCAGGGCCCCTCGCAACCGCTTGCCGGTCAGGCGACAGAGGCCGTCTCCGATCCGCGCTCTCTTCGTCGAAAGGGCAGGTGGGAACTCTCAGCGCAGTTATTGAGGTGTTGCCCGGCTTACTGGCGCCGTTCATGCCCGATGACCTTCACCGCGTCCCTGTAGGAAGGACATCGATCAGTCAGAATAACCGCAGGAGTCCCATGTGGTTTCACTGCCTCTTCTGGCAATTCAGCCAATCTGTCCAACAGTCGCTGACGGGGCACAGATTGAAGACGGGTCCGCACCGGACTGGCACATCCCCCTCGGATATCAGTTGATATTCTGAGCGAAATTGTCCCCGCCAAACTGTTGGTAGCAGCCCTTGCCGCTGCACCTGACGGCTTCCAAGTTGTTTCCAGAGTTTAGCAGGCAGTCTGTTTCCGGCCCAGGATCGTCGTCGGCCAGACTATCGCCAGTGTTGAACATCAGTCCATGGCAGAAGCGAAGGTAGATCATGCGAGATAAGGAAAAATCCGAGGCGTTCTACGACGATGTAAAAAAGAAGTTTCAAGAGGAACGAGACTTGCGCCTGGCTTACCGGCCTGAAGGAACAGCGCAGTATACGTCAGATTTTACCGGAGACCTCGCCGGTTATGCCGTCGACCCTTTCCTGAAACAGCAGGACGTTCGGGCGCCACTCAACGACTATTCGGAAGTTCTGTTTATCGGGGGTGGATTTGCCGCGCTGCTTACATCCGTGCGCCTGCTGCAAAAAGGTGTGTCCGACATCAGGATCGTGGAGCGTGGAGCAGACGTTGGAGGCGCATGGTACTGGAACCGCTATCCCGGCATCGCCTGCGACGTCCTTTCCTATGACTATCTGCCATTGCTGGACGAGATAGAATACATCCCGGCACGGAATTATTCCAGTGGAAAGGAAATACTCAATCATTGCCAGACCATAGCCAGGAAATATGGGCTGTATGAGAAAGCGGTATTCAATACCACCGTGACCGAAACCGTCTGGAATGAAGAGGAGCAGCTCTGGCAACTGGGCACCGATCGCAGTGATTCCATGCGAGCCAGATTTGTCATCTGTGCCAACGGCACCCTGTCACAGCCCAAGCTGTCCAGGATTGCGGGCATGGGAACGTTCCAGGGGCATTCGTTCCACAGTTCCAGGTGGGATTATGAGTACACCGGTCAGGAGCTGGAAAACCTGAAAGACAAGGTGGTGGGCGTTATCGGCACGGGCGCGAGCGCTGTGCAGATCGTGCCAGCAGTCGCCAGGGCCGCGAAGGAACTCTATGTTTTCCAGCGAACGCCCTCATCTATCGATATCAGGGCTGAGCAGGACACCGACCCGGACTGGGCGGATTCGTTGCAGGCAGGCTGGCAGGCAGAACGGCGCCAGCAGGCGATTGAGCTGTCGAACATGTCCCTGTTTCAGAGGATGTCCACAGCCCAGGATGTGAATTCAGTCGACTATTTCGATAAGGCCAAAGCCGCGATGGAGAATGACGCGCATGCGGATATTCCCCGAGAGGAAAAAATTCGCGAACTTGAGAAAGCCAATATTGACTACATGATGGGGATCCATCGGCACATTGATGAGGTCGTTGAGGACAGGAAGACGGCGGATGCGCTCAAGCCCTGGTACATGTTCATGTGCAAGCGCCCGTGCTTTTCCAACGATTACCTGCCGTCCTTCAACCGGCCCAATGTCCACCTGGTGGATACGCACGGAAAAGGCATTACCCGGATTGCTCCGGAAGGTCCGGAGTATGGTGGAAAGATCCATCGCCTGGACTTGCTCATATACGCCACAGGGTTCGAGATTCAGAAAACGGGTACGTATAACAGGATTGTCGGTGAAGCAGGGCTGGACCTGAATCAGAAGTATGCGTCTGGCGTCCGCACGCTGTTCGGCGTTCATACGCATGGCTTTCCCAACCTGTTCATCATGGGCGGATTGCAGGCTAGCTATCAGTTCAATCTGACCGACATGCTGCAAACCCAGGGAGATCATATCTCCGAGTGCATCAGCCATGTGAAACAGAATGGATACAGCACCATAACGCCCCGGCCGGAATCCGAAGAGAACTGGGTACAGCAGGTCATAAAGCATCGCGGAAAAACCAGTTACAACGAAGAGTGCACGCCTGGTTACTACAACTTCGAAGGCGCTTCGATGCGCCGGCAGGACGGAAATTATAACGGAACATTCAGCCGGTATTTCCAATACCTGAAAGAAGCGGAAGCGGACATGGGTGGGAGTTTCTCCTTCACATAAGGCGGCCAGTTTACGCGCGAGAAATCATTCTGCGGGCGACACGCAAAACAGTCATTTTGCGTTGCCGGGCAGATAGCACAAAGGGAATATGTCAGGTGCATCCAGGTGAAATAGCAGCAGCAACGCCCAACAAGCCGGCCTATATCATGGCGGGGAGTGGCGAGGTGATCAGTTACGGCGAACTTGAGGCGCGAGCCAATCAGGGCGCGCACCTGTTCAGGAGTCTGGGGCTCAAACGGGGGGATCACATTGCCATCATGCTTGAGAACCATCCGCGCTATCTGCAAATCTGCTGGGCGGCGCAGCGCGCTGGCCTTTACTACACGCCTGTGAGCTGGCGGCTTCAGAAGGAAGAGGTCGCCTACATCGTCAACAATTGCGAAGCGCGCGTGTTTGTCAGCTCAGTTGCCGTGAAAGAGGTTGTCCAGCCCTTGCTGGAGGTCACACCCAACGTCATCGCTCATTACATGCTTGATGGCGTCATGGATGGATTCGCGAGTTTCGAAGAGGCGCTGTCCCGGATGCCGGTAACGCCCATTGCGGATCAGAGCGAGGGTGCCCTGATGCCTTACTCCTCGGGGACAACGGGCGTTCCCAAGGGCATAAAGCAGGCCTTGTCTGAGAAGGAATATGGTGATGGCGAGCTGTTTGCCGTCATGACGGAACTATACGGGGCAACCAGTGAGTCTGTCTTCCTGTCGCCAGCCCCCCTGTACCATTCGGCCCCGCTTGGGTTCTCCATGACGTGCCTGCGCCACGGCATTACGGTCGTGATTATGGAACACTTCGATCCGGAGCGCGCGCTGGAGTGTATCCAGGCCTACGGGATTACCCATAGCCAGTGGGTTCCCACGATGTTCGTGCGCATGTTGAAACTGCCGCAGGAGGTAAGGTCACGCTACGATGTGAGTTCCATGAAATGCGCGGTACACGGAGCGGCACCCTGTCCGATACCCATCAAGGAACAGATGATCGACTGGTGGGGTGAGGTCCTTTACGAATACTATGCGGGGAGTGAAGCCAATGGCTTCGTGCAACTGAACAGTGCGGAGTGGCTTGCTCACAAGGGGTCTGTCGGGCGGCCAATGGGTTGCGAAATCCACATCTGCGATGACGCCGGCGTCGAGCTCGCGAACGGTGAACAGGGTAATATCTATTTTGGCGGCGGCAACCGCTTTGAGTATCACAAGGACAGCCAGAAAACAAAGAAAGCGCAGCATGTCCGAGGCTGGACCACGCTGGGCGACATCGGATATCTTGACGATGACGGCTACCTGTACCTGACGGACCGCCAGCATTTCATGATTATTTCGGGTGGGGTCAACATTTATCCTCAGGAGGCGGAGAATGTTCTCATCATGCACGACAAGGTGCTTGATGTCGCGGTGTTTGGAATCCCCAATGAGGAATTTGGCGAGGAGGTCAAAGCTGCGGTACAGCTCAGAGATCCTGGCGATGCCAGTGCGGACATGGAAACGGCCCTGATCGCATATTGTCGTGCGAGGCTTTCACACATCAAGTGCCCGCGAAGCATCGATTTTCACGAATCCCTGCCACGCCATCCGACAGGAAAACTTTATAAGCGCCTGCTGAAAGATCAGTACTGGGCACCACGCAGCGAGCAGGGATAGAAAATGAACGAGCAAGTTGCGAACGTGGAAGATTTCGGATTAGATCCCGAACGAGTGGAATTGTTGCTGGATCGCGTTCGGCAGGATGTCGATGAGGGGCTTCTGCCCGCGGCGCAGGTCGCGCTGGCCCGTAATGGCAAAGTCGCTGTCCTGGAGACTTATGGCGAAGCGCGTCATGATTCCCTGATCTGTATTTTTTCTGCGACCAAAGCCATTGTCTCAGCCGCAACCTGGTTGTTGATCCAGGACGGCGAACTGGCTGAAGATGAGTGTGTTGCGGATATCATTCCCGAATTTGCCAGCCATGGGAAAGACAAGGTCACGGTCCAGCAATTGTTGACCCATACGGCGGGATTTCCACATGCGCCGTTCGGACCGTTGCAGTGGCATTCGAAAGCGGAAACGCTTGCCCGCTTCGCTCAATGGCGTTTGAACTGGGCGCCTGGCTCGAGAGTTGAGTATCATCCTTCTTCTTCCATGTGGGTCATCGCGGAGATCATCGAGCGTCGCGGCGGACTGCCCTACGCCGAATTCATTCGCAAACGTGTGCTCGGCCCCCTGGGTTTGCGCAATCTGTTCGTGGGACTGCCGGAAGCCGAAAACCAGCGCGTGCTACCCGTCGAACACCGGGGTAACCCCATGACGCAGGATGATTGCAAGAAGCTGGGACTGTCAGCCTTCCCGGAAACCGAAGTAACCGAAGAGGCACTGCTGGCTTTCAATCGGCCCGATGTGCGTGCTTTGGGTATGCCGGGAGCGGGCGGGTTTGCGAATGCGCATGATCTTGCCTTGTTCTATCAGGCGCTGCTCCATGGCGGGCTGGGTGACGTGAAGCTCTGGACCGAGCGGACTTTGGCAGGTGCACGCGAAATTCGGACAGGCAATCTTGCTGACCCGATGTTCAACAAGGCGGCAAATCGGTGCCTCGGTATTATTGTCAGCGGCGATGCGAGCAGGAACCTGCGTGGTTTTGGAGTGACAAACTCTGCACAGGCCTTTGGGCACAATGGTGCGGGCTGCCAATTGGCGTGGGCAGATCCAGCGACCGGAATCTCTCTCGCCTATCTGACACCGGGCCACGACCGAAACCTTGTGCACCAGTGGCAGCGTTCCATGGCGATAGGCAGTCTTGCCGCCAGGTGTGCCCTCTAAGCGGCCCCGTGATCATCCGAAAGGTTCAGAGTGACCGGTTGCATCCAGTCGTGATCCGGTACGCGCGCCTGTTTGTACAGGCATAGCCTGTATCGAGCGTGACAAAATCGATACTGAAGACGGCTGTAGCCGGGCGAGGAGACACCGACCGGTGAGGTCCCGGCGTTTCGCGGAGCAGTTCCTGCCGTCATACTACGTGCCATTGCCTTCAGAACCCTGGATTGACAGGGAACATCAGCAGCAGCGTCAGTCGGGCGCAGGAAACTGTGATGCCTCCGGTCGTCGGAGAATACTGACAATCGCTTCATCTCGTGGCTGCGGCGCCTGCGCAGGTTTCTCGTCGACATCCTCAGAACCAGGCTCCGTGGTGGCGAAGCCAGCGCAACGAGATCGGCAATAACTGTATACTGAATACTGACCAATACGCCAATGCATTCGCGCTATTGGCTTGAGCGAATTTGTCCCGTCCAAACTGTTGGGAAGAGCCCTTGTTAGCCCCTTTCGGCGTTCTGTACTGTGAAAATCAATCTGCAAACAGAGCGAGGACCGAGCATGAAGTCAGTTATCCATACGAGAGCCGAATTGATGAAGGCGGCGCCAGGCCATGCGAGGCAAGTGCAGGACGCAACTGAGTGCGTCGATGAATTCACCCGGACAATTGCGTGCTTTCCGCTCGCCAGCATTGCCGCTTCCAGCGGCACGGAGGTTTGATCATGGCGACCTATGACCTTTTGCTGAAGGGCGGCACTGTCGTTGACGGAACGGGAGCCCCACGCTTTCAGGCTGATATTGGCATTAGCGGGGGAAGGATTGTTGATATCGGGGCCCTTTCCGGGGAAGCTGACGAGATTGTGGATGCAACCGGCCTGATCGTGGCGCCCGGGGCGTTGGATCACCACACCCATTATGATGCCCAGATCTTCAGGGACCCAACGTGCGCCGACAGCGGGCAAAACGGTGTCACGTCGGTTGTCATGACCAATTGCGGTTTTGGTTTTGCACCCTGCCGTACAGAGCATCAGGACCGTTACATGGTCATGATGGAGAATGTCGAGCAGATCCCGGTCGCTCACCAGAGGGCGAGCCTGCCATGGGACTGGCAATCGTTTCCGGAATTCATGACATCGCTGCGCGGGACCCGGAAAGCGGTCAACGCAATGGTCTATGTGCCGATGAACGCGCTGCTGATCTTTGTCATGGGGATCGAAGAGGCCAAGAATCGTCCCGCGACCAAAGACGAACTCGCCGAAATCAAGCGTCTCCTGCATGATGCCATGGATGCAGGCGCCATCGGGCTGTCCTGTTCCTATCTCGGCCACAATAATGTTCACGTCGATTTCGACGGAAGCGCCATGCCGTGTGATGTCATGGACCTCGACCAGCTGGTTGAGATCGCATCCGTTCTGAAAGATCGCGGGGAGGGTGTCATACAATGCCTCTCCGGCCTGGCTGGCCAGGACGCGACGGTCGAGGCGTCTGAACGGCTCGCGCGCGAAACCGGCCGCCCCGTTTTCCATAATGTCATTGCAACCAATGATGATTTTCCGATCCACACACCTGGTCTCGCATGGCTGGATTCCATGCGCGAAGAAGGGCTGGACATGTGGGCCGCATCATTCTGCCATCGCACCTGGGCCGAGATTTCCCTGACGACGCTTACACTGTTTGACTCCGATGAGACGTTCAGGGAGCTGACATATGCGGGCTCGAGTGCCAGGGCGTTGGAACTGCTGAGAGATCCGGCATACCGGGAGCGTCTCCGGGTGGCCTACGACCCCGAGAAGTTTATCATTGTCGGGGGTGATCTCGACCGGTTCGTCGTCCTGTCGGTCGCCGACAGTGCCGAGCACAAGGATGTCGAAGGCCAGCTGCTGGGCGCGGCGGCAAGCAAACTGGGCATGAAGACGATCGACCTGTTTGCAGACATCATTCTCAGCTCAAACGGCGCCGCCATCTTCCGGTCGCCTAACGCCACGGCGACAGATCCCGGGATATTGCGGGAACTGTTTGCGCATGAGCGGGTCATTCCCGGCGGCTCCGATGGTGGCGCGCACCTGAAAATCTTCAGTGGCGGTCACTGGGGGACGGACTTCCTCGTCAACATGGTGCGGGAACAGAGCATCGTGAGTTTGGAACACGCCCACCACAAGATGAGCGGCTTGCCGATGAAGGTCTTTGGTATCCAGGATCGCGGAACGATCAAGAAGGGCATGGCCGCTGACCTGGTGGTCTATGATCTGGAGCGTCTTTATTCCGATACGGACGCCTATAAGCATGCCTTCGATCTGCCCGATGGTGACTGGCGCAAGCAGGCGCGTGCCGGCGGATATGACCTTATCTGTGTCAATGGAGAGGTCACGTTCCGCAACGGGCAGTTCACTGAGGCGTGTCCGGGCGACGTTGTCTCGTAAAGACTTAACCGGATCCTCAAAGGATACGAATGGCGCGCATGCGTACAGGATTGAATATGAAACTCGACGACAAAGTAGCCATAATCACCGGAGCGGGATCCGGTATCGGCCGGTCCCTGGCGCAGCGGTTCGCGGCAAATGGGGCGCGGGCCGTGATCTGCACGGATCTGAATGGGGAAAGGGCGGAGGAAACTGCACGGCTGATCGGTCAGCAAGCCTCCGCCGAAACCCTCGATGTGGCCGATGAGAACGCGATCAGGGATATCATCGCGCGCGTCGAACAGGCGTACGATGGGATTGATGTTTTCGTGTCCAATGCGGGATATGGCCGGCTCGGCGGCCTGGAAATGCCCACGCTGGAATGGCAGAAAATGATGAGCGTGCACACATGGTCCCACCTTGCGGCCGCGCGGGCTGTCGTACCCGGCATGATTGCGCGCGGGGGCGGCTATCTGCTCAGCACCGCCTCTGCTGCCGGGCTGCTGTCACAATTTGATTCCGGTGCCTATGCGGTGTCAAAGCACGCGGCTGTGGCACTGGCAGAGTGGCTTTCCATCAATTATGTGGAGCAGGGGATCGGCGTGTCGGTTTTGTGCCCGCAGGCGGTACGTACCAATGTGCTTGATTTCATGAAAGATCCAAATGCCCTGGTGGATGTCGTCCAGGCTGGCGGAGATGGCGTTCTGGAACCGGATACTGTTGCAGACCTGTGCATCGAAGCCATGGCCGATGGCCGGTTCCTGGTACTGCCGCATCCGGAAGTGGGCACCTATTTTCAGCGCAAGGCGAAAGATTATGATCGCTGGCTATCGGGCATGCGTCGTATGCGCAACCGCTTTCAGGATGCGGCGTCCGGCTGAGAGCCAGGCTCACCTTCATCCCGGTTCAGCTGGGCTTTCAGTGCCAGAGGCCTGCAGGCACTCCAGCACCGTCCGGGCTCCCCGAGCGATACACGTCACTTAAAAAGCAGGATACGGAATGAGCATAGTTGTCAAAGATGAAAGCTGGCTGACTTCGGTGGAAGAAGAAATAGTCGACCCCGGTCGTCGCATAATAGATGCGCACCATCATTTGTGGCGCACGGGGCTGCAGTATCAGGTTGAAGACCTTTGGCGTGACACTGGATCCGGCCACAACATCGAAAAAACCGTGTTTGTCGATTGTGAAGCGGAATATCGCCCGGACGGCCCCGAGCATCTGAAGTGCCTCGGAGAGACCGAGTTTGTGGTCGAGCAGGCCAGGCTGTCGGAGACCGGTGGCGATGGTAAGGCAGTCATTGCAGCCATTGTGTCACGCGCCAATCTGGAGCTCGGTGACGCCGTCGGTGATGTTCTTGATCAGCATGTTGAAATAGGTGATGGCCTGTTTCGCGGGATACGCCTGGTCGCCGCACGCGACCCGCATCCGGAGATGCTGGCCATACCGGCCCAGGCACCAGAAGGGCTCTACAGCTCACCGGGCTTCCGCCGTGGCATGAAAGCTCTGGGCGATCGAGGGCTCACGTTTGACGCCTGGCACTACCATCACCAGAACCAGGACTTTCTCGCGATGGCCCGCTCAGTGCCTTCCACGCAGATCGTTCTTGACCATTTCGGTTCGCCTTTGGGTGTGGGGATGTATACCGACCGCCGCGAAGAGATTTTTGAACAATGGAAGAAGGACATCAGGGAAATCTCTGAGTGCGGCAATGTTGTTGCCAAGCTTGGCGGGCTCTCCATGCCAGACAATGGATTCGGATGGGACAAGAGGGATACGGCCCCGACTTCAGACGAGTTTGTCGAAGCGCAAAGGCGATATTTCCTGCACGTCATCGAATGTTTCGGACCCGATCGGTGCATGTTTCAGAGCAACTTTCCAGTCGACAAACTATCCATCGCCTATCCTGTGCTCTACAACGGTCTGAAGAAAATTGTAGCCGATTTCTCCGAGGACGAAAAAGATGCGATGTTTTACGGTACTGCGGCACGTATTTATCGTATTGAATGACTGGGTCGGCCCGTCGCGTTCTGGTGACCGGCGAACGGGCGTGGCTCTCTGCAATTGTGGTGCCTTCGCAGGCCAGGTGGGCTGCGCATGATTGCTCAGAACAATGAGCTGATCGCGCTGATGCCAAAGGCGGACCTGCTGACCCTCGTCGGGCAGTCAACCTATGACATGGACCATGTCCCGGATCTGCTTGACAGGGTCGCTGCGCTCTCTCCCCTGGTTTCCAGCAGTGATGACTATGTGGACTCGGGCATGGTCTGGCACCTCCTGGCTTCCATCGGCTACGAAGTGGATGATGAGTTTCTCGGGCTGAGCACCCATCGGGTGCCTCCCGGCAGTACCGAACTCATGATCGCCCGGGCAATGCAGGAGCCCACGCTGGGTGAGGCCATACGAGCCTTCGCGCACTCTGTGAACATTCTCTGGCCGGATGTTCATGCTGAAGCCAAGATCCGTCTCGATGAGCTGCACTTCAGCATGTCCTGTAAAGGTGAATACCTGGAAGCCCGCCAGATATTCCTGGAGATCGCTTGCATTCCCTTTTACTGCATATTCGAGTGGCTGGCGGATTCGCGCTTCCCGGTTCTCCGATTTCGCCTGGACAGCAATCGCCCGTCCGGCGCTGTGCACCAGCTGGCGGTGCTTGACTGCGGGGTGCAGTTCGAGGGCAGCGGGGTGAATATCGTTTTACCCAGGAACGTTGAAAGCCTCGCCACCTCGAAAAGAAAGCTCGCTGGCTGGCAGCCTGAGATCTACCAGATATTCCTGGACATACTCGAAAAACGCAAAAAGAGCTTTTCCACATTGTCCCTGCAATCATATGTCATGAAGGCACTGCGGTGCGGCATCAGGAGCCAGCAGCTGGTTGCGGCTTCAGCCGGGATAAGCGTGGCCACTTTGCGTCGCAATCTGGCAATGGAGAGAACCTCCTTCAGCGAGATCAGCGATCACGTGTTTCGTGAAACCGTTGCCATGCTCATCGCTCACGGCGAACCCGTTGAAGCGATTGCCGCCAAAATGGGATATGCCGACGCTCGGAGCTTTCGGCGCGCGTTCCAGCGCGTCTTCGGCGTGAATCCGTCGACGTTCAGAAAGGATCCCCTGTCTGTCCTGGTCTGAAACTTGACGGCCCGTTGAGGGGCGAGCGGGAATCCTGAAGCATCCATGGATCCTGACGGGATTATTCGCCCGGTGAATTCCGCCTTCAGGATTTCAGTGATGCCCGATCGAGGTCGGGAGGCAGGCCGGATCGCAGTCCCGCGTCTGGCTGGGCCGGGCGCTGAAGTTGCATTGTTCGGGGGCGAGCCGTTTGCTGCCCCAGCGTGCCAGTTTCGGCTTGCCGATAAACATGCCGGAGGCCCGGGGAAAAACATCAGGTGTCTGACGGTATTACGTTTGCGGCAGGCGCCCGCTCCTGGCCATTCCGGCAGGGATCGCGGCTGATTGCGAGGGCGATCAGCTCCTGGGTCCATCACACTCCCGTATCATCATCCACCTGAGCGAATTTGTCCCCTGCAAAGTGTTGGGCGAGGTCCTTGTTGGCTCTCATGATGACCCCTAACCTGAACCCAAGAACAAAATAATAAAAAACGAAAATGGGAGTCTAGAATGCTGAATACGACCGCGCTTCGCCGGATATCGGCGATCATTGCCGCGACTGCTGGTGTGACCATCTCGGCGCCTTTGCAGGCAGTTGGGGAGGAACCTGCTCTTGAGGCTGCTGGAGCGGAACGCATTCTCGACGAGGTCATCGTTACGTCCACACGCCGGGATCAAACCGTCAGCGAAGTGCCGTTGGCGATTACGGCATTCACGGGAGCCGAGTTGCAGAGCCGGGGCATCGGTGATTTGCAGGACCTGTCTGAAGTTTCGTCAAGCCTGATCATTACCACCGGACCTTCAGAACTCGCTGGAACCGAAATCAGAATACGCGGCGTGGGGACGGCCGGTGCCAATCCCGGACTTGAGCCTTCAGTCGGCATATTCGTGGATAATGTGTACCGCAGCCGTACGGGTATGGCGGTCGGTGACCTGCTGGATGTCTCTTCTGTCGAGATCCTGCGCGGTCCCCAGGGAACACTCTTTGGCCGGAATACTTCGGCCGGCACGGTAAGCCTGAACACCCTCAAGCCAGAGTTCAACTGGGGTGGGTATGCTGAAGCCACTGCACAGAACTACGATGGCTACAAGATTACCGGGGGACTGACCGGTCCCCTGGTTGAAGACACCCTGGCCTTCAGGATTGCTGCAAGCTACAATAAGCGCGATGGCTATGTAACCGACCGTGTGGTTCCCTCAAGGGATATCTATGACAGGAATCGCAGCTCGCTCAGGGCGCAGCTTCTATGGCAACCAACGGCTGATGTCGATGTGCGATTGATTGTCGACGGCCAGCACAAGGACGAAACGTGCTGTGCGCCGGATTATTCGATTCTGGGCCCGACAGCCGCGGTCTTTGAATCCCTGGGGGCGGTCGTCGAAGCCGACCCTTTTGCCTACAAGGCTCAGCAGACATCTGATCCTGAGGATCATCTTGACGAGTGGGGCGCGTCCCTCGAGACGAATTGGCATATCAGGGAAGATCTCAGTCTGACCTGGGTTGCGGCCTACCGGGACGCAGACGCTTACTCCAACCTGGACCCGGATAGCTCGAACATTGATGTCGTGCAGGGAACGGACTGGAACCAGGAGAACAGCTTCATGAGCCAGGAGGTGCGGCTGAACGGCGTGTCCGGTCGTGTCGATTGGCTGTTTGGAGCCTATCTGTATGCCGATGAAACATCCGTTGACTGGCAGGTGACTTACGGAGCTGATTTCGGCGCCTATTTCAATTTGCTTACCGGCCTGCCGAGTTTTCTTTTCCCTGAAGGTGCTGGCGACAGGTCTCGCAATTTTCACCAGGATGCCAAGGGCTGGGCACTATTCTCGCACAACATCATCGAGCTTGACGAAAACTATGACCTGGTGGCCGGCTTCCGCTGGTCCGAGGACCAGAAGGATGCCGAAGTAAGGGTCGACAATTTCAACATTCACTGTGGTCTTGTCCCATCCATCCCTTATTGCGCGGTCGCCGACCTGGAGGGGTCCCGCACTGAAGCTGAGCCGTCAGGCACGATCAAGCTGGTCAGGAATCTCGATATCGGCAATATCTATATCGGCTACTCACGCGGCTACAAGGCTGGAGGGTTCAACCTTGACCGGGACGCAGGGAATACCAGTTTCGAATTTGACCCAGAGACGGTGGACGCGTTTGAAGCAGGATTGAAATGGTCTTCTTCCGACCGCCGGCTGGATATCAGCACGGACATTTTCCACAGCGAGTTCAGTGATTACCAGATCAATCAGTTCGATGGTGTGGCCTTTACGACGACCAACGCAGCGAAGGTTAAATCCACCGGCATGGAGGTGGGACTGAGCTGGCTGCCCCTGTCGGATCTGAAACTCGATGGCGGTGTGACCTGGAGCAATACAAAGTTCGAGGAGCACCCGGTACTTAACAATATCGGAGAGCCACTCGAGGGCATGCGCCTGCCGTTTTCTCCGGAGTGGGCGGCCACTGGTGCGGTTTCCTATGAAAGACCAATCGGCCGCTTTACCGGCTTTGGGACTATCAACGCGTCCTATATGGGCAAGCACAATATCGACACCAATCTTGACGACGAATCCAATGTAGGCTCGCACACAGTGGTCAACGCCAAGATAGGTCTGACGCCGGATGACGCCGACTGGGAACTCTCGCTGTGGGGCCGGAACATCTTCGAGGAGGAATACAGAACCATCCAGTTCCCGTCACCTCTGCAGACGGGTAGCTGGAGTGCCTTCAGGGGTGAACCCCGGATGTATGGTGTAAGTCTTCGTTATAACTTCTAGTCTTGGATCGTGAATGATTGCGGGCGATTGATCACGGGCATATGGCGTCCAGAAGCGTGAGTCCGGGACAGGGACGGCATAAGGTTCTGACTGTTCGCGCGGGATGCGTGGACGCCCGGTTCGGAGGAATGCCGTCCCCGTCTCAGACAAGCACCCGGCACGTTTCCTCCAGTCCTTCGGGTGTTCCTGTGCCCGCCAATTCGAGAGAATTGCGCGGGCACTTCTTTTTCCGGGTCAGTGGACGCTCGACAAGGGAGCATGTCCTGCTGACAGCACTCATCCAGTCGGCATGCTCCAGAACCGGAAATTTGCGTTGAGTCTCCCACTGATCCCTGTTCAGTGAAACCACCGTCCTTCCCCAGAGTGGATATGAAAGAAGGTGTCTCGCTGAACTGTACATATCTACAAAACCGTTGGGTCAAACCTGATTGATATTCTCCTGACACGGCAATGGCAAAAGGTCATCTAGCCGCACTCCGCTACATCTCGTGGTGCGAATATCGCGGCGCAGCCAAACGGAGTTTGATTATGCGGAGATTTTCGTGCACTCTGATCATAGGCGTCGCTGCGGCAGCGCTTATGTCGTTCAGCCCCAATCCTGCCTACGCCCAAGATGATCGCCCGCTTCATGTCGATGATGCGGTCCGTGCCGTCATGCAAACTCTGGGCACCGAAGACGACGCCGCCCTCTACGATTTGGTAGATACGCACATGACCGACCTGGATCAGCCAGAAAGAGAATCGGCTGTAGCCAAACTACGGGACGTGCGCACAGCCGCGCGCGGCGCGGGAGGCGATGTGAATGTAGAGGCGGAGGATGACGGTATCCGGCTCGTGCTATCGGGTAATGGGAGCACAACCCAGATTAAGCTCGCGGTCAGTCGGGCAGGGGTTACAGACGTAAGTCTCGTCGGTAACGAAAAAACAGCCGCCGCGCCAGGTTTACAGTCGCGCGATGATGCGGTGCGCGGCCATTCACGGGCGCTTGAAGAATCAGGGTTCACCCCACTGGATCAATTTGTTGTTGATTTTGAAGATAATCATCTTTCGGCGGAATATCTGGCATCTACAACGCCGCAGGACCGCAAGTCACTACTCTCTGAAATAAGGGATATTGCGAAGGATGCAGGCGGCGCTCTTCTGAATGAGGATGATGGTGTTATCATACTCACCCTGGAAGGCCCGGAAGGGGCAGCTGATATTCGGTTCACAGCCGAGACCTCCGCGCCCTACAGCGTTGCAACGATCAAAGTCGAACGAGGCAATACGGCCCCAGCCATTGAACTCTCACTGGACCAACTCGATCAACAGTTGGCGGCGTTGGAAACTCAAGGTCTATCTGGCGCAGTACTTATGAGGATTGATGGGGAAACCGTGCACAGAAAAGCCTATGGCTTTGCTAACCCTCAAACCGAGCGAGAGAACACAATCGACACGATGTTCGGTGTTGGGTCGAGGCCTATTGATTTTACAATTGCTGCCATCTATCTGCTGGATCAGCGTGGTGTCATCAGCCGTAAAGATCCGATTACGGAATATTTCGATAATGTTCCGGAAGGCAAAAAAACTATGACGCTCAGTCATTTGATGCGCGGTGAATCAGGACTGCCAGATTTTCATGGCTTGCCGACCGATTGGGACCAGGACCTCGCATGGATTGACAGGGAAACGGCAGTGCAGCGTATTCTGGATCAGCCACTTCTGTTTGCTCCCGGAACGGGTAATCGCCATTCGCATTCCGCATTTGGTCTGCTTGCATCGGTTGTCGAAACAGAGAGCGGTATGGGCTATTATGAGTTCTTGCGACGGAATTTCTTCGACCCGGCGGGTATGAACCATACTGGAGAGTATGGCGAGTTGCGCGGTCAGGCGATTGAGGATTTTGCTGTCGGGGGCGGCCCGAGTTTTGTCGGCGAGCCCAATGTCCCTCCCAACTGGGGGAATACCTCTTGGCTCGTCAAAGGTAGCGGGGGAATGTATTCAAACCTCGATGACCTGATGAAATTCTACGACTACATCCGCACAAGTGGTGTATTGGAGCCAGAATACACACGCTATTTCAAAGGTAGTTCGGTAAGTGTAGATGGATCAGACCGAGGCTTTGAACTTTATAGTAGTCGTGACGATGATGGAGCTGATGAGGTCTATCTTGTCGTCAATATGAGGGGGAACAGCTCGATGTTCCGCGATCTTAGCCGTGCGCTAAACAGGCTTATTGAAAAACACTAATGATAAAAGGCCCGCTTTTGCATTCATATCGGAGCGCTCCAGCGGGCCTCTGACCTGGCCTGCCCCACAGGGGGTGATCCGCCAGATTTATCAGCCCAACGGTTTCTGAACTTGACCCATTCCAGGATCATCTGATCCGAGGAAATATCGGCTGGCTGCTCTGAGACCCATGTCTGGACCACTGTCGGTTAGAGTATTCCGGCCGTTTCACGATGGCGGACTGGTTACGCCTGCGTGATTGATCAGTGCGGGCCGGGGGTTTGTTTCCGATCGCGCTATGAGGTCTTACCGTATGTAGTCTCCACGCCAACACTCCAGATATTCGCGCGCATCTGACAGGCTCATGAACCGGTTTGCAGACAGGCACTCGGCTCTGAAGTTACCATCCAGGCTATTGATGAAAACGTTATCGGTAGGTTCTCCGGGGCGACTGAAGTCCAGTTCCACGCCCGTTGCATATGCCTGAAGATCGAGATCTTTGGAGATGAACTCGGGGGCCTGTTCGACCCTGATGGACTCGGGATAAGCTGAACTTAAAGAGACCTGCTGTCATGTATAAACCCGAGCGGTAGTCAGGTTGAATCATGCCAAGTCGATATCAAATTCATATCAAGAGCCATCATGCTGGCGTCTCCGCCCGGCAGAACCCCATGATGAAGGCTGCGCCGCCCGTTTCTGACTGCGCATAGCTAATCGTTCCGCCCATCGCAGTCATAAGGCCTTTGACGATGGTGAGTCCGAGACCCGCGCCGCCTGTCCCGCGATTGCGTGATTTTTCAGCACGGTATAATCGATCGAAGATATAGGGGCGGTCCGCCAGCTCTATTCCGGGCCCATTATCTTCAAATCCCAATTGAACCTGTCCGTCGCGGAGATCGCCCGAAACTTTAATAACAAGACCTTCTCGCTTCTCACGTTTTGAGTTCTCTACAAGGTTCATCAGTATTTGCCGGATACGCTCCTCATCGGCGAGAATAGTAAGGTCATTGGGAATATCGTTCTCCAGGCGAGCTTGCGCGGGGTGCAGCATTGGACCCAGAATATTTTCAACCGTCTCCCTTAACGGGATGGGTTGGAGAACGAGGCGCAACTGTCCTGCATCCGACAATGCGATCTCCTGGAAATCTTTCACGAGTCGTTCAAGTAATCTGGCTTCGGCTTCGACCGTGTTCACGAATTCTCCGTCTGGTGTAATCAGATTTGCCCGGAGCGCTTCTATCTGCCCCTTTATATTCGTCACAGGCGTCCTGAGTTCATGAGCAATGTCAGAAATGAATTGCCTGCGAATTGTATCTGTATCTGCCAAAGCCTTTGTTGCGGAATTGAAGGTTTGAATCAGAGTGTTAAATTCGCTGCCGCCACCGGAGACGTCCAATTGTTCAGGGAATCCGCCATTCTTAAGTGTGGCTGCCGCTCTTGTAAGGTCGTCGACGGGCCGAAGGGCGCGCCTAAGAACCCATACAGTTGCCAAAACTGCGAGCAATAATACCATCACCAACCACGGCGCGGCATCCTTCCACACGCGACTCGCGAACACTTGTCCTGACTTTTCATCAACGCGCCCGGGCAATATGACAAGCTCACCTATGAAAGCATCCAGTCGGGTTGAAAGGACGTGCGGAGACAGCGATACCAACTCGATATCAAAGGCTTCGCCATCTTCGACGCCGAGAACTTTGAAGCTAAGCCCTCCTTCGGCGGTGCGCTCAATGTCCGCCTTACTGAAGGACGCTTCTGTCGTTGCTAGTACTTTCAGATCATTGTCGACCAGAATGAATGGAAGAGCGGTTCGCAACGACCCGTCATCATTCTCACGCGCCATATCTCTTAAGCCATCCACACCAGACTGCTCGTATGCGGACTCAAGCATATCCGCTATAGCTGAAACTTCCGTTTGGGGATTGACGGTTGCAACCTCTTCGCGTTTGACATCAACAAATTCGGCGCTCGTCGCTTGATTGACGATAATCGCCAACAGGACTGTCGCGGAAATGAGTATAGTACCGACGAGCAAGGTTAGCCGTGTTACAAGACTATGGTTCATTGGAGTCCTGAAACCTGTATCCAACCCCGAGCTCCGAATGGATATAGCGAGGTGCCCCCCGCGGCTCTCCAATTTTTTTCCTGAGACTCCAGATATGCGTATCGACAGTTCGGTCAAACCCATCGAAGTCCGGCCCAAAAGCGCGGTCGATAATTTGATCCCGCGTAAAAACACGCCCAACATGCTTCATCAATAAAAACAGTATCTCAAATTCACTTTTGGTGAGTTTAATACCTTTACCGCCGACTGTGACCTGCCTCGTGTCTGCATCAATAGCAATTTCACCAAGCGCGAGTTGGTCAGTCTGTTGCGGTAATGGATTGTTGGATCGCAAACAGCGTCGTATCCTTGCAAGGAGTTCCTTCGACCCGAATGGCTTACAGACATAGTCATCCGCGCCGGCTTCCAAACCGGTAACGATTTCATCTTCCGTCGTTTTCGCTGTGAGCATCACAATTGGAGTTTGAGACTTGGCGCGTATCTTTTTGCAGACGGAGATGCCGTCCAGATCGGGCAGCATCAAGTCAAGCAACACCAGGTCAGCGCCAAAGTCTTCCAGATAGGCAAGCCCCAGGGCACCCGAACCGGACCAGTGAACGTCGTATTTTTCGGCCTCAAGAAACAGCGCGAGCGTCCTCGCCGTGGTCGAATTATCTTCAATTACCAGTATAGAAGGCCCGTTCTGCATAGGTGAACACCATATCCAATATCCGTGAAAGGTTAAGCCCTAATCCCGCCGTCAAGGCTTCAGCTTAGATCTCAGCTCAACGACTGTATCCGCATAGTGTCAGGAGGTTATCAAGGGGCAAAAGCCAAAGCATTAGCTTGGCGTTGTGCCCAGTCTCCACGCCAAATCTTGATGCCATCTTGATACGGTTGTCGCATGTCACACAGGAATTCCGATTCAATTATGAGAGCAAAAAATGAATCCCTCGATTTTTGTCCTGTCACTGACCTTATCCGTACTGGCAACATCCTTATCCCTGGTGGCGTGCGCGCAGTCAGTGCCGCCCGGTGAGATGATCGCCGGTCTTGAGCGTAAGCTGGACAAGCCTTTGGATGAGACTAAGGGCGCCACCATTGAATATGGGTCTATCGCGACAAGAGACGGCGCGAAGCTGCGCACGATCTTTTCAAAGCCGGAGAATGCGACGACTCCCGTTCCGGCGATATATTTTGTTCAGTGGCTATCCTGCTCGACAGTTGAACTGAAAGATGACGATGGCTGGACACAAATGCTGACCCATCTCATCGGTAAGAGTGGTTACGCCGTTCTGCGCACGGAAAAAGCGGGTGTCGGAGATAGCCAGGGACCCGCTTGCTCGGATTTGGATTATAATACGGAAGTCTCGCATCATCGCGAGTCTCTGGGTGCGTTGCTGGCTAGAAGTGACATCGATCGGGATAATGTGTTCGTCTTCGGCGGTAGCATGGGCGCAAATCAGGCGGCATTGATTGCGAATGATCTCGATGTGGCCGGATTCATTGTTTGGGGTGGTGGAGCCAAAACATGGTATGAACGTATGCTCGGCTTTGATCGCAGGTCTCTGGAGTTTTCGCTGGAAGATCTGGCCACGCTCAATGAAACGCTTATGGCGAGAGCGGCATTCCACACTGAATACCTGGTCAAAGGAAAGTCCCCAAAAGCGATCATCGCTGAAAACCCCAAGATGGAGGCAATCTGGTCGAACATGATCGGGACGGATACGAATAGTCACTATGGACGTCCGTTTGCGTTCCATCATCAGGCTCAGGCCGCAAACTGGCCTTCTGCGTGGACAAATGTCTCTGTGCCCGTTCTTGTATTATACGGAGAGTATGATTGGTTTGACGACGCTGATAGCCACAAATTGATCGCCGATACCGTCAATCGTTCCGAGGCTGGCTTGGCAGATTTTCGTATTCTTCCCCGAACCAATCATCATTTTTCGCGCTATCCCAACGCAAAGGCGGCATTTGATGAAACCGGTGGCACCATGGTTGGTGATGAGGCGGCCATTGTGGTGGCAGATTGGGTCACAGAGCACATCAACGCATCGAAGTAAGGACGAGGATCGTTGCCATCCGAATCCAACCAAATGCCAGTCGACGCAGAACTGAGTTTCAGAACCGCATGGACGAGGTCTCCAAATGACGACCTGGATCCATAGCCTAATGTATGGTTGCATTTCGGGTTTGCTTTAACTGCCATCATATGCGGACCACCATCTGTTTGCCATTTCGACGTTTTGACTTCACGGGATTTATCTTCGCTCAGGGCTCTGCTTTTGAGCGAAAGGCTTTCCACGACTGAAGGTCATTGTAGACTCGTGTGAAAGCCTGATATAGAGTGAATAATCGCTCACAACTGAGGCGGCGTTGATATGACTAGAATACTGGGCATGGGTGTAGGGTTGCCGCGGGAAATTGTTGGGTCGTCCTGTCTGGATCGACGCCTCGGCAAACCCACGGGATGGATCAGTAACGCTTGCGGTGTTTTTTCGCGCTCTGTTGCGACGTGTGAAGAAACACAAGAGCACCTGGCTGTCATAGCCGCACAAATGGCTCTCGCGGACGCAGGCCTGCAACCTGACAACCTGGACCTCATACTGTTCGGTGCGGCTGTCGGGCGCCAGCCGATTCCGGCCACAGCGCCACTGATCAAAGACCTTCTTGGCATCAGGAAAGAACAGGTGCCAGCCTACGATATCAATGCCACCTGTCTGAGCGCGCTTGTCGCCATGGACCTCGCAAACCTGCATATAGGCGCAGGCCGCGCGAAGCATGTACTGGTGGTCAGCTCTGAAATTGCTTCAAGGGCTTTGCCCTGGGATGATGACCCGGCCACGGCCGGCCTTTTTGGGGATGGCGCCGGGGCCCTGGTTCTGGGACCTTCGGTTGAACCCGACAGATTGCGTATCCGCGACTTCGCAATGGAGACCTGGGCGGAGGGGTACGATTTCTGTACGCTTGGCGCAGGTGGGACCCGCTTTGATCTCAAGACGGATCGATTGGCGTTCGAGCAGAACTGCATGTTTCGCATGGATGGTCACAGCCTGTTCAGGCTTAGCCGAAAACGTCTCCCCCATTTTATACAGAGACTCCTGGAACGGTCCGGGTGGACGGTCGATGATATCGATGTCGTTGTCCCACACCAGGCCAGCCCGCTCGCCCTCCAACACATGATCAGGCGCTGCGGGTTCCATTCCGATCGCGTCGTCAACACGATAAGGGACACAGGCAACCTGGTAGCCGCTTCCTTACCCATCACGCTTCACACGGCGCGCGAGGATGGACGAATTCAGCCGGGTTCAAAGATCCTGATGATCGGAACGTCGGCCGGGGTTTCAGTCGCAGGCATGACGCTCGTCGGATGAGTTCAGAATCCATCTTCATCACCGGCGCCACAGGTTTTTTGGGCAGCACGCTAAGTCGCGCTCTGCTGAAGCGAGGCCATCGGGTTGTCGCGTCGGGACGGCGACCAGACCGGCTGAAGGTATTGCAGGATGGCGGAGCCGATATTCTGCAATACGACCTGTCCCGGCAGCTCACGCCAGCCTTGCCTGAATGCGGCTACATGGTGCATTGCGCCGCACTGTCGGCGCCCTGGGGCCGAAAAAGTGCATTTGAGCAAGCCAATATAGATGGCACGCGAGGTGCGATTGCCCTTGCGCGGGCAATGGGCGTTCATCGCCTGGTTCATATCTCCACCCCGAGCGTGTATTTCAGGTTCGCAGATCAGGATCGGGTTCGCGAGGACGCCGCCCTTCCCAAGCCTGTCAATGCTTACGCGCAGAGCAAACGCGTTGCCGAGGCCCTGATCTGCGCAGCGCCCGATCTCAGTCCCATCATCCTGCGTCCACGTGGGCTCTATGGAAGGGGAGATGTCGCACTCCTCCCGCGCCTTTTGCAAACAGCGGCCCAGCGTCCCCTTCCGTTCATGCGGGACGGGGCTGCCGCGACAGACCTGACCCATGTCGACGATGTCGTCAGCGCCGTCATGGCCGCGCTCGAGGCACCCGGGCGCCTGTCGGGCCAGGTCTTCAATATTTCGGGCGGCGCCGCTCTCCCGGTCACAGATGTTGTCAATGCAGCCTGTGCCCACGTCGGCATACAGGCACGATGGCGCTCGCTTCCATTCAGACTCGTCAAAACTTACGCGCAATTGTCCGAGAGCCTGTCCAGGATTCAACCATCCGCTCCGGAACCTCCGATCACTGCGTATGGGGTTGGATTGTTCGCCTTCCGGCAAACGCTCGACATATCAAACGCGCAGACCCATCTGGGATGGCGGCCTGCCATTGGGTTCGAGGAGGGGCTTGAGCGTACCTTTGGTGATGGAGCAAGCTGTTGAACGTCACGTTTCCGAATAGTGCCATCGTGCGCGCGCCTGAGCGCTTCGTGTTGCGTGGCGGGCGATGGAAGTGGATCGATATCCCGGTGCGCTACGGTGTGTTCGATCACCCGGTCGGTGGTCGCTGTCTTGTCGATACCGGATATTCCAGCCGCACTTTGCGAGGACCGCGGTCCCTGGCGCTCACACTCTATGCTGCATTGTTGCGGCCCCGGCTGACGGCGCGCTCCCTGCCCAAGGCGGAGCCGGATATAGACGCAATCCTGCTGACCCATTTGCATGCCGACCATGTCAGCGCGCTACGTGATTACCCTCGTGCCAGGCTGTATGCGAATCGACGTGCCGTGCAGCATTTTTTGAGCGGCAACCGGATGGCCCGCCTGCGACATGGCGTGTTCAGGGAATTATTGCCTGATGACCTGTCAGACCGCATTCTGGCGTATGAGGACATGACGCAGATTGAAGCCCCTTTGGGGCTCGGCAAGTCTGCCGACGTGTTCGGGGATGGAAGCGTTCTTGCCGTACCCCTGCCGGGTCACATGAGGGGACATACCGGATTCCTCTGGACCGATAGGCAGCGCCCGCTGCTTTACGCCGCCGATGCCGAATGGGTCCGGGAGGCCATCACGGCCGACCGCCCGCCAGGTCTGCCCGCGAAATTCATTCTGGATGATGTGCCCGCATCCCGTGACAGCGCGGCTCGTCTCAGGCGTTTCATCGAACAGGGGGGAGATGTGGTGCTCTGCCACGATCCGGAGCCGCTATGATCATGCCGCAGGTATTGACTCTGGCGGCCTTTGCACGTGCGCGCATCAGGATGTCCCGCCTGAACACGCGGTCAAAGCTCGATGCCTTTCAAAAGCGCAGAATTGCGCGTTTCCTTCGAAATCAGGTGCCGCAGGTGAGTGCCTATAGCCAAACCAGGTTCGACAGGCTCTGCCAGGCGCCCGTGATGGACAAGGCGCAATTGATGGAAAGCTTCGCATCCTACAATCGCCTGGGACTGGGAGCTGACAGAGGTTGGCGTATCTTCGATGGTATGGAAGTCGCCCCGAGGGGTTACGCGGTCGGCGCCAGTACCGGTACAAGTGGCAACAGGGGACTGTATGTCGTGTCTGATGCTGAGCGCTACGTGTGGCTGGGTGTCATGCTTTCGCGCGCCTTTCCAGACCTTCTGACACAGCGTGAGCGTGTCGCCGTCATCTTGCCACAGACCAGCCGTCTCTATGACTCGGCGAACGAAAGTCAGCGCCTGAACCTGAAATTCTTTGACCTGGGTTCAGGTGTGGAGAGGCAGATCAAGCCGGTCACCGCGTACAAGCCAACCGTGATCGTCGCGCCGCCGCGTGTCCTGACTGCCATGGCACAGGCTGACACGCCCCTGGCCCCGCGACAGATTTTCTCAGGCGCCGAAGTTCTGGATTGTGCAGACAGGGCAATCATCGAGGCACGCTTTGGTTTGTGCGTGCGGGAAATTTACATGGCATCCGAAGGCCTGTTCGCCATCTCTTGCCCGTTCGGTACACCCCACCTTGTCGAGGATCATGTGATGTTCGAGTGGGAGCCGGTGGAAGGCAGCCGAGAGCTCAGGACGCCGCTTATAACGGATTTCACGCGTCGCACACAGATAATGCTCCGCTATCGCATGAATGACCTGATAGAGCTCGACGATCGGACCTGCGCCTGCGGTTCGCCGCAGCTTGGTATCAGGCAGATTGTCGGACGCCAGGATGATGCTTTCAGTCTTGTGAGCCGTGACGGAAAGCGCGTGACTATCACGCCGGACATCATTCGCAATGCCGTGTTGAACTCGGATCGCTCCATCCTGGAATATCAGGTAACCCAGACAGCCGCGAACGAGATCAGGATAGAATTGCCGCTTGCGCATGAAACGCTCCTGAAAGGCGCCACGGCGGCCTTGCAGGCTTTGTTTTCAGAGGCGGGACTTCATCCGCACCTTGTCAGCATGGTGCGCGCCTTCGGTGATGAAGGCCCCCGGAAACGGCGCCGCGTACTGGTCGACATGAAGGGGGAGGCCGTGTGAAAGTCTCGATCCAGGTATTAGGGTCGCTTGGCGATGTCATGCCCTATATATCGACAGCATTGGTCCTGAAGGAACAGGGGGTCGACGTGTCGATCCTTGCACCGCGTGACTTCTCGGCACTTATCGCGTCACACGGTATCGCAGTTGCCGAAACCGCTGACTTTTCCCTGGATGCGTGGATGGAAGAGGCAGCCACGCGTGGAACGCTGGGCGGGCCCATCTCCTTTTTCCGCGACTGGAGTGAAATGATCCAGCCTCATATCAATGACGTGATGGCGCGTTGCCTGAGTGCCGCTGACAAAGCCGATGTCGTCATCGGCAATCTCATCTGCGCGCCGGCGCGGGTTGCAGCAGAAGCAGAGGGAATCCCCTTTATCCTGACAGGCCAGCAGCCTGTCCTGAGTCCGACGCGGCAGGAGCCATGTGCAATGATGTGGCGCCCGTGGCATGGCGAGCGCCTCAATCGCGCCGGTTATCTCATGATAAATCTGGCAAACAGGGTGATCGGCGTCACACTGAGCAAACATCGCAAATCCCTTGGTCTGTCCAACCAACCGCGCTTTTCCGATATGCGTATGCATCTCGGTCGTCCATTGCCGAAGATATCCACGATTCCCTGGCCCATCATGCGCGAGCGGCCGCAAGACTGGGGACCGCACGATTTTCTCACAGCCTACCCGTCACTCAGGCCGTCCAGGCCCGATGCGCTGAGCCCTGGTTTGAGACGTTTCCTCGCCGCAGGATCGGCGCCTGTTTACATTGGCCTCGGTTCGCTGGGAGCAGCCCATGGCAACCATGTGCTCGGCGAGGCGATTGAAAGTGTGGAGCAGCTTGGATGTCGGGGCCTGGTCGCGAAATCGATGGTGAACGATGCGGCGCGGCTTTCGGACCGGTTTTATGTGGTTGATCACGAACCTCATGATCAGGTGTTCCGTCACTGCTCCGCAGTGATTCATCATGGTGGCGCGGGTACGTCTGACACGGCCCTGCGCGCGGGCGTGCCACAAATCCTGCGACCCCATTTCCTGGACCAGTTCTGGTTTTCTGACCGGTTGAAACAGCTTGGCGTCGCTCCGGGGCCATTGCCTGTTCGGGGACTTGCGAGCCGGCAAGTCGCAGACGCGATTGAGTTTGCTGTGTCGCCTGCGTGCCGCAAGCAGGCCGAAATGGTGCAGATTGATGCCCTGGCCCGTTCCGGTGCCAATGATCTTGCGGCGCTTATCCTGTCCCAGCTGGATCGGGGCGTCGCAAGGAGGTGATCAGGCGCCACAGGAGTGCGAGCGAAAGAAGCAGGCACTGCCCGCCTATGAACAGCGTCCAGAAATGGGTCTCGAGAAATGTTTTCGGATCGAACCCGCCCCGTTCAGCAGAGTATGCGCCGACCCAGCCGAGAACCAGAAATTGCCCGACACCCAGCACGACGCCAATCAGGGAGCCAAGGGAAAACCTGGAATACGGCATCGACAGGTTGCCCGCCAGAGGGGGCGTGATCCACGCGATCGGGCCCATGAAGCGACTGGCGGCAATCATCACAATGCCACGCTTTTCGAGCAAGGCGCCAGCCTGCCGGATAATCCTGCGACGACGCGCGGTCTTGAGTGCGAAGCGCCTGAATGAGCGCCGGGAGAAACGGCCCATACCATAGCTGCACTGATCTGCGGCATAGGCCCCTCCATAGGCTGCAAGAATTGGGAGAAATGATCCTGATGTGTAAGCAAGCCCTCCTGCCAGCAGGAAGACAGCTTCACCAAAGACAAAGAGACACGTCACGAGCCAGGCGTCGAAAAACGCCCCCAGAAAAATCGTCGCCAAAATCGCGATCGTGATCGTGTCTTCCATGCCTCAACTATAGATACGTCAACGCCGTGTTTGTCACCTCCTGCTCCGGGCTAGCATCTCTGGGGGTGCTGCCCGGCGCGAGTTATGCCGAGGACGATATCGCGGAAGATGCCTTGCTCTTTACCGAAACCGGTCTTTTCTGCCAAACTCGCAGCCAGAAACCATTCATCGTTAACGATGCCAAGCGCCATCCTGGGGGGTTGCGTGATACTGCTCCAGTCAACCGAAGCATTTTTTTTCCGTGTGAGCTTCCGGCCCAAAACATAAATTGCTTCGCTCACCTTATTTTCAGGATTGCGCCCCAGCCAGCCCATGGTCGCTGACGGGGAACAGATTATCTGATATTACAGAGGCAAAGCACCCAATCTCTGGACCGCTATCTCGCGCCAGAAATCCGCCCTTCGATCAGTTTAATATTAGCGGGGCGCACGCCGTGCGCTTTTGCCAGATTGCTCCATTGCGCGAGTGCATCGCGCGTTTGCGTGATGATCTCCTGAATGCGACTTGCTGCCAAGTCAGCATCCCGTCCGAGCTTCAACAAATGCTCCGTGCCCGGTGCTTTTCCTTCCCCCAGAACCATCGTTGTCTGTTCACCGCCCGGACCTGCAGAAAAGGTCAGATCGTAGGCAGGGGAGAGCCGCCAATCGCCGCGCTCATCCATCAGGAAGGTGAAATTTTTTGCATGATCATCACGGTTATGAGCCAGCACGTTAAACGCTGCGAGTCGGAACATCTCCTCAGCTTCGCGAATATCGCGTGTGAGCCGCATGCTCAATGCCATCAGGTCTTCATAGTCGAGCGAGGGTGTACGGTGATCGGCATGTAATAAGCCAGAAGCCGTATGCGCATGCAGGCGCCTTCCATGCTTTCGGTCGAACCGCCGCGTCGCAAAGAACCCTCCGCCCTCTCGGGCGGGGAAGAGATGCGCCTCCATCATCTCCAATCCTGCGCTTTTGGCCATCTGCGCATAAACATATTCAATCGCGCCGGCATCGGGGCCGTCTTGCGTGTTCGGAAACTTCACCAGCCAGTGTTCAAAGCCGTCCGGCAGGTCGATGTTCCCGTGTATCATCGCGCCCGTAGCCGGGTTGTAGCCGATCATCGCCTTGGGGCGCGCTCCGGCAGAAGATCCATTCAGGGAGATAAGCTCGGCCAGCACGTCATCCGCCTGACCTTCCAGAACGGCCTGCGCCTGTCCTGCCAGAAGGTTGAGGTCGATGGCCTCACCAGTCTCCTCGGGCCCCTTGTCCGGCTCATAGACCAGCGCGCCCATGCCCGTGCTGCCGACATGCGCCAGCCGATCAAGCGGGCTAAGCTGCTCCGGCAAAATGCCTTCGGCCCGCATGGCGCGGTCGAGCAGTAATCGCCCCCAACCATCGGGCAGACTGTCATTGAACGCGCCAGGCAGTCCTTCGAACAACAGCGTATCAAAGCTCTGAAGTCCTGGCTGCAGAGGCAACCGCAAGGGCGAGAGTTCAAGACCGCGCGCAGTAAAGGCGCGATCATATTCGAAGTAAATTTTTCGCGCGCGGATGGCCAGGCGACCAACCGGCGAAGGTCCGCCTCCAAAATCGATACCGACATTGATCGTGCTCACAGGCGTGAAGCTCATGATCGCCACCCGTGTTTGCGTTTGGGTTTATCGTCCGCTTTCAAAACTTCATCAATGGTGGCGAAGTCACTTTGCTTCGGGGCGCTCGCCTCAACGACATCGTCCAGCCCGCCAACAACCATCAACAGCTTGCATAGCACCTCTATTGAGGCCGCGCCCGTTTGCTCAAACTTGCGCAGTGTGGAAAGCGGTACGCCAGAGCGGGACGAAAGTCCGGCCTGCGTCAGCCCCATATCCAGGCGCCGCGCCTGCACATTTCCGGCGAGCGTCTCTAGAGCTTTGTTTGGTGTTAAAAGTGATACCATAAGAGTAATTATATAGGATATTGGTTAAAAATACCACTATAATATTACTTATGACGAGGCTGATAGCGACCCTGTATACTTCGTTCTCGCATTTGATCCGTGCATTCTCGCCGCGCATCCGCGCGCGAGTTCGCCTGGCCTGGCTGGGAAGAGGACAATCTGTTCCTCGTCAACAAGGTGCTGAATGAGTACGACTTCCCACCGCTCAAAGCGCTGCATTTCGTCCTGCTGAAACTGACGCTGACCCGAGAGTCGCGTTGAATCTCTCGCTGATAGCGGTTCATTGAAACCTCCTTTCTTCCCCAGCCAGGATATCAGAAAGGTGTCTCGCTGACTGGCTCACATTGCACACCGGATGGCCGCCGTTCTTGACATTTCATGATACGTCATGATATGGAGATTATAGAGATTGGAGGTGCGTCATGGCGACCAAAGCACGCGAAAAATTCGCAACCCAGGTCAGTTCGGAGATTCTGGCGGCCATACGCGAGCTGGCGCAGGATGAAGGGCGGCAGTTGCAGGCTCTGGTGGATGAGGCGCTGGCCGATCTGATCGAGAAGCGAAAGCAGGGCAGGCCGCGCACGCATGTCATGTCAGCCTATCAGGCCAGCCACGACAAGTATGCGCCGCTCTACAAGAAGCTTGCTGAATGACGGACTATTTGACCGTCATCGAGGTTCTCATGATCCACGATGACCAGATAGAACGCTATGGTGGCGGGGCAGGCGTGCGGGACCGGGGGTTGCTGGAAGCGGCCCTGTTTCGCCCTCAGACTGGCTATTATGCCGATCTGATCGAAGAGGCGGCCGCGCTGTGGGAAAGCCTCGCGCAAAACCACCCTTTCATCGACGGCAACAAACGCACTGCTTTTGCCGTCACCTACACCTTCCTTGCGATCAACGGTGCGCGGATCACTGCCGATGCCGATGATACCTATGCCTTCATTCTCGGCCTCCATGAGACCGGCACATTCTCAATGGATAAACTGGCAATCTGGCTGCGCGCTAACGTGTCGGCTGATCCGCACCCCGCTTCGAAGTGAGCAAAGCGTCCAGGACCGCCATGGCGCACCAGCATTCCTCGCCGGAAGCGTCCAATCAGATGTTCTCGTGTAAATCGCGCAAGCTGTTTCGGCTGGAGTGATGGGCTCAGCTTCCCACGCCGGACAGGCAGAGAACAGGCTTGTCGACGATCCGGGCGAGACTTTCGTGTGACATGCATCGCCTTGCGAGCGCCCCGATCCTCAAGTCGTTGCTGTCTGGCCCTCATCGTCCGTTCCCGGAATTGTTCGCAGGTTGCTGTTGAAAAGGTCAGGCTGGAACTGATACTCTGGCTCAGGTTTTTGTGCTACAAATTGCGCACAATTTGTGCTACATTTCAAACCTGATATTCATCTAACTAATTGAATTAAAAGCAAAAAATTTGTAGTTTCGAGTCCTCTTGACCGCACCAATGAGGTCGTTTCTGACGGCGCAGGATTTCCGCTTTACATGCGTGGGTGGGACCGGCGCGAAAAGGCTGGGTCAACGACGTGATGTCTTGCAGGTAAGCAGCAGAACCTGGCGGCGGCGCACGCCATACTTGCCCGTTGCCCGCTTCTGCACGCAGGTCCAAACGCATACGATGCCCGCCAACAACATGGCGGCAGCCGTGCGAAGGTTCCCGGTTGAGAGGATGTGCATCAGGCTGGCAATGTTTCCACTCCGGTTGCGAAGTCCAGGGCGGGGGCGGTCGGCGTGAGTGAAAAGCTGGCGTGTCATGCCGAATGAACTGGCGGTCCTCAAAAATGTTCCGGCGCACGTCCGGTGTTTTACAGTGCATGCAGCATGAAATTCCCGTGCAGCTTCGGAACGGTCTGCCGGCCCGTCCGTTGATTTGGCGAGGGCTGGAGCCTGGCCATTCAAGCAAGGAGACCAAATCATGACCACCACACTCGAAAAATCCGCCAATCCACTGATCAGCTCCGAACGGGTCGAAGGCACGACTGTCTTCAACGCCGAGGGCGACAAGCTCGGTTCGGTCGATTGCCTTATGCTCGACAAGGAGCATGGCAAGGTTGCATATGCCGTCATGTCGTTCGGCGGGTTTCTCGGCATTGGCGAGAAACGCCACCCTCTGCCATGGCAGACACTGGCCTATGACGAAGACAAGGACGGGTATGTCGTCCACCTGTCAAAGGACCAGCTGGAACGCGCACCAACAATGGACGCTGGCGATTATGATCGCCTGAAAGACCGGACATTCGGGGCCTCGGTCTATTCCCACTATGGGCAGACACCTTATTGGACGCCCATCATCTAAGTTCGATGACCATGGTATTCGAGGCCGGTGCCACTGGCATCGGCCTCTTTCATATCGATAGGGAGATGATGAAATGGCAACGATAACGAACGCCAATCAGGAGGGCCGCTTGCTGGCACAGCGCCAGGTGCTCGCCGAACTGCTCGCGGCATGCGCCCGCACGCAGGGTCCGCTCGCGAACTGGGTGCGGGAATTTGTCGGCGCAGACTACGGCCTGAAGGACTATAATGAGGATCCCGGAGCCGTGCCCGATGCGGCGTTCGCCGTCGAGAGCATTATAGCCGAGGAGAAACGCATGCTCGTTTCCGAGACAAAGCGCATTCTTGATGCTGACACGCGGTAATCGCCGTCATTTGGCCTCTGCAACATGGAAATTTTGCAGCAATACATGTGCTGCGGTATAGTCTGACTTCATTTCCGTGGCAGCCGTAAGGTCTTCATAGGCGCGGGGCAGGTTATCCAGCGCCCAATGGGCTATGGCACGGTTATAAAAAGCCACATGCCTGCGCTCCACCGAAATTGCTTCAGGATCTGACAATACATCGACAGCTTCTTCAAACCTGCCGAGGCGAACGAGTACTGCTCCAAGGTTGATGGCAATGTCTGGCGTGGCGGCACCGAAAGCGCGGGCTGTCTCGAAATCAACAAGGGCTGCGTCGAGGTCACCTCGGCGCATTTTCATGATTCCGGCATTGGCCAGCGTGGCCGCGTGGCTGGCCTGTGTCAGCCCTTGGTCAAGAAGTGCGTTTTCGCAGAGGCGCAGAACAAGGGCTGACCGCTCTTCCGGGTCGGCAACGCGAGCAGCGCAGGTCTCCGCCTTGGTGCCGCCGGCATGGTACACAGTGGCGCCAGCATTGGCTGTAAGGATGGGCATGGTGAACAGCAGGGCAGCGGGGAGGAGGAAGGCAAGAGGTTTCATGTGTCTGGTCTTTCTAAATGTGTATATACACGACAATAGCCCAACAAATGGCCATACGCGATCAAAAGGCCCCGTCTGACCGGTCGGGTCAGACGGGGAGTGGCATGTCGGTAAACGGAGGGCTGGCTGATAGCTTCAGGAATACGCGACACACAGAAGAATATATAAGTGTATATACACGATAAGGAGATGTCAACCAAGATTCGTTAACAGGAATGCAGTGTCAGCCGCAAGACTATTGATGTCCCCACGTAAAGCTGTATATGCACTTCACATGATGACACCACCGGATAAACTTGAACCATACTCGCCCTGCACCGCAGCACGCCTGCTCAGGGCGACCCGAGTTGTTACCCGTCACTATGATGATGCATTGCGCCCGGCGGGACTAACGATCACACAATTCGGGCTTCTGAACATGATCAAACGCTACGAGCCGGAATCCATCTCGGATGTCGCTCAGATGCTGGACATTGAGCGCACCAGCCTGTCGCGCAACCTCAAGCCGCTCGAGAAAGCGGGCCTTGTTTTTCGGGGCAATGAGGGCGAGGGTCGTCGGCGCAGGGTGCTTCTGACAACGCTGGGCGTGGCCAAGCTGAAGGAAGCCGCGCCACTTTGGCGAAAGGCCCAGAGCCGCATCGAGGAAGTACTCGGCGAGGCGAACCTACAGGATCTTTACAGTGCCCTGTCACTGATACGGCCCGAGACAATCGCTGAAGTCTGACCGGCCTAAGGTCGCCGCTTGCCGAAACGCTTCAACACCGGCAAGAACAGCGCCATGACCGATACTTCGCAGCCATCACCCAAGACGCCGGACGCGGCCGAGATTGACGCCGCCCTGCTGGCGGATATGGCAGATGCTGTCGAGGAGCGTGATATACGCTGGCTGGTGCGCATGCTTCAGCGCATGCACCCGGCCGATGCGGCCGACCTGCTTGAGCAGTTGCCCTATGACACTTTCGAGGATGCGGTCGGTCTGCTTGGCGGAGAGCTGCCGCCGGACATCCTGATCGAACTGCGCGATTCCTATCGTGAAGGCGCCGTTGATGTCCTGCCGGACCATGCAGTGGTCAATGCGCTCGACGAACTTGATTCCGATGACGCGACGACGATCCTTGATGACCTGGAAGACGAACGCCGGGAACGGATCCTTGAAGACCTGGCCCCGATTGACAGGGCCCAGTATGAACGCGGCCTTGCCTATGAGGAAGAAACCGCTGGCCGTCTCATGCAGACGGAATTCGTGGCCCTGCCTGAATTCTGGTCCGTCGGCCACGCGATTGACCATGCGCGCGACCTGGGCGCTGACCTGCCGGAAGTTTTCTACGAAGTCTATGTCATCGACCCGGCCCACCGCCTTGCGGGTGTCGTGCCGCTGGCAACATTGCTGCGCACGCCGCGTGACACCCCGCTGTCGGACATCATGGAAGATCCCATGTCGACGATCTCGACCGATATGGATCAGGAGGAGGTGGCCTTCCAGTTCCAGAAGTACTCGCTCGCCTCTGCGCCCGTCACGGATATGGCAGGCCGGCTGGTCGGCATGATTACGGTTGATGACATGGTCGACGTCATCCAGTCTGAACATACCGAAGACCTCCTTTCGCTGCTCAACGTGCGCTCGGCTGACGGGTCAGATAGCGTTTGGGACACGGTCATGGCCCGGGCGCCCTGGTTGGGTGTGAATCTGTTTTCAGCCTTTATCGCGTCCGCCATCATTTCTATCTTCGAAGGGACAATCAAAGAAATCGTGGCCCTAGCCATCCTGATGCCCGTCGTGGCAGCACTCGGCGGCAATGCCGGAAGCCAGGGACTCGCCGTTGCTGTGCGCGCCATTGCCGAACGCCAGCTGGATGGCGCCGCCGCTCGCCGGGCCGTTGTTCGGGAGTTTCTCAGTGGTTTGGTAAACGGAATCATTTTCGCCATCGGTGTCGGCATCATCGCCCTGATCTGGTTCCAGGACCTGAAGCTCGCGCTTGTGATTGCCGCCTCCATGCTGGCCACCTTTATGTGGGCGGGTCTGTCCGGAATCCTTGTTCCACTTGGCCTCAAGCGCCTGGGCGCCGACCCTGCAGTGGCCTCGTCCGTTTTCGTTCTGACATTGACCGATGTGATGGCGTTCTTCAGCTTTCTCGGGCTGGCATCCCTAGTATTGCTGTAAATCGGGGCAATTTACAGTCTGCTTTCGCCGCTCAGGCGAACAGGCGCGCCTTTTGCACTGTTGCGCGATAGTAAAAGTCCAATTGTATCAATACGGGAGCCATAAGTATGGCCCGGCCAATGCGAACGTCTCGGCAAGGGCTCGAGCTCATCAAGAGCTTTGAGGGCTTTCGTTCGCGTGCAGCCCGCCTTCCAAGCGGCTTCTGGATCATTGGATACGGCCATACGGCTACGGCCCGCAGGGGCCTCTCCGTTAACCGTGACGACGCCGAACTGATCCTGCAGCACCACGATCTGCTGCCTGTCGAGCGGGCGATTATCGACCGCGTCCTTGCGCCGCTCAGCCAGAATGAATTCGACGGTCTCGTATCCTTTGTCTTCAATATTGGCGTGGACGATTTCACCGCATCGGACGTGCTCGCGCATCTCAATAGCGGTGATCGCCTACAGGCGGCCGACGCCATGACCTTTTGGCGCAAGGGCCGTGTCGACGGTGAAGTCAGGGTCATCGACGCTCTGGTGCGCCGCCGCGCCGCCGAGAAGGCGCTTTTCCTCGAACACCCGGCAGGGCGCGCATCGGTGCCGTCCGCTTTGGTCCACCCTGAATTCGATGCGGCGGCCTCGCTGGCAGCCCCCCGCGAGCGTGCTGTCATCGTCGAAACCCGCGTCAGCGGTGACCGGGCAACAGCAAGCACAACCAGTGCCCCTGAAGCCTCGCCTCAGGCTGCTGCCCGCGCCGTCAATGAACGTCTCACCCGCATCCTTGGCGAGAATGCTTCACTCGCTTCCGGGCAGACCCGTCCCGTCGCCGACAATGATATAGCGCAGGATGGTCCCAGCATTGACGAGATCACGCGGGCCGTTTCGGCGCTGGCCGATCCTGCAGCCAGCCAGCAGGCCTCTCCCGTGATCGATATCGCAAAAGGTCCGCCGGAAGGTGTCGAGCGTCGCCGGACACCGCGCCCCCCCAATCAGTCCCCCTACAACTCCCCCCTCGAACATGGCGGCGGCATGTTGCCCCCGGCTGAACCGACCATCGTTGACGACCTCGAACAGGTTCGCCTCAGCGATGAGGAAATTCAGCGCACGCTGGCGGAGAATGGCAATTACGACGACGACACCTGGTATGAAGTCCTTCGGGAAGGCTGGCCGTTTGCACTGCTCGCTGGCCTCGGCCTGATCGGTTTTCTGCTCGGCGTTGATCGTTTCTTCCGCGAAGCCTACCGGCTCGCTGACCGGTCATCCGATATTTTCGTCGGCCCGCTTCTTTCGCTCGGAAGCGGTGTGATTCTCGTGATCTCGGCCTATTACCTGATGCGCTCGCTTTCGCGCCGCACGTGATGACGCCGCGGCGGTTTTTCCGCTGACATCCGGGGCCGGTCCTGCTAGTCAGGTCACATGATCCCGAACACATATCCCACGCTGAACTTCGATCTCGGTGAAACTGCGGACATGATCCGCGAAACCGTGAAAAACTTTGCCCAGAACGAGATCGCGCCCCGCGCCGCCGAGATCGACCGGACGGACACGTTCCCTCGCGATCTCCTGCCGAAGATGGGCGAGCTTGGCCTCCTCGGCATCACGGTCGAAGAGGAATGGGGCGGCACCGGCCTCGGCTATCTCGAACATGTCGTCGCGATGGAGGAAATCTCCCGCGCCTCTGCCTCGGTCGGCCTCTCCTACGGCGCCCACTCGAACCTCTGCGTCAACCAGCTGCGCCGCTGGGGCAATGACGACCAGAAGGCGCGCTACCTGCCCAAGCTGATTTCCGGCGAACACCTCGGCGCCCTCGCGATGAGCGAAAGCGGCGCCGGCTCCGACGTGGTGTCGATGAAACTGCGCGCAGAGAAGAAAGGCGACCACTACGTCCTCAACGGCACGAAGATGTGGATTACCAATGCGCCGGATGCCGATACGCTTGTCGTCTACGCCAAGACAGACCCCGCCTCCGGCTCCAAAGGTATCACCGCCTTCCTGATCGAGCGCGGCTTCAAGGGCTTCTCCGTCGCCCAGAAACTCGACAAGCTCGGCATGCGCGGCTCCGAAACCGGCGAACTCGTTTTCGAGGATTGCGAAGTGCCCGAGGCCAACGTCATGGGCCCGGTCGGCGCCGGCGCCCGCATCCTGATGAGCGGCCTCGACTATGAGCGCGCCGTGCTCTCCGCCGGACCCACCGGCATCATGCAGGCCTGCCTCGATGTTGTGATCCCCTATATCCACGACCGCAAACAGTTCGGCCAGTCCATCGGCGAGTTCCAGCTGGTGCAGGGCAAGCTCGCGGACATGTACGTGCAGATGAACGCCGCCAAGGCTTACGTCTACGCCGTGGCCAAGGCCTGCGACCGCGGCGAGACCGCCCGCAAAGACGCCGCCGGCGCCATCCTCTATGCGGCAGAGACCGCCACGAAGCTCGCGCTTGACGCCATCCAGCTCCTCGGCGGCAACGGCTACATCAACGAGTATCCCACCGGCCGCCTGCTGCGCGACGCCAAGCTCTACGAGATCGGCGCGGGCACATCGGAAATCCGCCGCTGGCTGATCGGGCGGGAGCTGTTCGGAGAGACTGCGTGACGCGATTTTTTCTGATTGCCGCGTGCGTGAGGATTTCTACGGCAGACGTTCATGTGGAGGAAAATCCGCCAGCCGATGATTGAAAGCACCCGCAATCGAGCAGTTTGAAGCTTGCCGCCAGACAGGCGCTATTGATCATGGTCTCTGCGAAGGCCGAATTGGCCTGATCCTGGCTGCATGTCCCGGCAAAGATGGCAGTACATCGTCTATGGTCGGGTGCTATGAAATTGAGCGCCAATACTGGGCATCCCAGATCGTTTCCCCGCTCCAGACACTCCGGAATTACAAGGCAAAATACGATAGCGACGACGAGTATGCGGTCGCCCCCGTCTCGACACCTACCAGCAAGACTGGGAAATCCGGCTGCGAAACCAACGCGCCTTTGCAGGCTCCCGGTATGGCCGGGGCAGCATTGGCCGTATCACGCGTGGGCTATGCGAGATCCGGACAATTGGTGAGCGTGTTTTTGAACTCGAACTGACGGTTCGGCAGGAGGTTCGCCAGTGGGAACGGGACACGCTAATCCTGCCTTCGCGCTCAGGCCCTGCGGCGGCGCTCGCTGAGTGTTGTCCCGCCGGCCAGTGCCTCCTCGACGACTGACAGGATCGAGCGCTGATCGACCGGCTTGGAGACATAACCACTGAAGCCGCGTGCGATATATTTCTCCCGGTCGCCGCGCATGGAATCTGCTGTCAGGGCGATGACTGGAACGTCGCGATTGCTGCTCTCACCCGCACGCAGCTGGTCAAACGCCCGCTGTCCATCGAGTTCGGGCATGTGGATATCCATCAGCACAAGGTCGAATTGAGATCCGTCAAGCTTCTCCAGCGCATGCTTGCCGTCATGGGCCTCGTCGATCTCATAACCGCTTTGTTCAAGAAACGTTCGCGCGACACGGCGGTTGATCGCATTGTCGTCAACCACCAGAATGCGCCTGGCATTTGGCGTTACTTCAGCGGATGCCGCTTTCGGGCTTGTTGCAACTGGTTCGAGCTTGCGCAGCAGCGCATCCCTGGAAACCGATTCGGCGATTTCGGATTCGAACGTGAACGTGAAGATGGATCCTTTGCCCGGCTCGCTGACCACGGAGACGTCTCCCCCCATCAGCTGGGCAAGTTGCCTCGTAATCGGCAGGCCAAGCCCGGTGCCGCCATATTTGCGGGTCGTCGTCCCGTCAGCCTGCGCGAAGGATTCGAAAATCCGGTCCACCTTGTCGGCGGGAATGCCGCACCCGGTATCCGATATGTGAATGGTGATTTTCACCCTTTTGTCTGCCAGCGGTTGACCTGTGGCCACGACCAGGACATCGCCAGAATCTGTGAACTTGATGGCGTTGGAAATCAGGTTCCCGACACATTGGCGCACGCGCACAGGATCAATCGTCAATGCTGCCGGAACGCTCGGATCGACAAACAGTTTCAGCTTCAGGCCCTTGTCGTCTGCCGTCGGCTCATAAAGCTTGCAGACCCTGTCCAGCTTGTGGCGCAGATCGGCCTCGATAACCGTCACTTCCATGCGACCTGCTTCGATCTTGGAAAGGTCGAGAATGTCATTCAATATCGAGAGCAAGGCATTGCCCGACTCCAGGATGACATTCACCTGGTCGGCGCGTACATCATCCAGGCCCGAACTCGCCAAAACCTGGGCCATGCCGAGAATTCCGTTCAGGGGTGTACGGATTTCATGGCTCATGTTTGCCAGGAATTCAGACTTCAGCAGGGTCGCCAGTTCGGCCTTCTGAACCGCCGATGCCAGCTTATGCGCCAGTTTACGATCTTCGCGCACATCGCGGGCATGCGAAATGTAAATGCGTTCGCCGCGCACTTCGGAATAAACGCTCGACAGCGCATTCGAAACGACAATTTCCTCTCCGGTCTTGCCGATCAGGATCAGGTCGATGATTTGCTGGTCAAGCTTTCCGCCCCACATCTGGGTCCCGGCTTTTACCACGGCGCGGTAGTCCTCGGGCCGCATGATCTCGCTGCTCGACTTGCCCACCATCTCGCCGGGCTCGTATCCGAGAAGTTCATGAATCGCCGAATTTGCGTAGATGATGTCGCTTGACTCTGTCGTCAGCGTGATGCCTTGCACAGCGTGATCAAAGGCGGCCTTGAACATTTCGACAGAGTCGAAGGCTTCATCGCGCGCATTGATGATATCGGTTATCTCGATCGAGAAAATGATGCAGCCCTTTTCCGAGGGCACCATCATGTATCGAATGACAGTTCCCTGCAGGTGCCTGAGGCGGCCATGCGGGCTGGGGCGCCGTCCGCTATTGTCGAGTTCCCGGGGTTGTCCGGTCTCGATACACTTGACAGCATCGAAGAACATCTCTGATTCGCGATAGGCTGGGTCGATATCGCAGACGCGCAGGCCGACAATCGAACCGCCCTCCGGCAAAACGACGCGATTGGCAGAATCGTTTGCAGATTCCCAGACGAAATCGACAATTGTGCCGTCCTCATCCCGTATGGGCGATATTTCCACACACGTGAAAGGGAGCAGGTCGAATATTGCTGCGTCCATCAAACAGTTCCTCCGGTCCGGACCGGTTATTGTGTTTTGGTCTCGGTTGAGAAGCAGAGTGCCGCAGTTACGGTTAATGGACCGTTGAAGTGGTGTGTACGAACAGGATCAAACCGGGCAGCAGTGTTGCTTTATGTCGCTTGTTTCCAAAGCTTTTTTCGCCGCTTCATAGCCCGCTTCGACGGTCGCGTCATAGGCTTCCCAGTCGCGCAGCTCCGTGTCGATCAGGTCGGGCAGGATCAATACGTCCGTCATGTCACGTCCGAAGGTCCGGTCTGCGCGTATGGTGGCGGCGCGCATGAGCAGGCCGGCAATGGGTGGCGCGGCCGAAAAGCCGTTCATCAGCACCCAGCGGAAGAAATTGGGTGGATTGATGAATTCCTCGGCATTCAGGCCTTCGGGCTGCTGGGTTACGTCACCGCCGACAACATAGCCGCGATGCATCTCGCGCATCACGTCCACAGGGAAATTGTTCAGGACCGCGCCGTCAACCAGCACATCATGTCCGTCCACGACAGGTGGCAGGATGCCAGGCAGGGAAATCGACGCGCGCAAGGCTTCGCGCAGCAGGCCAGCCCGGTGCAGCCGCAGCGTGCCCGAATTCAGATTGGTCGATGTGGCGAAGAACGGAATCCCGAGGTCGCCGATTTCGGTATCTCCGAAATGCTCCTTCAGGCGCGCGTTGACGCGCAGGCCCTTCACCATGCCTACCACAGGCAGGTTATAGTCTCCCAGCGGATTGGTTTCGACGAACGCTTTGCGAATGCGCCAGTCTATTTCCTTGTCGTCCCAGCCCATGGCGACGCAGGCTGCGATGACGGCGCCCATTGATGAACCGCCGACAAAGTCAATCGGGATGTCCTGTTCGCGTATCGCGCGCACCATGCCGATATGTGAATAGGCCCGCGCACCGCCGCCCGACATGACCACGCCAACCGACCGGCCCGACATGATCCGCGCAAGCCTGCCACAGCTTGGTCCCTGAACCCCGGTCCAGTGAAACACGCGGCTGCCGCCGGACGCTTGAAGCCACTCCAACGGCCTGGCCGCGCGCCGTTCATTGCCGTGATGCAGCAGCACGACGTCCACCAGTTTGAGCGCCAGCGCAGGCGACCTGTCATCCGGAAACAGCGGAATGGACGGGCGCGCATCGGCCCGGGCCATCACCCAGATGCGGTCGGCCTGGCGGATCGACAGGCGGAACCAGGCATTGTCACCAATCGTCGAGACCAGGATCACGACGTCATGGTTCATCTCAAGATCGTCGAAGAAGGACGCGGGCTTCTCGTCGCCTTCCTTTTCGGAAATGATGACACAGGAACTGCCAAGACTGGCGAGGCAGGCCGCAAGCGCCCTGGCCCGCAGACTCAGGTCGATTGTGGGAGATGTGGCCACCAGCGTGAACACTTTCGGTGCGGCGCGGGTCGACCGCTGGCCGGCGCGCCCCACCCGGCGCAGGATCACGCGGATCATTGCTTCCAGCAATTCCGGTTCCGCCTTCACCATCCGCTCCCATCCCTTGCGGGTGATGGCGATGACTTCCGAATCGCGGATCGCATAGACCGATCCCGTGTGCGGCGCGTCGTTGATCTGGCCATCGCCGTCCAGGTCAATGCCGCCCAGGAACAGCGCCATCTCGCCCACCGGTTCACCGGCGCGGATGTGGCCGATGAAGTCGCTGGCGCCTTCCGGTCCATCATGGAACGCACCGAGTGATCCCGACAGGACGAAATAGATGCAGTTTGCGGGTTCGCCGGCCTTGAACAGCGCGCCGCCCGCGGGCAGCGAAAACCACTTGGCTTCCTTGCCAGCCGCCTTCATGGCGCGAGCCGGTACATCCTTCAGGAACGGAATGTTCTTCAGCGTCGGCGTGACGTCGATATTCATGGTTTTGAACATGCCCATTTCGTAGGGTCCTTCCAAGAGCCACACTACAATGACAGTCTCAATATTGGGTTACAGTCGCGTGACACAGGGCCCGGCCCTCGCTAAGCAGGCACGAGGCCCATCAGGGAGGCATCATGCCGGTATTGAAATCGAGTCTCGACGTCGCAGGGCCGGGCTTTGCCCGCAATCGCGCCGCCATGCAGGCACTTCTGGACGAACTGGCGGAAAAGACCGCGAAGGCAGCGCTGGGCGGGCCGGAGGCTTCGCGCCTGCGCCATACCGAGCGGGGCAAGCTGTTGCCGCGAGAGCGTGTCGAGCGCCTGGTGGATCCGGGCAGCGCCTTCCTCGAGATTGGCGCGCTGGCCGCGAATGGCATGTATGATGATGATGCGCCCGGCGCGGGCATCATCACCGGTGTCGGCCGTATCGAGGGCCGCGAGTGCATGATCGTGTGCAATGACGCAACGGTGAAGGGCGGCACCTATTACCCGATGACGGTCAAGAAACACCTGCGCGCACAGGAGATCGCCCTCGAAAATCACCTGCCATGCATCTATCTTGTGGACTCAGGCGGCGCAAACCTGCCCCACCAGTCTGAAATCTTCCCGGACCGCGAGCATTTCGGCCGCATCTTCTACAACCAGGCCCAGATGAGCGCCAAAGGCATCCCCCAGATCGCCGCCGTCATGGGCAGCTGCACCGCTGGCGGCGCCTACGTCCCGGCAATGAGCGACGAGACCATCATTGTGCGCAAACAGGGCACCATCTTCCTCGGGGGCCCGCCGCTGGTGAAGGCCGCCACGGGTGAGATCATCTCGGCCGAAGACCTTGGCGGCGCCGATGTCCATGCCCGCCAGTCCGGCGTCGCTGACCATTACGCCGCCCATGATGCCCACGCGCTCGCCATCGTGCGCTCCATCATCCGCACCCTCGCCACACCCAAGCCCCAGCCCTTCACCCTGACAGAGCCCGCCGAACCCCTCTACGACCCCGCCGAACTGCACGGCCTCGTCCCGCCGGACCTGAAGGAAACCTATGATGCCCGCGAAGTCATCGCGCGCCTGGTCGACGGCTCCGAATTCCACGAGTTCAAGAAGCTCTATGGCGAAACCCTGGTCTGCGGCTTTGCCCGGCTCTACGGCATGCCCGTCGCGATCCTGGCGAACAATGGCATCCTCTTCTCCGAGAGCGCCCAGAAGGCCGCCCACTTCATCGAACTGGCAGACCAGCGCCGCATCCCGCTCGTCTTCCTGCAAAACCTCACCGGATTCATGGTCGGCTCGAAATACGAGGCCGGCGGCATCGCCAAGGACGGCGCCAAGATGGTCACCGCCGTTGCCACCGCCAGCGTGCCCAAGTTCACCGTGGTGACGGGCGGAAGTTTCGGGGCAGGCAATTACGGCATGTGCGGGCGCGCCTATGGCCCCCGCTTCCTGTTCATGTGGCCGAACGCCCGCATCTCCGTCATGGGCGGCGAGCAGGCCGCGTCCGTGCTCGCCACGGTCAAGCGCGAAGGCATCGAGCGCAAGGGCGGCGACTGGCCTGCGCCGGAAGAAGAGGCCTTCAAACAGCCGATCCGCGATCTCTACGAGGCCGAAGGCAACCCCTATTTCTCCACCGCCCGTCTCTGGGACGATGGCATCATCGACCCGGCCGACACCCGCCGCGTCCTCGGCCTCGCCCTCTCCGCCAGCCTAAACGCCCCATTCCCCGAACGCGGCTTCGGCGTGTTCAGGATGTGAACATTACATCTTGTTCGTGAACTGATTTTCACGCCCAATTAAGGGCGGCTTGCTGTAGCGTCTGTTGTTGAAGGGGTGTGGCCCGGCAGGCAATGAGGAGACGGCATGGTGAGACAGGCAGCGATCATTCTGGCGGCGGCCATGGCCGCCTCGCCGGCCGCACAGGCCCGGCAGATGCCGTCCTTCACCCAGTTTGACCTTGATGGTGACGGCCTGATTTCCGAAGACGAATATGTCTCCCATCAGACCGGCACGCGCCGCGCCAGCGAGTCCGAAGCCATCGCCAAGTTCACCAAATTCGATCTCGACCAGAACCGCATCGTCACCGAGGATGAGCTTTACGAGGCGGTATACGCCGCGCAGGGCGACAGGACAGGAACATCCGTGTCCGCGATTGATCTGGCTGATAGTCAGTAACCGCATTTGACATGGACCGGGGGAGGGCCTGCCGCTGGCGGGCCCTCTTTGCATTTCGCCCGCCTAGGGAGAAGTCCGTATGGAGCAAACCCGCCTGTTGAAGCTCATATTGCCACGGGACAGCACGCAGAGGAGACCCGCCATGGCAAGGATTTGCATCATCGACGGCCACCCGGACCCGGCCCCCCGGCACCTCATTCACGCCCTGTGCGATGCCTATGCCGAAGGCGCGGTGCAGGAAGACCACGCCGTCTCGCGCATCAACGTCGGAAGTCTCGATTTCGGCTTCCTCAGCACGCCGGACGACTTCGCCACACCGCCACCGGAACCCGTGCTGAACGAACGCCGGAAGATCTCAGAGGCTGATCACCTGCTGATCGCCTTTCCGCTCTGGCTCGGCGGCATGCCAGCCAAGCTGCGGGCCTTCTTCGAACAGGCGGCGCGCGCAGAATTCTTCCTCGCCGCCTCCGACAGCGCCCACAAATGGCCCGAGCAGATGATGAAGGGCAAGTCCGCCCGCACGGTCATCACCATGGGCATGCCCGGCCTGGTCTACCGTTTCGGCATGGATGCCGGCAGCCTGCGTGCGCTCGAGCGCGGCGTCCTCGGCCTGTCCGGCTTCAAGCCGCTGCACCACACCATCCTTGGCGGTGCGGGCGATGTCGATGAAGCCAAGTTCAAGCGCTGGTGCACTGATATGCGCGTGTTCGGCCGCGAAGGCGTTTAAACAGGCCGGGGCACGCGCAGGCTTGATTTTCCCGCCTCTGGCTGTGACCAGTGTCGCCGGAGGATTTCGCCCGTGCAGACAAACCGATTCGACCTGCTGCGTCTGGTTTTCGCCTCCATGGTCGTCGTGTTCCACGCCGTGGCCCTGACGGCGATTGACCCGTTCGGTCCGGGCGAACTCTGGTTGGGGCAGGGCGCCGAGATCGCAATCCAGGGCTTCTTCATCACCTCCGGCGCGCTCGTCTCCGGCTCGCTCGCCCGCGCGCAAACCCTGTCAGACTATGCCGGCAAGCGCGTCCGGCGGCTCTATCCGGCCTATGCGACTGTCATCCTCATTCCCGCGATCATCTCGCTCATCCTCAGCGGCGATCTTGCCGGCGTCCTTGCCTACCTAGCCGCAAACCTCACCTTCCTGAATTTCCTCGCACCGAACCTGCCGGGCCTGTTCGAGGCGAACCGCTTCACCGAGGTCAATGGCGCGCTCTGGACGCTCAAGATCGAGGTCATGTTCTATGTTGTCCTGCCGTTCATTGCGGTCGTCCTGCGCCGCATGGGCGCGCTCTGGTGGCTCGGCATCGCGCTGCTTTATGCGGGCGGGGAGGCATGGCGCCTTGCCTTGCCCCATTTCTTTGACCACCCCGCCGCCGCCATGGTCGCCCGCCAGCTGCCCGGCCAGATGGCCTTCTTCACCAGCGGCATTGCGCTCTGGCAGGTTTGGGACATCGCCAAGGCCCGCCCGTACGTGTTCGGCGTTATAGGTCTCGTCCTCACGGCCGCTTCGTTCGCGCATTCGGCGCTTGAGCCCTTGTGCGCCGCAGGCCTCACCGGCCTGATTGCCGCCATCGCCTTCATGCCCGGCCCGGTCCTCAACGCTGCCCGCTTCGGCGATATCAGCTATGGCCTCTACATCACCCACTTCCCGATCCTGCAGGCGCTTGTGATGCTTGGTGTTTTTGCCACGCTCGGGCCTGTTGCAGGCTTTATGGTTACGGGATTAATCGTATTCGCCGCGAGCCTGCTTCTCTGGCATAGTGTCGAGAAACCCGCCTTGCGTCCGTCCAGTCACTACCGGCAGGCTGCCGGAACCGAACGGCCCATCAAACGTCAGGATATCCCATGACCGACACCGTAACCGACCCCGTCTATGAAACCATTCGTCTTGCAGCGACGCAGGAAGGCCTCGCGGTCGTCACGCTCAACCGGCCCGACGTGCACAATGCGTTCAACGCGCTGGTCATCGAGGAACTGACAGATGCGTTCGACGCGATCGCCGATCAGGAAACCATCCGGATGATGATCCTGCGCGGCAATGGCCCGTCCTTCTCCGCCGGGGCTGACCTCAACTGGATGAAACAGGCCGCCGAACTCCACACCAGGGAAGACAATGAACGCGACGCTGAACGCCTCGCTGCCATGCTCCAGTCACTCTTCGACATGCCGCAGATGACACTCGCCCTCGTGCATGGCGCGGCCATGGGGGGCGGTGCAGGCCTCGTTGCTGCTTGCGACGTGGCAGTCGCCATGAAAGGCACGAAATTTCGTTTCTCCGAAGTCCGCCTCGGCCTCACGCCAGCAACCATCAGCCCCTATGTGATCGACGCCATCGGCCCGCGCTGGGCCCGCGCCCTGTTTGTCACCGCGGAAACCTTCGATGCCGACTATGCCGAGCGCATGGGCCTCGTTCACTATGTCGTGGACGACCAGGCCGGCATGACGGCGATGGAAGAGCATCTCGCCAACCTTGTCTTCGCTGCTGCGCCGGGGGCGATTGCCGATGCCAAGAAGCTTGTCGCCGATGTCACCGGCGAGGTCATCGACAAGGATCTCGGTCACGATACGGCCCGCCGCATTGCTGCCCGCCGGGCGTCAGACGAAGGCAAGGAAGGCATCGCCGCCTTTCTCGAAAAGCGAAAGCCTAATTGGGCTCGCTAATCAGCTTCTCAGTCGCGGTCTTGACCGGCAATCCCATGTCACCAAGGAATTCAAGTGTCGCAGCCACCGGGTTAATCCCTGTCATATTGGTGATCGGGGTCTGGAAGACATAGACCAGCACGCCGAACATTATGACATAGATAACGAACTGCATCGCCGACTTCAGCAGGAACGCCCCGGCGCTGCCTGCAACAAGGCCGACGCCGCCCAGAATCATTGCGCCCGCTATGGGTGGCAAATTGCTGACATCGGCGGCCTGTGTGTAGCCGATATAGCCGCCCACTGCCGCCCCAATGACGCCGGCAAGACCGCTCAACTGAACTCCCGAAGCATAAGCCATAATTAGTCCCCTCGATTGACTAGGGTTAATCCTTACGACACGCAGCAGTCGTAACAAAGTCGGAATTTCACCCCCGGACGACCCCGGAGCGGTCTCAAACCTGCCTGCTTCCGGGCCGAGGGACATGGCATGACGTCCACCCCCACGCCGCCCCCCGCCACCCGCTTGCAGCGCCGCCTGCATGACGCCCGCGCTGCTCTCCACGCCCGCTGGGTGCGCGGTCCCGTCAGTCAGGCGGCGTTCGAATTCCTCGCCTTCGGCATCAAGCAGGCCTGGGCCTGCCTGTTCGGCGGCGCCATGCTCGCCCTCCTGCTGGCGACATTCCTGTTCTACCCCGAAGGCGCGCCCGTATCGCGCTACGACTTCCTTGTGATCGCGGCCATCGGCATCCAGGCCATTATGCTCCTGTCGGGTCTGGAGACGTGGGAAGAGGCCCGGATCATCCTCGTTTTCCACGTGGTCGGCACCGTAATGGAACTCTTCAAGACCCAAGCCGGCAGCTGGATCTATCCCGAGGAGAGTTTCCTGCGTATCGGCGCCGTGCCGCTCTTCTCCGGCTTCATGTATGCCGCCGTCGGCTCCTATCTTGCCCGCGTCTGGCGCATCTTCGCCTTCCGCTTCACCCACTTCCCGCCGCTCTGGCTGCAGGGCCTGCTGGCGGTCGCCATCTATGTGAACTTCTTCGCCCATCACTGGCTGCCGGATGTGCGCCTCGCTCTCTTCGCAGCCACCCTCCTGATCTATGGCCGCTCATGGGTCCGTTTCCGCCCGGATGTTGCCTGGCGCAGAATGCCGCTGATCGTCGGGTTCCTGCTGGTCGCGCTCTTCATCTGGGTCGCGGAAAACCTCGGCACCTTCGCCCGCGCCTGGGCCTATCCGGGGCAGGAGGATGGCTGGGAAATGGTGTCGCTCGCCAAACTCGGCTCATGGTATCTCTTGATGATTATCAGCTTCGTGCTGGTCGCAACAGTTCACCGGTCCCGGTCCGTCCAGCGCATTGCTTGACCCCGCAACTTGTCTTTTTGGGCAAAATCGGGTCTTGCTACGGCCATGATCAAAAGCCTCCTCATCGCCAATCGCGGCGAAATCGCCTGCCGCATCATGGCCACCTGCCGCGACCTCGGCATCCGCACCATTGCTGTCTATTCCGACCCTGACGCCCGCGCCAAACACGTCCGCGAGGCAGACGAGGCTGTGCATATCGGCCCGGCCCCGGCATCCGACAGCTACCTGCGCGCAGACCGCATCCTCGCTGCCGCCAAGGCCACCGGCGCCGACGCAATCCATCCCGGCTACGGCTTCCTGTCGGAGAATGCCGAATTTGCCGAGGATGTGCGCAATGCCGGCCTCATCTGGGTTGGCCCTCCGCCCTCCGCCATCCGGTCCATGGGCCTGAAGGACGAAGCCAAGCGCATTGCCGAGGAAGCAGGCGTTCCTGTATTGCCCGGCTATCGCGGTGAAGCGCAGGACCTGAAGACGCTGACGGCCGCTGCGAAAGACGTCGGTTACCCGCTGCTCATCAAGGCCATCGCAGGCGGCGGGGGCAGGGGTATCCGTCTGGTCTCCAAGGCATCGGCTCTGAAGGACGAATTGGAAAGCGCCGTGCGCGAAGCCGAAGCGGCCTTTGGTGATGGCCGCGTCATGCTGGAAAAACTGGTCGAACAGCCGCGCCATATCGAAGTCCAGGTCTTCGGCGATGCCCACGGCAATGTCGTTCACCTGTTCGAGCGTGACTGCTCGCTCCAGCGCCGCCGCCAGAAAGTGCTGGAAGAGGCCCCCGCGCCCGGCATGCCGGATGATGTTCGCGCCGCGATGACAGACGCCGCCGTGAAACTCGCGAAGGCTGTGAAATACGAAGGTGCCGGAACGATCGAGTTCATCGTCGATGGCAGCCGCCCGCTCAGCGCCGACAGTTTCTGGTTCCTCGAAATGAACACCCGGTTGCAGGTCGAACATCCGGTCACTGAAATGGTCACGGGCACCGATCTGGTCGAATGGCAGCTGCACGTCGCTGGCGGCGGCGAACTGCCCCTCGTGCAGGACGAGATCACGCTCAGCGGCCACGCAGTCGAGGCCCGAATCTGCGCCGAGGACCCGTCAGACGGCTTCCGCCCCGGCGCCGGCCTGATCCTCGAATTCGGCCTGCTCGAACCCGTCGACGGCGATCTGATCCGCTGGGACACAGGCTTTGAAACCGGCGACCGCGTGCCTTCAGCCTACGATTCCATGATCGCCAAGCTGATCGTCTTCGGCGATGACCGCGACGAGGCTGTCGATCGCCTGATCGACACGCTCGCCCATACCCAGCTTGTCGGCGTCCCCTCGAATGCCGGCTTCCTGCGCCGCTGCGCCATGTCTGATGCCTTCCTTGACGCCACCCACCACGTGAACTGGATCGCCGAACAGGGCGACGCGCTCACGGCCGCACCAGACTCCCACCAGCACGCTTCTGTCATCGCCGTCTGCGACGTCCAGCTTGATGCCCCCGGCGCGGCCCAGCCATGGGACGTGAAGGATGGCTGGCGCATGAATGGCGCACCGATGCGCAAGGTGATGGTCGCGGTCGGCGGCGATGCCGACTGGATCGACCCCAATGAGTTCGATGTCGATCAGGACCTGCCGCTGCCCCTCGTCACCGACCTCTCGCCCCGCCGCTACGCCGTCACTACGGCAGGCGACAGTGTACTGGTCGACGTACCGGACTATGACGCCGATGTCGAAGCCCTGCTCGGCGGCGATGCGGTCAAGGCGCCGATGCCCGGCAAGATCATCGCGATGAACGTGAAGGCGGGTGACACGGTCACGCGCGGCGACACGCTCGCCGTCATGGAAGCCATGAAGATGGAACACAGCCTCTCCGCCCCGCGCGATGGCGTCGTGGAGGCCGTCTCGGGCACAGTCGGAGAGCAGGTCGCCGAGGGGATGGTGCTGGTTCAACTGGTCGAGGAAGAATAGGTCCTCACCTCCCACTGCCGAGGGCAGTGGGAGGTGAGGGTTTTTAAGCCGCCTTCAGCCGCGCCCGCGTCCGCTCCCGCCCGATCAGCGGCAAGAGGCTTGCCATGTCCGGCCCGTGTTCCTGACCCGTCAGCGCCCTGCGCAGGGTCATGAACAGGCCCTTGCCCTTGCGGCCCGTGGCGGCCTTCACCGCGTTGGTCCACTCGCTCCAGGTCTCGGCGGTGAACTCGCCTTCGGGCAGCAGGTCAGCGGCCTGCAGAACGAAGTCCTTGTCCTCGGCATCGACCAGCGGCGCCACATCGCCAAACACGACATCGACCCAGGCTGACACGTCCGGCAACAGCGAGCAGTTCTGGCGCACCACGGTCCAGAAGGCTTCATCGGCGGCCTTCGGATCAATCGCCGCCAGCCGGTCCTTCACCGCATCAAACGGCAGGCCATGCAGGATGGCAGCGTTGAGCGACAACAGGTCTGCCTCGTCAAACCGTGCCGGCGCCCGGCCGATCTTGCCAAAGTCGAATTCCTTCGCCAGTTCATCAAGGCTGGTGCGCGCCTCGACATTGTCCGACGTGCCGATCTTGGCCAGCAGGCTGGTAATCGCCATCGGCTCATAGCCCTGCGCGCGCAGCTCGCCCATCGACAGCGAGCCGAGCCGCTTCGACAGGCCCTGTCCGTCCGCGCCGATCAGCAGCGGCGTGTGGGCCATTTGCGGCGCCGTGCCGCCCAGCGCCAGGAAGATTTCGATCTGCGCGCCGGAATTGGTCACATGGTCCTCGCCACGCACGACATGCGTGATCTTCGCATCGATATCGTCCACCACCGAAGGCATCGTGTAGAGATAGGAGCCATCCTCGCGGATCAGCACCGGGTCTGACAGGCTCGACGTGTCGATGCTCTGCGGCCCGCGCACAAGGTCGTCCCATTCCACCCGGTTGCCGGACAGTTTGAACCGCCAGTGCGGCTTGACGCCATCGGCTTCCAGCTTCGCCTTCTCGGCATCGCTCAGGTCCAGCGAGGCGCGGTCATAGACCGGGGGTCGCCCGCGCGAGAGGGCGATCTTGCGCTTGCGCTCCAGCTCGTCGGCGCTCTCGTAGCAGGCGTACAGAAGGCCCATCTCCTTCAGGCGAGCGGCGGCCTTGTCATATTCTCCAAACCGGTCGGACTGGCTGAACGTGTCCGCCCAGACGAGTCCGAGCCAGGTCAGATCCTCGCGCAGGCCGTCTTCATAGGCCTTTGTCGAGCGTTCCACGTCCGTATCATCGATGCGCAGGATGAATTTGCCGCCCTTCGCGTGCGCAAACAGCCAGTTGATCAGGGCCGTGCGCACGTTGCCAACGTGCAGGCGCCCGGTGGGCGAAGGGGCAAAACGGACAATCGGGTGGGTCATGGGCGTTGTTTTCCAGTCATTCCAAGCCGCTTTCGACATCAAATTGCCGAAAAAGCCAAGGCATCAGCGTCACAATCTTGCTATTGTTTGTGCTAATCATCGAGACTCAAGCGAGTCGCCCAGAGGAGTGGGACATGAAATTTGGCAGCATCTTGGCCGCAACGGTTGCGGCGGTCGTTCTGGCGGCCTGTGGCCAGTCCGCGGACCCACCAAGTGAAAGCGAAATTGTACCCAATGAGGGCAATGAGATGGCCGAGCCCGGCTCCCTCAGCGAAACGCCGCAAGGCAGTGACTATGTGGCGCCGGACTTTGCCAAACTCTCCGGCTATGGCGAAGGCTGGTACATTTCTCCCGGTTGGCCGGGCGAATACCCGGCGGGCTTTGTCGTGCTCGATGAGGGGGTCAGCGTCATGGGCCGGTCCAGCCCGAACCCGGCCGCGCCGCAGGAGATAGACTGCACCCTGCCGCAACTAGCCAATTACCAGCTCTGGAACAATCCGCGCGTTTCGGCTGACGAACTGGAATTCTTCGTCGCCACGAAAACCTTCCCGGTTACGCTCAATCAGGACGCCCAGATCGAATATATCAGCGATGCGGGCAGCATGCAGATGCTGAACCTCAAGCAGGGCGAACAGCTGAACTACCTGCGCTATCTCGGCGAAGGCTTCGCGATCCTTTCCTATGCCGGCATCGAATATGACATCAACGAAGCCGAGCTGATGGACGTCACCGATATCCAGGCCACCAAGGGTCAGGAAGATGAGTGGGTGCGGGTGACCTGTGCGGATGCCGCCAAGGCATGGCTGCTATATGACGAGGTCGTCGCCGTGCACGGCATCCTGCCGTCGCCTATCACGGGCTATGGCGATGCATCAGACATCACGCTCGATCAGGTGGCCGGTATCCGCGCTGAAGCGGAACAGAACGCCGCGCTGGCAGCCAGCGTCGGCGAAGGCCCGGTAGAATAGGCGCTTCTTCAGGCTGGTCTTCTGGATGCATCAGACGCAATCGCGAACAAACGCGGCTGTAGGACCAGCATGACCCCGCTTGCCGCCAGACTGTAGAGTCCCATGCCGAGCAGCTGCGTCGGGAACGCAATGCCATGATCGATCAGGTAGCCGGTCAGCAGCGGCGACACGGCCGAGGCGCCCACCACGAACGCAAAGGTCAGCGCGCGCAATTCGCCGAGATATTTCAGGCCGAACAGTTCCGGCCAGATCGCCCCGGAAAGCGCGCTGTCAAACCCCGCCGTGAACCCGATCAGCACCATGACAGGCCACACGATCCAGAACTCGCCCACCAGCCCCAGTGAGATCATGCCCAGCGCCATCGGCAACAGGTAAAGCGGCAGCATCCGGCGCGCGCTGAACCGGTCGATCAGGCCGCCCGCCAGCAGCGACGCGCCAACCTGCACCGTCGCGAACACGGAGAAGGCCGAGGCATACTGCACCATGTCCCACCCCTTCACGGAAATCAGGTTCAGCTGGTGGAACAACAGGCTGGTCATCATGAAGGCAGGGCAAAGCATGCCGGTCAGCATGAACCAGAAGGCCGGTGCGCGAACCACATTGCGCCGCCGCCAGCTGGTTTTCTCACGGGCCACGCCAGTCCCGTCCGCTAGCGCCGACCCCGACGGCACGCGCTCGCGCGACAGCAGCACGTAGAAAACGGGCAGGGCAACCACCAGCATGACAGCGGCCGCAATCAGCCACAGTGAACGAAAGCCAAGCGCCGCCAGTCCGGCCACGGCCAATGCCGGCGTGAACGCAATCCCGGCTGCGTAGCCCAGTGTCACGATGCTCAGCGCCCGGCCCCGGCGCGCATCGAACCAGCGTCCGGTCGCGGTCATTGACACCTGGCTCATCATTCCCTGCCCGAACAGGCGCAGGCCCAGGAAAGCGAAGAACAGCATCCACACCGCTTGCGTCATCGCCATCAGCAGGCACGCCCCAGCGAGACCTGCCGAAACAATCACCGCCGCGGTGCGGGTCGACACGCGGTCCACCAGCTTGCCGAATTCCAGCAGGATCAGCGCGCTCGTGGTCGTCGCCAGTGCATAGACAAGCCCGATCCCGCCATGGCTCAGGCCGAAACGCGCCATCAGCACGTCATTCGACAGCGAGATGAAATAGGTCTGGCCGAAACTGGACGCGAGGCACAACAGGAAGCCCGCGAAGAGCCATCGCGCTTCGGCGCGCAGGAAACGGATCATGCTGGATTGCCTTTCGGTGCTTCAGATCCTGGTCGAACACTCCGAAGCGGTGAAGCCGGTTTCCTGAAACAGGGGCTTTCAGTCGTCGCGGAACCTGTTTGTAATCGGATAGCGGCGGTCGCGCCCGAAATTCTTGCCGCCCACTTTCACGCCGGGCGGGGCCTGACGGCGCTTGTACTCCGCGATGTAAAGCAGATGCTCTATCCGGCGCACCGTCGCCACGTCATGCCCGCGCGCCAGGATGTCATCAATGTCTTCTTCCAGGTCCACAAGGCCGCGCAGGATATCGTCCAGCACGTCATAGGGCGGCAGGCTGTCATCGTCGCGCTGGTCCTCGCGCAGTTCAGCCGATGGCGGCTTGGTGATAATCCGGATCGGGATCACTTCACCACCGGGCCCCAGCGCTCCGCGCGGGATGGTTGTGTTGCGCCACCTGGCCAGCTGGAACACTTCGGTCTTGTAGAAATCCTTCAGCGCATTGTAGCCGCCGCACATGTCACCATAGAGCGTCGCATAGCCCACGGCCATCTCGCTCTTGTTGCCTGTCGTCACCACCATTTGGCCAAACTTGTTCGACAGGGCCATCAGCGTCACCGCGCGCAGGCGTGACTGGATGTTCTCTTCCGTCGTATCCGGCTTTGTCCCGGCAAACTGGCCTGCCAGCATCTCGTCCAGCGCATCAACGCCGGGGCGGATATTGATGATGTCATACTTGCAGCCCAGCATCTCGGCACAGGCCTTTGCGTCTTCCAAACTGTCGCTGCTCGTATATTTCGACGGCATCATCACGCACCAGACGCGCTCTGCTCCAAGCGCATCGACTGCAATCGCCGCCGTCAGCGCGCTGTCGATGCCGCCGCTCATGCCCAGAACGACGCCGGGGAACCGGTTCTTGTTCACATAATCGCCCAGCGCCAGAACGGCTGCGCGATACTCCGCTTCCCAGCCCTCGGTCAGCGTTTCCTTTGGCCCACTCTGGAAACTGCCGGTCGCACCGTCGAATGAGACCATCGCCGTGCCGGTCTCGAAATCCCCCAGCAGCTGGTGCTCGGTGCCATCATCGTCCACGGCATAGCTCGACCCGTCAAACACCAGTTCGTCCTGTCCGCCCACCTGGTTGACGAACAGGTAGGGCACGCCTGTCTTGCGCCAGGCGGAAAAGGTCGAGTGGCGTTCCTCATGCACCGTCCGGCGCCACGGCGACCCGTTCGGCACCACCAGCATCTGCGCGCCTGCCGCCTTCAGCGCCAGCGGCACCCGGTCGAACCAGATATCCTCACAGATCGCGACGCCCACTTTCACGCCCTTCAGCGTGAACACGAAGGGTGCGCCTTCGCCCGGCGCAAAGATGCGCTTCTCGTCGAACACGCCATAATTGGGCAGTTCGCGCTTATCACAGCGCCCGGCCACTTTACCGGCCTGCAACAGCACGCTGGAATTGTGCACCTTGCTATCCTCTGCCCATGGGCACCCGATCAGGATGGACGGCCCGTCCGCCGTCTCCTCGGCCAGCGTCCTGACCGCTGCCATGGAAAGCTCCACCGCCGAGGGCTTCAGCACCAGGTCTTCTGCCGGATAGCCGAGGATGAACAGCTCGCTCAGCACCAACAGGTCCGCGTCCCGCTCCCGCGCCTCGGCATAGGCCTCGCGCGCCAGCGCCAGGTTGCCATTGATGTCACCAACAACAGGGTTCAACTGCGCCGCGAGAATATCCAGGACTATGCTCATATTGAGCATTTAGGCGGGCTGAAAAGGATAAGCAATCGATCGAGGACCGATTGCCATCCGCAAGAGCTTGCCGCCCGGACCCGGCCCGCTAAGACTATGCCTCATCCGCGAGTGCGAAGAGGCCCCCCATGCAAACCCCCGCCCAGGCCGTCCTCTGCCTCGCCTTCCTCGTCCTCGCCGCCTGCGTCTCGCCCCTGCAGCGCGATCTGGACTCCATCCTCCAGCCGCCGGAACTCCAGGGCGTGCGCTGGGGCCTCCTCGTCACCGACATGCAGGGCCGCGAGATCGCCGCCCTCAATCCCGACCAGCGCTTCCTGCCCGCCTCCAATACAAAACTGTTCACCACCGCAGCCGTCTATCGCTGGCAGGATGATTTCGCTCTCATGGCCCCCCGCCTCGCCACACATGTGACGCTCGAAGACGCAGGGGAAGCTGCCCCGCCGACCCTCGTCCTGCACGGGCGCGGCGACCCGGCCCTCAGCGACGCGCCCGACTGCGAGACAAGTTGCCTCGCCCACCTCGCAGACGCCGTTGCCGCCAGCGGCCTCACCCATATCACCCGCGTGATTGGCGACGACACATGGTTCCCGCACGACCGCTGGCCTCCTGGCTGGAGCTGGGAAGACCTGCAGGCCGATGACGGCACGGCTGTCTCCGCCCTCACCCTGAATGACAATGCCCTCACGCTCAGCGTCACGCCCGCCGCCACAGAGGGCGACCCCGCCATCGTCGCCTGGGCCGATGGTGCCGCCGCCTATGCGATTCTGAACGAAACCATCACCGCAGCCTCCGAGACAGACGATTTCGTCATTGCCAGGCCGCCCGGCGCAGACACGGTCCGCGTCTTCGGCCATGTCCCGCCCGGTTCGCCCGCGCGGTCCTACCGGCTCGGAGTGGACAATCCGGCAGCGCTCGCCGCCCGGCGCTTCAGCGCGTTGCTCGCTGCGCGCGGCCTCACCGTCGACGCCCCCGCCACCGCGCGCCACCGCACACCGGGCCTCGCGGGCGCAGACGCCGCCGCCCTCACCGCGCTGGAGGCCGGCTCCGCGCCGCTCGCCTCGCTCCCCTCACTGTCCTTTCCCGATGCGCTTGCGGCGGTCTCGAAGGACAGCCAGAACCTCTATGCCGAGCTCCTGCTGCGCCATCTCGGCCACCTGTCCGAAGACGGCGCGGCCGGGGCCGGACTGACCCGCGTCACCGCCCTGCTGGAAGAGGCCGGCGCCCCGGCCAACGGGCACGACCTGTTCGACGGCTCCGGCCTGTCGGTCTATAACCGTGTCAGCCCACGGACGATTGTCACGCTCCTGCGCCACGCCGCGGCGCAGGACTGGGGCGATGACTGGCGCGCCACCTTTCCCGTCGGCGGCCGCGATGGCTCGCTCCGGCACCGCTTCCGGGGTACAATTCTGGAAGCACGCATCGTCGCCAAGACGGGCACCCTCAAAGGCACCAACGCCCTCTCCGGCTACCTCATCACAGCCAGTGGCCAGACCCTTGTCTTCGCCCTTATCGCCAACGAACGTCCCTTGGTCGTGCCTTCAGTCATCCCGTTCATGGACGCGGCATTGGTTAGGATTGCGGAGGGGAGTTGAGCGGAATCATGGATGCATAGTCACCATATCTGGTGATAGATCGACTCGGATGGCGCACGAATCCCGCCGCTCGCCGTGACGCCTTGACCCTTCATCCTCAATTCATCTCACAAGGAAGAAGAGGGCAGAATCAGATATCCAGTTCGTCCACAAAGGCCGCGTTTTCCTGGATGAACTTGAAGCGGGTTTCGGCCTTCTTGCCCATCAGCGTGTTGATCAGGTCGCCCGGCTTCAGTTCGGTCAGTTCGTCCAGCGAATCCGGCAGCGTGATGCGCGCCAGCGTGCGGGTAGCCGGGTTCATCGTGGTTTCCTTCAGCTGAGCAGGGTTCATCTCGCCAAGGCCCTTGAATCGGGTCATGTCGACCTTCTGGTTCGGCTTGAAATGCTTGGCCATCACTTCGGCGCGGTGGGCCTCGTCCATCGCATAGGCAATCGTACCCTTGTTCGACAGGCGGAACAGCGGCGGCATCGCCATGAACAGGCGCCCACTCTCTATCAGACCCGGTGTCATGCGGTAGAAGAAAGTGATCAGCAGCGCTGCGATATGGGCGCCGTCAACGTCCGCATCGGTCATGATGATGATTCGCTCATAGCGCAATTCATCAAGATCGAACTTGCGGCCA